>Ga0114940_10001036_pt1 | contig 10835 bp, 11 predicted proteins | sample ColdCreekSource_FD_87195 | JGI IMG/M metagenome (GOLD analysis project Ga0114940, IMG submission 87195) | Groundwater microbial communities from Cold Creek, Nevada to study Microbial Dark Matter (Phase II) - Cold Creek Source | ecosystem: Environmental > Aquatic > Deep subsurface > Groundwater ...
AGCTTGATGGTGATTACCGCACAGTGGATTGGCGTACCACCTAGTCAATTTATAGCGATTGTGGCTTTCACGCAGTTGAGTGACAGTTTTCAGCATGCCAACTTGAAGCTGTGGTTTGGGCAAATTGGTGAGCGGCTTCGGGTTAGCCCGCTTTTTCACCGTTTGCACCACAGCATCGGTATTGGGCATGAGACAGTTGTGTTGAAAAAACAATTTCCCGCCGAGCCACCTCAAGGGAAATTAGCCCCCTTGGGGGGCAGCGTAGCACGCGAAGCGGCAAGCGTGGGGGTGGTTGTTCTTGGAGGTCATAACTTCGGCGTACTTTTCCCGTTTTGGGACATGATATTTAAAACGGCAAATTTTGAATTGCGATACGACCCCACGGGCGTGCGCGACCAAGTGGAGCAGGGACGCGATTACGGCACAGGTTTTTGGGCGCAGCAGTGGCTGGGTTTGAAACGTCTGGCTGGGAAAGCTTAGAAAATTCCGCTATGCTGGAGAAAACTAGAAAGTTAATTTATGAATTTAATGCTTAACTCTTTCTGGCGTGCAGCCGCCTATTGCCTACACCCGCGCGTGATTGCGCTGTCTTTTTTACCGCTGATCATCATGATTGGCTTAGCGTTGGGTTTAGGTTACTTCTTTTGGGAGCCAGCCAATGATTGGGTGCGCGTGTCACTTGATTCATTTGGTTGGATGACGACGATTTGGACATGGTTACAGAACAACGGCATGGGAAGTCTTAAAACCGTACTGGTTCCGCTGCTCATCATTTTTGCCATCACGCCCTTAGTTGTTATTTTGTCGTTGATATTGGTCGCTGTGATGATGACGCCAGCGATGGTGACGTTAGTGGCAGAGCGGCGCTTTCCTAAGCTGGAACGCAAAAATGGTGCGTCTTTTGCGGGCTCAGTCACTTGGTCCTTGGGTGCTACTTTGTTAGCGGTTATCGTGCTCATCGTCAGCATTCCATTGTGGTTTATTCCGCCACTCATTTTGATTTTACCGCCGCTGATTTGGGGCTGGCTCACCTATAGGGTCATGAGTTTTGATGCCTTAGCCGCCCATGCCAGTGTGGAGGAGCGCAAGACTTTGATGAAAAAGCATCGTGGTAATTTGTTGGTGATTGGTGTCATCAGTGGTTACTTGGGTGCTGCGCCCAGCCTGGTATGGGCTTCGGGCGCTTTGTTTGCGGCTGCATTTGTCATTTTGGTACCTGTCGCTATTTGGATTTACACCCTGGTGTTTGGTTTTGCATCGCTTTGGTTTAGCCATTACTGCTTGGCGGCTTTGGATGATCTTCGAAAGCAGCCATCAGAAGCTACTATCGTGCCATCTAAAACCGCTGAAACGTCAGAAAATGCAGCTACCAATGCTATAAATAGTGTAGCTGTTCAGGCAAGTAATACAACAGTTTTGGAGCGATTGAATTAATGTCAACAAGACTTAGAACACGGCCTCAATTCGGTCTCATTATTATTGGTGATGAAATCATGTCAGGCAAACGCGCCGACAAGCATTTGCCCAAAGTCATCGAGTTGATGGCTGAGCGTGGGCTTCAATTGGATTATGCTGAATATGTGGGTGACTCACCTGAACGCATTACAGCTACGTTAAAACGTGCTTTTGACTCTGGCGATGTGGTGTTTTCAACCGGCGGTATCGGTGCCACGCCAGATGACCACACGCGGCAATGTGCAGCAAAGGCCTTGGGCGTTGGTTTGGCGTTGCACCCGAAAGCTGAAGCATTGATACGTGAACGCATGCAAGACACCGCGCGGGACAACGGCACGACGTACGAGCCGGCGCATCCCGACAATATTCATCGTTTGAATATGGGCGTGTTCCCAGTTGGGGCGCAAATTATTGTGAACCCGTACAACAAAATCCCTGGTTTTAGTTGCATTGGTCAAAGTTACGGTTTAGCTGGGCAGGGTGCTGTGCACTTCGTCCCTGGCTTTCCCGTGATGGCTTGGCCTATGGTGGCTTCGGTTTTGGATGCGCAGTATGGACACTTGTTTGAGAAGTCTGCTTACATTGAAAAATCAGTCATTGTGTTTGGCTCAATGGAAGCAATGTTGACGCCGTTGATGATTTCATTGGAGCGAGAGTACGCAGACATCAAAATCTTCAGCTTACCAAGTGTGGATCACCCTACTTATGGACGTCATATTGAGCTAGGTGTCAAAGGTGAACCTGCTGCAGTTAACCGAGCGTATCCCGCGATGCTAGCGGGGTTGCACAAATTGGATACAAAGCTTGGCCCTGAAATGGTGCGCTAATTTGGTGCGCTGCGGTTAAATGCACAAAAATAGTGCATTTTGATGTTAGGTAAATTTTTGCTTCTGATTCAGTTGATCTATTTTCGAGCAGGGAAACTTGTAAAATCCCAAAGTTAATTTTGAAAATTAATTGGAACAACGAAGTGATTTAGTAGTGTGAGAATGAAGAGCCAATAGAACCTTGATAAGGTGTAGATTGGCACAATTCATGCTTCATAATTTGTTTTATCAACCCGCCAAATGGCGTTTTAGGAGATTTTGATGGCAAAGACCGTCGCTGATGTGATGAAAATGGTTAAAGACAATGAGGTCAAGTTTGTTGACTTCCGCTTTACCGATACCCGTGGCAAAGAGCAGCACGTGACCGTGCCTGTGTCTCATTTTGACGAAGACAAATTCACCTCAGGCCACGCGTTTGACGGTTCTTCAATCGCTGGTTGGAAGGGCATTGAAGCCTCTGACATGCAATTGATGCCTGATGCAAATACTGCAAACATCGACCCGTTCTTCGAAGAAACAACGCTGTTCATGAGCTGCGACGTGGTTGAGCCTGCTGACGGCAAAGCCTACGACCGCGATCCACGTTCTGTGGCCAAGCGCGCAGAAGCGTATTTGAAAGCTTCTGGCTTGGGCGACACCGCATATTTCGGTCCAGAGCCAGAATTCTTCGTGTTCGACAGCGTTCGCTGGAACACCGACATGTCTGGTTCGTTCTTCAAAATCGACGAATACGAAGCACCTTGGAACTCTGGTTCCAAAATGGAAGGCAACAACCACGGCCACCGTCCAACAGTCAAAGGCGGTTACTTCCCAGTGCCTCCGGTCGACAGCATGCACGACATGCGTTCTGAAATGTCTTTGATTCTCGAATCATTGGGCATTCCAGTTGAAGTTCATCACCACGAAGTTGCTGGCCCAGGCCAAAACGAATTGGGTACGAAATTCAGCACATTGACAGAGCGCGCTGACTGGACCCAAGTCTTGAAATACGTGGTTCAAAACGTGGCAAATGCATACGGCAAAACCGCGACATTCATGCCAAAACCAATCGTTGGCGACAACGGCTCTGGTATGCATGTTCACCAGTCTATCTGGAAAGACGGTAAAAACTTGTTCGCTGGTGACGGCTATGCAGGTTTGTCAGAATACGCTTTGTTCTACATCGGCGGTATCATCAAGCACGCTCGTGCCTTGAACGCTATCACCAACCCAGGCACCAACAGCTACAAGCGTTTGGTTCCAGGCTACGAAGCACCGGTCAAATTGGCATATTCTGCTAAAAACCGTTCTGCCTCTATCCGTATTCCACACGTGGCCAACCCTAAAGGTCGCCGTGTTGAAGCGCGTTTCCCAGATCCATTGATGAACCCATACCTCGGCTTCGCAGCCTTGATGATGGCTGGTTTGGACGGCGTGGAAAACAAAATCCACCCAGGCGAAGCAGCTACCAAAGACTTGTACCATCTGCCACCGGAAGAGGATAAATTGGTCCCAACCGTGTGCCACAGCTTGGATCAAGCCTTGGATTGCCTCGATGCAGACCGCAAGTTCTTGACCAAAGGTGGCGTGTTCACTGACAGCATGTTGGATGCCTACATTGAACTCAAAATGGGCGAAGTCACACGCATGCGTATGGCAACTCACCCAGTTGAGTTTGATATGTACTATTCTCTGTAAAAGCCTGATGCTGATTGAGGCCTTGAACTAAATCAGCATTTTGTAGACTAAAAGGGACGGTGAAACCTAGGTTTTACCGCCCTTTTTGTCTTTTAGGGGCTTATTTGCTCGGTTTATTGGATAATGACGTTATGAAATTTACTCCTGTCGTTCGCTTTTACTTTTTGATGCAATGTTCGATTGGCATTTTGTTCATGACTGCGAACTATGCTGCTGCACAAAATAAAGCGGTGTACAGATGTCCGCCTGTTGACAAAATTACGCACTTCACAGACAACAAGGTGGAAGCGGACAGCAAGGGCTGTTCTTTGATGACAGGGGGCAACGTTACAGTTGTTCAAGGCACTCGTGCTGGTGCTGCTGAACCTGTGCGCGTCGCTTCTGTGACGCCTAAGGCAACCACTTCAAGTAACAGCAACCCACGCAACGACAGCGCAGAGCAAAAGACACGCGACTCAGATTCGCGCGGCATTTTAGAGTCAGAATTGAAAAAAGCAGAAGCCAAGCAAGCCGAGCTTCTTAAAGAATATAACAATGGCGAGCCTGATAAAAATGCGCTCGATATTAAAAACCCGCAGCGCTATGTTGACCGTGTTGCAGAGTTAAAAGCCAATATTGCGCGCAACGACAGTGATATTGCGGGTATCAAGCGCGAATTGGGACGAAACCAAGGTTCTACCGCTCGGTCTAATTAAGCTCGGCTGTTGAGATGACGGCGCGCTTTCAGTCGCTTGACTTGCTTGCAACCTCGGTAGCGGTCGTAAAGCGCTCAGGCACAGTTCTTTTTGCAAATGCTGCGTTTGAAGACGCTCTAGGCACCTCTCGCCGTGTGATTCAAGGTGCACACATCTCGCATTGCTTTACCGAGCCCGAACTCATGGATTCTGCGCTGGTAGGTGCTATTGGCAACGAGTTTGCGACTTTACGCTACGACGCCAAACTCAAACGCTTTAACCAAGAGCCTATGCCTGTGCATGTGATCGTGACACCTACAGAAACCGCGGGTGACATTTTGGTCGAGCTACTGCCTATTGAGCAACAAACCAAACAAGACCGCGAAGAACGCTCGCAAGAGCAAGCACAGGCCAACAAGGAACTGATTCGCAACCTTGCTCACGAAATTAAAAACCCCTTGGGTGGCATCCGCGGTGCAGCGCAGCTTTTGGAGATGGAGATCGCCGACAAAAGTTTGCATGAATACACGCAAGTGATTATTCATGAAGCTGATCGTTTGCAATCGTTGGTCGACCGTCTACTTGCTCCACATCGCAAGCCGCATGTGGTGGGCGATGTGAATATCCACGAAGTTTGTGAACGTGTGCGCTCTTTGGTACTGGCAGAATTTCCAGCTGGTTTGACCATCAAACGCCAGTACGATATCTCAATTCCAGAATTCAGAGGCGACCGTGAGCAGCTGATTCAAGCATTGCTGAATATCGTTCACAACGCAAGTTACGCTTTAGAAGCGCAGATTCAAACTGTAAGTGCCGAAATCGTGCTGCAAACGCGCATCGCTAGGCAAGTCACATTTGGTAAGCAGCGCTATAAATTGGCATTGGAATTGCATGTCATAGACAACGGTCCTGGCATACCGGAAGCAATCAAAGAGCGTATTTTTTACCCCTTAGTATCGGGCAGAGATGGCGGTTCTGGCTTGGGGCTCACATTGGCGCAAACCTTTGTGGGGCAGCATAATGGCTTGATTGAGTGCGACAGCGTGCCGGGGCGGACGGATTTTAAAATACTCATACCTCTTCTCTGACACGTTGAAGATTTGATAGAAAGCTAAACAACACATGAAGCCCATTTGGATCGTAGACGATGACCAATCCATCCGCTTCGTTTTAGAAAAAGCGCTGCTGCGCGAAAGCCTGCCCACACGCAGTTTTACCAACCCGCGCGATGTGCTCAGTGCACTCGCTGAACTTGAAGACGGCAGCGACCCAAACGGCGATTTAGGGCCGCAAATCCTAGTCAGCGACATCCGCATGCCAGGCGGTTCGGGTTTGGATTTGCTCGAAAAAGTCAAACAAAAATTCCCCGGCTTGCCCGTCATCATCATGACGGCGTATTCTGATTTGGACAGCGCCGTCTCTGCCTTTCAAGGCGGTGCGTTTGAATATTTGCCCAAACCGTTTGACGTGCCCAAAGCTGTTGAGCTTATTCGCCGTGCCGTTGACGAAAGCCTGCGCGAAGAAGTAGCCGAAGAACGCATGATGGCAGCGCCAGAAATGCTGGGCCAAGCGCCTGCCATGCAAGACGTTTTTCGCGCGATTGGCAAGCTGTCGCAAAGCAACGTCACAGTCATGATTACTGGGGAGAGCGGCACAGGCAAAGAACTGGTCGCCCGTGCTTTGCACAAGCACTCGCCGAGAGGCGATGTGACTAAATCTGCGGCTAAAACGGGTTCAAACTTGCTGCCAACGCTCACCCGTGAAGGCCCCTTTGTGGCCATCAACACCGCAGCCATCCCCAAAGATTTGCTAGAAAGCGAACTCTTTGGCCATGAACGCGGCGCTTTCACTGGCGCGCAAACTATGCGCCGTGGCCGCTTTGAGCAAGCTGACGGTGGCACGCTGTTTTTAGACGAAATTGGTGATATGCCGTTTGACCTGCAAACACGCTTATTGCGTGTGCTCAGCGATGGTCATTTTTATCGCGTCGGCGGTCACACGGCGATCAAAACCAATGTTCGGGTCATCGCCGCAACGCATCAAGACCTAGAGCAGCGCGTCAAAGAGGGCGGTTTCAGGGAAGATTTGTTCCATCGTCTGAATGTCATCCGCCTGCGTCTGCCAGCTTTGCACCAACGCCGCGAAGACATTCCCATGCTGTCCAAGCACTTCTTGATTCAAAGTGCCAAGCAGCTCGGTGTGGAGCCCAAGCGCTTCACCGAAGCGGCACTGGCTCAATTGGCTGGTTTTAGCTTTCCGGGCAATGTGCGCCAGCTGGAAAATATTTGCCATTGGCTCACAGTCATGGCTCCTAGCCAAGTGATTGAACCCAAGGATTTGCCGCCAGAAGTTCAAACTTCTGAGCCACACCATTCAATCGGTCGTCCTGATCTTTTAGAAGAGTCTCTCCAGACGATCCAGCAGGTTCAACCCGAACGGGAACTGGCGGCCGAGGATAGAGTCAATGCCATGTCAATAGCAGTTGCAGGTAATGCTGAAAATTGGGAACAAGGCATGTACAAAGTTGCTCAAGAACTCTTGGCAACAGACCGTACAGACGTTTGGGACGAAATGACCCGCCGCTTTGAAACCCATTTGATTCAAGCGGCCCTAGCCAGCAGCAAAGGTCGTCGCATTGACGCTGCACACAAACTAGGCATTGGTCGCAACACCATTACCCGTAAAATCCAAGAGCTTGGATTGGGTAAAGAGTAGATGAAATTTATTCTAAATAAAGCAAAGTAAAAAACAGCTGTAGCCCGCATATTAATTGCCTAAACAGCTACGAATATAATAGCAAATAGTCTTAATTTTGATTTGTATTTAGCTACTTCTGAAAATAAAATACACCGCGCCTACCATGCAAAGTGCTGCCCAAAGGTAATCTAGCTTCAACGGCTCTTTCATATAAAAAACAGCAAAAGGTACAAATACTGCCAGTGTGATGACCTCTTGCATGATTTTGAGTTGTCCCATACTAAAGGCTGCTTGTGTGTAACCAATGCGGTTACCCGGCACTTGTAGCAAATACTCAAACAGTGCGATCCCCCAGCTGACAAACGCAGCTGCATACCAAGGCGCAGTTGACATGTTTTTCAAATGACCATACCAAGCAAACGTCATGAAGACGTTAGACGCGACCAGGAGCAGCACTGTTTGCAGCGAAAAGGGCAGAGAGCTTAGAAAATTCAAAGCGCTAAGCCTTTACAAAGTCACAACCACGGGTGCATGGTCACTTGGGCGCTCGTTTTTGCGCGGTAATTTGTCAATCGCACAAGCGGTGACGGATGCGCTCAAAGCGTTGCTGACCAAGATATGGTCAATCCGCAAGCCCTTGTTTTTTCTGAAGCCAAAGTCACGGTAATCCCACCAACTGTAGTTTTTGGGCGGCTGGTCAAACAAGCGCACAGCATCTGTCAAACCCAGTGCAATCAAGGCGCGCAGGTGGTAGCGTTCTTCCTCAGTACAGTGAATCGTACCTTCCAAACCGACGGGGTCCCATACATCTAAATCGTCAAAGGTGATGTTGTAGTCGCCCATGATGACAAGTTTGGGGTGCGCTTGCAGCTCTGTTTTCAGCCAATCACGCAGACCTTTGAGCCAATTCATTTTGTAGTCAAATTTTTCGCTGCCTGGCTCTTGCCCGTTGGGGAAGTAGGCACCTATGACTCGAATGTCCCCTAATTTCTCGTCGCTCACGGTTGCCGTGATAACGCGAGCTAACTCGTCGGTAAAGCCTGGAATGTTTTTGACCACATCTGAAACTGCAAGCCCCGTTTTACTCAACAGCGCGACGCCGTTGTAGGTTTTTTGGCCGAACCATTGGGCGTTGTAGCCAGCCTCTAGAAACGCTGCAGCCGGAAATTTGTCATCCGTCATCTTGGTTTCTTGCAGCACCAGCACATCAACAGGGTTGACTGCTAGCCAGTCTAGGACTTGCGGTAGCCGCACGGTGAGGGAGTTAACGTTCCAAGTGGCGAATTTCATGACAATTCTTTCATCAAGCTTCCTTACGGAAATATGTGACAACGCTAAACGCCAAACCTGTTTTTGAGATGTGAACCTCTCGCTCCGTCTCTTGCCACTCAGCACCTAGCAGCGGGGCAAAAGCATCGCCTTCAAAGTCAGCATCGATTTCAGTCACAACAACGCGCTTGGCTAAAGCTAGTGATTCAGCATAGATTTGTGCACCACCAATGACCCAAACTTGCTCGGGTATGGGTTTAATTTGCTCACAAATTAATAGCGCCTCAGGTAGTGTATTTGCTGGCTGGACGCCTATTTCATGCCAGTCTTTTTGACGAGTAACGACAATGTTGATCCTGCCTGGCAGTGGTCTGAACTGCGGCGGTAAAGAGTCCCAAGTTTTGCGCCCCATGATGACAGGGCAGCCTAGCGTAGTACGTTTGAAATGCGCTAAATCTTCGGGTAAATGCCATGGCAATTTGCCTTGTATACCAATCACGCCGTTGCGCGCGCGCGCATAGATGAGGTTAAGTTGCATAGCGATGAATGTGGAGCATGAAAAAAGGCTTTAGTTTAATGAACTAAAGCCTTGGAGGTGAAATTTTTGCATGCACCACATGCAAAAAAGTTTGGAGACTGTTTAAAACAAGCGTTTTTTCTTTGAAATCAAGGACTCACCAGCACTGAAGACCAGCAAAATGAACAAAGCACCTACAACACCACCAGCGAACATACCTAAATAGATAGAGATTCCAAAAATGGCGGCTAAATATTTGCCTAAAAACAAAGCACCTGTGATGCCAGCTATGCCGTTACCTAAGCCACCTAAACTGTATCCACCAAAAAGAGTCGAGGCAACTTGCCCAGCTAGGATGCCAAGAGCCAATATTGCGATAAATTCCATGTTGCTACTCCCGTTAAGCTTCACCGTGAAACTTTGGCGTGAGTATACGTTTTAATATTCGGTTAACCACGGGAAAACCCCGACCTATTACCTTGTGGAACAATTCATGCAAATTGGTTACAGTCTGAGCAAAAAAGTTGCAAAGTCTGTGCAGGCTTGGTTGGCATTAAAACAGGCGGTGTTTTTTGCTTGAGAAAGATTCTGCAGCGTCGAGAACGGCCAAAATCACCAAAGCGCCTGCAATACCGCCAGCTATCATGGCCATGTGCTCAGACAGACCGAACAATAAAACGATGTATTTAGAAAGTAACAGCGTGCCGGTCAATCCCGCAATGCTATTGCCGATTGCGCCCAAGCTATAGCTGCTGAAAACCGCTGCGGCTTGTCCAGCCAGAATGCCAATTGTGATCAATGCTAATAAGTCCATAGTATTACTCCTTATGCAGCTCCTACCAAGAAGCTACGATAAAAGTATACAAATTTGGACTCAAAAACGGTGGTGAATAGTACCCGTTTTTACGACATGGCACACCTGAAACACGCTGTTACAAAGCACGGAAAAACCATCTCAATCCTCACACGGCAACAGGTGCTTTGATGGCAGGATGACTCTCATAACCCACGATTTCGAAGTCTTCAAACTGATAGTCAAAAATCGATTCAGGCCGACGTTTGATATGCAAAGTTGGGTAACCCATGGGTAGTCGGCTGAGCTGCAGTTTCACTTGCTCGGCATGGTTGCTGTAGATATGGCAGTCGCCACCCGTCCAAATAAAGTCACCCACATCCAGGTCACACTGCTGCGCCACCATGTGAGTGAGAAGGGCGTAGCTGGCGATGTTAAAGGGCACACCCAAAAAGATATCCGCACTGCGCTGGTACAGCTGGCAGCTCAGCTTGCCTTTGCCACCTTCGGTCGTGGGCGGTGCAACATAAAACTGAAAGAACGCGTGGCAGGGCATCAAAGCCATTTTGTCCAGTTCGCCCACGTTCCAGCTGCTCACGATGATGCGGCGCGAGTCGGGGTTGGATTTGAGGGTTTTGATGACTTCTGAGATCTGGTCAATATGTCGACCATCCGCTGTTGGCCAAGAGCGCCATTGCACACCGTAAACAGGCCCCAAGTCGCCATCCGGTTTGGCCCATTCGTCCCAAATTGTGACGCCGCGTTCGGTCAACCAGTTGTTGTTGGATGAACCGGTCAAGAACCATAGCAGCTCGGTGATGATGGCTTTGACGAAAACCTTTTTCGTCGTCACCAGTGGGAAACCTTGGTTCAAGTCATAACGCATCTGGTAGCCGAAGACACTTTTAGTGCCGGTGCCAGTGCGA
>Ga0114940_10001037_pt1 | contig 10833 bp, 4 predicted proteins | sample ColdCreekSource_FD_87195 | JGI IMG/M metagenome (GOLD analysis project Ga0114940, IMG submission 87195) | Groundwater microbial communities from Cold Creek, Nevada to study Microbial Dark Matter (Phase II) - Cold Creek Source | ecosystem: Environmental > Aquatic > Deep subsurface > Groundwater ...
GGGCTTTGCATCATAATTATGCAATTCTTGTATGGGAAACAAAAGGGGATAATATCAGGTGATTTCTGGGTAATGTTACTTTCTTATGCTTAAAACAGTGACAAATAACTTAAATTAATAGTTAATGTCTTAAAGTAAGGTTCTTAATTTTTGTTTGATACATTGCCAGTCTAACTAAGTAGGGATTACCTCCGACTTCATTCATTAATCGTGATATTTCCCAATCATTCCAATCTAATTGATAAAAACTAGCTAAAGCTTTAACCTGCTGAAGACTAAACTCTTCTAATAAAATTGGTGTTCCTAAATGAAAGAAAGAGCAATTAATATCCAAAGGAACACTTGTTTTTGTAGACTGGGTTGTAATTAGCTTTAATCTCGACCAATAATGATGACCCTTGCTTTTTTTATGCCATTTGCATAGCAATTTTAAAAATGCTTTGGCTACTTTTTGATAGCGAAATAGGCAATTTAGGTTGTCTAAAGCTAAAATAATATTGCCTTCAACTCTAGTTAAAATATACTTTTCAAAGTAAGCTGTGTAATTATTATGGCAATAATCTTGAAGTTTGTTTTCCAGATCTAGCTGATGAAAAATAATTGTTGATAACCAGATTAATAGTTTATCTAGATCTTGAATAATCTCTTGATCGATAGTATCAAAATCCAAATATACCGTTTTTTGTGCTTGCAGATTTCCTTGCTCTAAAATTTGATCGACCAAATAAGTTTTACCCATCCATTTTGCTCCTTCAATCCGAATTAAAGAGCCTGGTTTGAGAATTTGTTCATAGCAAATTGTTTCAACAGGCGATCGCTCGATATAAAATGTAGAATTTAAAGCAATCAAACCTTCAAATAGAATTATGTTATCTGTATGTAGAAATTGTGCCAGTTGATTTTTATTTTGACTCAAAATAGCTTGAGTGTATTTTTGCCATTCTCTTCTCAAGACTGCTCTAAAATTTCTCTTTGATATTTTTTTCACTTTTAAAGCTGTGGCAAGTTTTTCCCAAAGAACAGCTCCAATATCTCTACACAAATAGCAGCTAGTGTAATTTGTTGCTTCAGCAATTTTTGCGTAGGTATGATTGTTCCACGCACCGTATAGAACAATAGCCTCTACATCGCTTAAATATTTGCCTGTGTGTTGGAAAATCAAAGCATTTGCTGCTTGAAGTGCTGTTTTCCAGGTTAGATCTACGCATTTGCTAATCATCTCATCTTACATAAAAAAGTTGTTTTTCCTATTCGCGAAGCTTACATTTATATGCAAAGCACTAATCCTTTAGGATTCGAGTGCAGACTCCGCGAGTAATCTTCTTTGCTCTTATTTGAATACTTCAATAGTAGAGATTACAGCCGAAAAAAACATCTACAAAACGTCACTAATCATACCGTGACGAAAGCAATGATTAATTTATGACCTTAGTAACTGGTTATACGTATCTCTACATGACTTTAGTCATGAAGGTAGCTTGGCAATTGGTAACGCAACAATCGCCGATCTATAATTAAAGGCTAATTAATTTTTCTTTGACCCAAGTCCTACTGATTTATTTCTATTAATTAATTTATCCAAATTAAATCCCGCCACGGGAGCAGCAGTAGTCATGACCTTGGTGCGACTTTGTGACTTCCAATATTCGTATTTAAGGAAAGGGAAGGAGGCGACTTTTTTCACCAATGCCCAAAAGAAAACATAACTAGCTAACAAACGCTCAAACGAGCCAAAGCAAGATTCTCGTAATTCTTCGATCTGTTCTTTTTGTTCGGTTACAGCAGCGTTTCTAAAGTAAATCGCATTATTATTACTGTCTAAAATTAGAGTTTTATTAAAACCCCGATAGCTAATCATAGGATTATTACCTATTGCGACAATTTCCGCACCGATATTGAAGTTCTTCACGCCGTTTGCCTGTTTTCCTGTCATGATGACGGCATTTTCTGCCTCTTGTTGACGTTCACTCCGTCCACCAGAGGGAATACCCAACCAAATTAAAGTACCGCGAACTATTCGATGACCGAAAGTATGAAGTAAATTATCCTGAGGGTTGGCACTGTGAACCTCAATGGTGGCAATACCGTAGCTGAGGGAAAAGAGCTTGCTAACGTATGCCTGTAATAGCTGGTTAACCCAAGATACGTCGCCAATAATTAAAGTTCTTTTACCCATTCTGGCAAGTAGTTGTCTACCCTGAAAATAACGAATGGCTAATGTCCACAACCAGCCACCAAAGATATATACGGCAATATCGGCACAGGTTATTAATGATGCCAGAAATTGAATCAAACCTGTAGGTAAATTGAGCAAGTCAAACAATAATCCCAACAGAGTTTGAATCATGGGTAAAGTATGACCGAAAGGAATGACCCAACCGACAGATATGATGATATACAGGGCATGAATTGCCCAGGCTAAAGGAGTTTCCGTAACGTGATTCGCCCAGCGACGACCGCTTTCAATCAAAGTCTGATGAATAATAGATTTAAAAGATTCATTTTGGGTATTAGTTCCAATAATTTGTAAGACATTTTTGGTTAAGAAATCTTCCTTCATCATTGCTAAAACCATTAGGCTTTCGGTAGTTAAGGTCATACCCAGAGGAGCGGAATGGGGAAACTCTTGCCTCATTTGCTTCGCCAGATAAAACAATAGCTCGGTTAACGTTTGTCCCGCAGCAGCTACCGCAACAGTGCTGGGTTCAGCTGTTCTGCGTCCACTGCCATTAACAAAAACCCGACAGCAATTATGCTCGTTATCTAGAAAAGAGGAATGGGTAATTGTAGTCAATCCCCCTTTACCTTGTATGGCATTAATAAAGCTGCTTAACTCTCCTGTCAGAATAAATAGTTCGCCAATGATACCTTGACTGGATAGATGATCGAATACATTAATTACCTGCACTGTAGAAAAGGTTTGACCCGATTGGCTAATTGCCAACACAAGAGAATCTCTGCCTAGATTTAGTTGACTAAAACCTCGGTCTAACTGTTGGTCTAACTGCTGTAATATTTGGTTTGCCGAAATAGTGACAATATTCAAGAAGGGAAAAACTATTCTCAGATCTTGGGCAAATTTTTCTCCCAACCAAAGGCTATTTTCTTCTCCCGTAATTAGCAAATCTACCGCAGGCATTTTTCTAATCTTGCTGATTAAACCAGCTTTGAACATCAGCCGTTGTCTTTTTTCAAACCGCTGAACTTTTTCAGTGAGTGAAGAAATTAGATAATCAGCACTACGTCGATTGAGAGAAAGGGGATTTTCCCAGTCGGTCTTTATTTCATGGAGTACTTGGGGAATTGAGTTGATGTCATCGGCTATGGGATCTCGTTCTGTTACGGTTGGCTTCAGGCGATCTAAATGGGGATGATCCTGCATCGAGATCCAGCGTTTCTCTAGTTCTAATAGCTGTAATTCCCGTTGCTGCGTCAAAGAATAGACAGTAACATTTTGCGCACTAACTTTTGCTACTTCGCCACCTTCGCAATCTAAATCTAAACGAAAAGATTGAGGTCGATCTAATAAGATTCGATCTACTACAGCAGGCTCGGAGGCATATACCATGTAACTTTCTGACCAATTAAAGCCAATAGTAATCGGTTGTCCCCTAGCACATAAAACTAGTTCTGCTGCTTCTAAAGTAGAAGTCGTCACTAGTCCAAAACTGCCTTGCGCCCTAGAGATAAAGATTTGGGTTGCCCGATATAGGTCGTTGTCAAAGAAGGTTTGGAGAGCGAATTGGACAAAATTTGTCAGGTGTAATTGCGACCAGCTTAAGGTCGAATTATGGCTTTTTAAGGCTCGGATGAGATTATGTTGCAGACTGGTAGAGAATTTTAATGAGGCAGGATCTAGCGCCTTAGAATCAGACCGCTTTAAGTTATCCAGTTCCTCGGTGAAGACGCGATCGCATATTCGAGTCCAGTTGTTTAGCTCGTCTTGGCTGGGGGTAGTATTAGGAGCATCTGTAGTAGGTTTTTGACCGTCAAAAGCATCCGCGATCGCAGTAGCAATTACCTGTTGATAAGCCAGCCTTAGTGAGGGATACCACATTCCCTGAGTAACTAATAAATCCATCATCCCTGCAATCTTGGGAGAATCTCCTTGAGTTAGGTTGGGTGTATGTAATACTCGCTCTAACCATAAGCCCAAGGTAGCGTTATCGACCTGATGATTGAAGATCTGCCAGCTATTAAAATCTCCATTATGAGTAATGCGGTGATGCACATTTTTAGTTTCACAAATCCATTCTCTACCCGTAAATTGCCACACCTTGTGGTTTCTCCCATCCATCCATTCGTGCCAATGGGTTTCTAACACCGAAGGTGCAGTACCACTAGTACCATAGCGATAGTGCCAGACTCCTATCGTTGTAGATTTCAAGGGTTTGACTCCTGCTGCGATCGCTTTTTTACGGATTGGGGCAAAGGCTGCTTCCAGGGATTGGGTTAGATTACTCCGCTTACGATTGACAATTTTTTGGCCCACAAACACGGTAGAGTTACCATTTTTGCCGATAACTAATCCTCCACCCGCCTGTTCGCCTCTCACTTCGGTTTCTCGTCCCATCTGTAAGGCTATAGTTCGCATTCGAGCGGGTAACAGCTTATTACCATCATTAGGCTGGCGTTGGGCGATTAAGCCAAAGTTACCACAGTAGAAACAGTCTGCCATCCCTGTTATAAATGCTTCCACGTCGGAAAGAGAAGCAAATGCTATTAGTAAATTAGCAACTACCAAGGCTTGAGCGAACCAGCTATGAGAATAGTAGAAACAAGCTGCAAATAGGAGATTTAGAATTATTCCCCCTAATGCTTTTACTTTTATGTGATGAGGTTTTCCTGGTTTTAAATAGGGAGATGATGAGACCACTCCCGTGGGTAGGTTTCCGACCTTAAGCCCTAAAGGACTGGGAGAAAAAACGGGAATAAATATGTGATGGCAAGGGAGTAACGAGCTTAATATATCTGCAATGCTTTGATGTTCGAGAATGTTGGTTAGGTTAATCGCCGATAATTCTCTGTCAGAAGCGGCGATCGCGATGGTATGTCCCAAGCCATGAACCACAATCGCGCTTTGCCAAATTAATCTGATTGCTACCGAACAAGTTAGCAATAGCCAACAACTATGAACAAATCCGACCTCCAGACTAGGAAAAATTGTGGCGATCGCGATCGCCTCGGGGATTACATTTTGAATTAATATCTTGTAAATTAATAACCAAACTAACATCAGTATTTACCTGCCTGCAAGAGACATTATGGAAGGGCATATATCCTTTAGAAATCTCCTCCGACCCTAAAGAGCGTAAAATCCGATAGTGTGCGATTGCAAAGGATGCATTAGCTCATCCCCTGGATTTAGCAGCATTGACTTAGTTTCTTGTAATCCAAAATCTTTCATGCACTCGTATTTAAATATGTAACTCTGCTGTTAATTATTAATATTTTTGGCGATCAATACTAGGGGAAAAACTCAGTTGTTTATCGTAAATGTCTAAATCAAAAGAAGCCATAGAAACACCCATGTTTCCCGAAGAATGGTTAAATAAAAAATCATTACCTGTAATGTAATTTCATGATTTCATCTATCAAATTCTTACCTAATCCATTTCGCTTTTTACTAATCACCGAATGGTTAATGCTTGTCAGTTGTGGCTCCTTAGCGTTAGTAGAGGCTTGGCAGGGTCATACAATTCCCGTACAACACATCTCAATTTTGTTTCTTCTCGGTTTAATGGGTTTGGCTTTACCCAGTGGAAATCAGTTTATTAAAGTTATTTATACGGCGATCGAAATTGGCTTGATTTTTTACGGGACAGTATTAGGCTATCTCCATATCCTACCAACGCTGTATCTGATTGTGGTTATGCGGAGTTGTTTCCTATTTAAATCCGTAGGACGCTGGATAGTTGCTGGATTAGTGATTATTTTGTTTCTTGGCGACCAGTATAAATATATTGTGCGATCTATACCAAAAGACTTAGAACAACAAATTCACTTTGGAATGCATATTATTGCTGAAACCCTCATATTTGGCTTAGGGATCTTTTTTGTGTTGCAGTTGACCAATAAAATACTATCCGAACGTCAGATCAAAGAAAAGCTAGCTCAGGCTAATGATCAATTGGCTGAGGCTAATCAACAAATAAGAGAATATGCTCAAAAAGCTGAAGAATTGGCAACGGTACAAGAAAGAAACCGCATTGCTGGGGACATTCACGACTCTTTAGGCCATGCTCTAACTGGCTTAATTGTTCAGATACAATCCGCCGTCCAACTGTTCCATAGAGAACCCGCAAAGGCTCATCTCTTTCTGACTCAGGCTAAGTCATTGGGTGAGACGGCGATGCAAGAGGTACGCAAATCCATTAGCACTTTAAGAGAAGATGCCCCACAAGAACCACCTCTAAAAACCAGGATCGAGACTTTGAGAGATGATTATTGCAAGGCAACTGGATTATTTATTCATACCAACATCTGTCGCTGTGATTCTGTCCCAACACCAATAGCCAACGTGATTTATCGCATCGTTCAAGAATGCTTAACTAATATCTGTAGATATGCCAAAGCCACAGAGGTACACATTCAGCTAAGAACTACTCCCGAAGAATTTGACTTAAGCGTACAAGACAATGGCAAAGGTTTCGATCCCAAGCAAAATCTTTCTGGTTCTGGACTTGAAATAATGCAAAATCGAATAACCTCAGTTAATGGACAGCTTCAGCTAATCACCTCACCAGGAAAAGGCTGTCGCATCGAGGTTAAAATTCCTAATGTAAAGTCCACTTAAACTATCCTGTAACTAGTAAAGTAAGTTATTAGTACAGAAAATCTTCTACTTCCTACTTCCTACTTTTTTTAAAATAACTTGGTTCTTATTCGGAATGACTATAACTTACTACGATCTTGACACCCTTATTCAATCGATTTGCCATAAATGGCAGCAACCTGCAACCGAGTATTGAGATCGAGTCGGTTAAAAATACTGGTAACGTGATTTTTTACCGTCCCTTCTTTAATATTAAGTTTTTCAGCAATTTCGCTGTTGGTGTAGCCATCCTTAGCGATTAAATAGAATACTTCTCTCTCTTTTGGAGTTAACCCTACTAACTCAGATGGTTCGGTTTTTGTATCGCCCGTACTATTTGCCACATTGCTATCCATTTTTTCCCGTAATCTATCCACGATCACACTATATCCGCGATCGACTAATCTAATTAACTGAGCCAATTCTTCCTTAGGCATATCTTTTAGCAGATATCCTTTCGCTCCCGCCTCGATCGCTTGGCTAACATAATCATCGTTATCAAAAGTGCTAAGTGCTACAACTTTGCTATTGGAAAATTGCTGGCAAATGATTCTGGTTGCTTCTATGCCATCCATAACGGGCATTCTAATATCCATCAACACTACATCTGGTTTTAAAGCTTCTACCTGTTGAATGGCATCTTGACCATTCTTGGCTACTCCAACTACGTCTAGATCTGATTCTAGATTCAAGATTGCCTGCATTCCTTCAGATACAAATTCGTTATCGTCTACTAATAAGAGGCGAATCATGATCGAGCTAACTCCTGTTCTTAAAAGATACTTCCATACGACGTTTGTTCCTTACCGTGTTGTTTTATATTACGTAAATAGCTCTAATTGTAATAAAAGGTAACCTAGTAAGTTGACCTGTTTTTAATGTCTCCCGATCGCTTTACATTTGTATAGCCCCAGTTTCTTTAAATGGTAAACTGAGGTTGCAGAAATATAAAAAATATGCATATGCCTTCAGCTAAAGCATCAGAGCAAGGTTTAGTTCAAATAAAAAGAGCGATCGCCCACCGAGGTTGGACAATGTCAGACGATCGATGGTCATTAGAAGCAAGTAAAATTCTCGAACCAGCGAAAAACTGGGAGGAGTTAGAACTTTTTGCCGTTGGTTGCAGTAAGTCAACTCGGGAGCGATTATTAGAGGGAACTCCTATTCAAAAGAGTGCTTTCAATGCTTTTTGTCAGGCAATAGGAATCAAACCCGATGATGTTGCTCATTATTTAAAAGAAGATTGGGAAAAAGCCCCAGATATCGAGACTTTTCATGGCCGACAACAAGAATTAGTAACCTTAAAACAGTGGATTGTTCGGGATCGATGCCGACTGATCAACATTGTCGGGTTTGCAGGTATCGGCAAGACTAGCTTAGTTAGAGGTGGCATTGGCAAAACCGATCTATCTTTGCAGCTTGCCCGTAAAGTTCGAGAAAACTTTGAATATCTAATCTGGCGACGGTTATTAAATGCGCCACCCCTAGAAATATTGCTAACAGAATTAATCGAATTCGTCTGTGACAATCGAGAAACCGAGTTAGCTACTACGACTGATGGCTTAATTACTCAACTGCTACACCATTTAAAACAGCGTCGTTGCTTGCTGATTTTAGATAACGTCGAATCTATTTTAGAGAGTAGAGATGGGGCAGGGAGTTATCGAGCAGGCTATGAAGGATATGGAAATTTTTTCCAGCGTATTGGTACGAGTGAGCATCAAAGTTGCCTCCTCTTGACCAGTCGAGTCAAACCCAAAGACATCGATCAAATGCAAGGAGTTCATCCAGTACAAACCCTCGAACTAAATGGATTAGATACAGCAGCGGGACGGGCAATTTTTCAGGATATTGGTCGGGCGAATAACGTCGATTTCTGCGGGACAGAATCAGATTGGTCACGCTTAATTTCTTTTTATAGTGGTAATCCTTTGGCATTGGAAGTGACTGCCAGACATATTCTCAGGCAATATAATGGTAATTTAGCAGAATTCCTGAAACACGATCTCCGAGTATTTGGCACGATACGCGATCTCTTAAATTGGCATTTTAACCGTCTGACAGCAGCCGAAAAAAATGTTTTATATTGGCTGGCACTTAATCGAGAAGCAGTAACTATCGCCGAGTTAAAAAAAGATCTTGTCTCAGTAGTAGAACGCAAACATCTACCCGAAACTCTCGATGCTTTAGAAAGACAGATCCCCATTGAAAAAAATGCCAATCGTCGTACTCTACAGCCTGTACTAATCGAATATCTCAGCGAAAGGGCGATCGCCGAAGTTTGTCAGGAAATAGAATCTGGTAAACTCCAGATACTTAACAGTCACGCTTTAATTAAAGCATCGGCAAAAGATTACGTAAAAAATAGTCAGATTCGTCTGATACTCCAGCCCATAATCGAGCGCCTGAAAGAGATAGGATTAGAATTACAAAATTCTCTAGAAAATATAAATCGGCAAATTCCTGGTTATACAGCAGGCAATTTACTTAATTTAATGCGCCATGCAGGTATCGATCTAGAAGGATCTGATTTTTCTCAATTGACAATTTGGCAAGCGGATTTACAGGATCTAAATTTGCAACGAGTTAACTTTAGTGGGTGCAAATTTGCCAACTCTAGCTTGACTCAGGATTTTGGTGGCGTTCACGGGATCGCTTTTAGTCCCGACGGAGAACTTTTTGCTGTCGGCGATTCGGCTGGCGGTATTCGGCTGTTTCGTCTTGAGGATCGCCAACCCTATTTGTACCTTGAGGGTCATGGCAAAGATTTATCAGTTGTAACGGATTTGGCATTTAGTCCTGATGGCAAATTGCTAGCCAGTAGCAGTATAGATAGTAAAGTCAAACTATGGAGTACAAATACAGGGAAGTGCTGGAAAACATTTACAGGTAAGCAACAATGGATTTGGTCGGTGGCATTTAGTCCTGATGGTCAAACAGTTGCCAGTGGAGGCGAAGATGGCACTATTACCCTGTGGAATATTCATACAGATGAATGTCGAGTTTTATCAGGACACCATTCCTGGGTTTGGTCGCTAGCATTTCAGCCGATACCCACTTCTTCCCTCCTTGATAAGGGGAGCGAAGGGAGGATCTTAGCCAGTGCATCATACGATTGTAGTGTTCGCCTGTGGGATACTGATACGGGGGAATGTCTTAATATTCTTCAAGGACATCAACATATTTTGACGGGAGTTGACTTTCATCCTAGTGGTAAAATCCTAGCCAGTAGTAGCTTCGACCGCACTATCAAAATTTGGGATGTGGAAACAGGAGAATGTTTAAAAACCTTAGAGGGACATACTAAAGAAGTTTCTTGTCTGGCATTTAGGGACGATGGACAAATCCTAGCTAGCGGTAGTAACGATCGCACTATCAAGATCTGGAATATCCGAACAGATGAATGTTTAAAAACTTTGAGGGGACACGATCAAGGTATCATAACCGTTGACTTTGCTACCGATAAAAATATTTTAGCCACTGGCGATAACAATCAAGTATTGAAACTGTGGGATGTTGACGAGGGGAAATGTCTTAAAACTTGGCAGGGTTATACTAATTTCATGTTGACAACTGCCATCTCTCCTGATGGTAGATTACTCGCCAGTGGCAGCTCTGATAAAACCGTAAGAATCTGGGATCTTAAGTCTGGGAGGTTAATTTCAACTGGGAGACATGATAGTTGGATTTGGATGGTAGATTTTAGTCCCGATGGTCAAACTTTAGCTAGCTGTAGTGAAGACGAAATTATTAAACTTTGGGATGTCAGTACCCAGAAATGTCGTAAAACTCTCAAAAGTCATATTAGGATTTGGACAGTTAAGTTAAGTCCCGATGGTAAATTACTTGCTGATGGCGGTCATGATGGTACTATCTGCTTTTGGGATGCTGCAACAGGAGAAAATTTACGGTGTATTGAGGCACATAGTTTTTGGATCTGGGCGATCGCCTTTAGTCCTGATGGTAAATTGCTCGCTAGTGGCAGCGCGGATACAACCATTAAAATTTGGGATGTGGAA
>Ga0114940_10001038_pt1 | contig 10832 bp, 8 predicted proteins | sample ColdCreekSource_FD_87195 | JGI IMG/M metagenome (GOLD analysis project Ga0114940, IMG submission 87195) | Groundwater microbial communities from Cold Creek, Nevada to study Microbial Dark Matter (Phase II) - Cold Creek Source | ecosystem: Environmental > Aquatic > Deep subsurface > Groundwater ...
ATCAGAGCATGGTGGGTCTATCAGGGAGTCAGGCTCGGTGGAGGGCCGTCGGCGGATCCCGATCTAGACAAACCCATGAAACAAGCGCCCAAGGGTTGTTCATGAACGCACCCAACAAGGCGCCCCAGCCGACGGTCGTGTCTCCGCTTCGCTTCGGCAAGCCCGCGGCTGATCTCCGTCGTTCGGTTGCAAAAAGAACTCGCATGACTCAGAGGGAGGAGCAAACACCAGATATATCGCTTGTAGGTCTCAAGTTATGGGTGCATAGGCTTGTGGCACTGTTGACGCTCCCTGAAAGCCATTGATCTCCGCAAAAGTTTGGACCGGAATAGTGCCCCTGGTGGGACGCCGTATCCCACCCGTGCGAACGCGCCGCGACCAGGCTGCAACCCGAACTGAAGCACGCGCGACGGACTCGTGCGCTTGCCTTTCCGCGAAATGGACTTTACGCCACAACTTATGCATCGAAACAGGTCCAGCATTTCAATGTCCCAGGGCACCGCCATGTCGATTCAAAATTAGAGCCACTGGATGTCGAGGTTGGTCGCCTGCCTAGTGTCGTTCGATCCGTTGTGCAAGGCTTCAACTTCAAGTGGTTTGCTTTAGGATAAGGCCAAAAGTCGCGGACGATCAAAAATGGTGAATTGCGGTGGATTCTTGTATGGTAGCCGCGCTCTTTGGATAGGTCGACCTTCTGCGATATTGGGCATAAATTCAGATCCGTTGAGACACCAGTGAGCCTTCAAGGTCGATTCTGTAGACTGTTCGCAGCACGTGATCGACCTACCTTTTTGAGTTCGAAGGAACGCTAGACTCTGCATGCATTATCGTGTGGTTGTTAACCCAGGGGTGATTTTTCTTTTGGCGTGAAGCGTCTTGATTCCAACTCAGGGAGGTGATAAGCGAGAGGTATGCCGTCCCCTAGGCGCTTCTCCCCAGCAAGGCCGTCCCCTGAGCGCGATGCGGGTGTAGGTTTGCCTGCGTCCCCCACGCGCCTCGAAGCGTTGCCGTTGGGTCGCTTGTTAGTCCAGGCTGGGCATTTGGATACTCAGCAGTTGGAAGCCGCGTTAGCTACGCAACGCAGGACGTTCCAGCCGCTGGGCCGTATTCTGCGCGACGCGAATGGCTTAGCCGCAGAGACCCTTGCGGGTGCCTTGCGTCAACAAACGCATACTCCGCGTATTTACCTGCGTTTCTTTCCGACCACCGTCGAAACTCGGAGCTTGCTCGATATGGATTTCTGTTTGCAACACGAAGTCATCGCTTTCGAGAAACTTGGCCGAATGTTGTGTGTAGCTTTCTCTAAGCCGCTTCAGAACAGCTTGATCAAGCAAATCGAAGCGACCACCGAAGCGGAAGTAAAGGCTTACCAAGCGCCGTGGGAAGACATCGCCAAGCAACTGAAAATTAAGTAAGGGCTAGTAACGAACTAGGGCGCACGCATCACTTGTTGACATAGATAGATGCACCCTTTTCTGTAAATTCTTTGGACTTCTCCTGCATGCCTCGCACCAGCGCTTCCGGCTCGCTCAAGCCTTGTTGCGCCGCATAGGCGCGTACATCCTCCGTAATCTTCATCGAACAAAAATGAGGTCCGCACATCGAGCAGAAGTGCGCCGTCTTCGCACCTTCCTGCGGCAGCGTGGCGTCGTGGTAGGCGCGTGCGGTGTCAGGGTCGAGCGACAGGTTGAACTGGTCTTCCCAGCGGAATTCAAAGCGTGCCTTGGAGAGTGCGTCGTCGCGGACCTGCGCTCCGGGTAAGCCCTTACCCAAATCGGCGGCGTGCGCGGCGATCTTGTAGGCCATTACGCCCGCCTTGACGTCTTCGCGATCAGGCAAGCCCAGATGTTCCTTAGGCGTCACGTAGCACAGCATCGCGCAGCCGTACCAGCCGATGTTGGCCGCGCCGATCGCACTGGTAATGTGGTCGTAGCCCGGCGCGATGTCGGTGGTCAGCGGTCCTAACGTGTAGAACGGGGCCTCGTAACATTCGGCCAGTTCCTTATCCATATTTTCCTTGATGAGCTGAATGGGCACGTGGCCAGGGCCTTCAATCATGACTTGAACGTCATGCTTCCATGCGGTTTGGGTCAATTCGCCCAAGGTCTTGAGTTCTGCGAACTGCGCCTCGTCGTTGGCGTCGGCAAGAGCGCCAGGGCGCAGGCCGTCGCCCAGCGAGAAGCTCACATCGTAGGCTTTCATGATCGCGCAGATGTCTTCGAAATGCGTGTAGAGAAAACTTTCCTGGTGGTGTGCCAAGCACCACTTGGCCATGATGCTGCCGCCGCGGCTGACAATCCCGCAGATGCGCCGGGCCGTGAGTGGAATAAACGGCAGCCGCACGCCGGCGTGTACGGTGAAGTAATCGACGCCCTGTTCGGCCTGTTCGATCAGCGTGTCGCGGTAGATTTCCCAGGTCAAGTCTTCGGCCTTTCCATGCACCTTTTCCAGCGCCTGGTAAATCGGTACGGTACCGATGGGCACGGGGCTGTTGCGTACGATCCATTCGCGTGTCTCGTGGATATTTTTGCCCGTCGAAAGGTCCATTACGGTGTCTGCGCCCCAGCGGATGCCCCAGACCATTTTTTCGACCTCTTCTTCAATGCTGCTGGCGAGGGCCGAGTTTCCGATATTGGCATTGATTTTAACTAGAAAGTTACGGCCAATGATCATGGGTTCCAGTTCGGGGTGATTGATGTTGCTAGGGATGATGGCGCGCCCTTCGGCCACTTCGCGGCGCACGAACTCCGGAGTGATTTCGTCCGGTATCTTCGCGCCCCAGGGAAAGCCAGGATGTTGCTTGCGACGATCATAGCCGAGCTGCTTGAGCAATTCGCCTTTTTGGGCGCGCAGCATATTTTCGCGCAGGGCGATGTATTCCATCTCCGGCGTAAGCAGTCCTTGGCGTGCGTAATGCATCTGCGTTACGCAGCGACCGGCTTGCGCCGCGCGCGGCTTGCGCAGGTGCGGGAAGCGCAGGCGGTCAAGCGTCGTGTCGGCGAGGCGTTCGCGCCCGTAACGGCTGGTGAGTTTTTCCAGGAATTCCGTATCTCCACGCGCCTCAATCCATTTTTCACGCAGGGGGGCAAGGCCCTTATACACGTCAATCTTTGCACTGGGATCTGTGTACGGTCCGCTGGTGTCATAGACGACGACGGGAGCGTTGGGCGTTTCCGGCTGTCCCGGCTTATGCGCTTGCGTGGGAGTTTGAACAATCTCGCGTACCGGTACGCGCACATCCGTGTGCAGCGATCCGTTTATGTAGATTTTGCGCGAGCCAGGCAGCGGACCCATCGAGCGCTTCAAGACTTGCTCGCCGGGCGGCGTGTCGCCTCGTTTTTTCTGTTTGTCCACGGCTTCGCGTTCGGCGACGGCGGCGTTTTGAACAAGCATCGCAAGCTCCTTTGTTTGAAAGGCAGGGACGATCCAGTTGTTTGGGGAGGCGAGGCTCGATGACGTTTAAAAAACGCTTCAAACGCTCCGGGCACTTCCCTTCGCCAGTATTACCTGGATCAGGTTCTAGGGTGATTTCTCAGGCCCTTCGTACTCAGGACCACCCCTAGTGCCAATGCTCTTCAGTTGTCAGTCGGCATGTTCGCGGAGTTCGAGTTCGAGTAAAGAGAAAAATGCTTCGCATCTTAGGTGCTGGATTCCCTATCTGTACTGTCCTGATTCTACTTCAGTGTTGCAAGTTGTTTTGAAGATACATCTGCTGCCTCCTTTCGTACGAGCGACTAAACGTTGACTGTCAACCATAATGTTTATCGCCCGGGAGGCTTTCCCTGCATATCGAAAACGCCTAACTCCAAGCACAGCCAGATCTTTTAGACCAACCAGAAAATCCACACACTAATCTATCTTGCTGGTGAGGATGCCATCGAACTTCGGCGCATTGGCCCGCTCAATGGCGAGCATGGCGTCATTGAGCGACTGGCCGAGTTGCAACGAGGTGATTTTCTTCTCCCCCGTTCCAACCGTGACCGCCTCCCACATGGAATCAGCAGGCACTACGAACGGCAGGGACTTCTTCTGCATCGCCGGGTCGTTCACCAGTTCATCGCCCAGTGTCTTCGCCAGATTGCGGACGGACTCTGCGTCTTTCTCGGCGCAACCCGCAGCATATACGATGAAGAACACCGCACAGTGTGTTGGAGTATCGGACTTCAACGGCCTTCGCGGCGGCGTGCGAGTGTTGTCGCGTGGGGTATGGTCAAATGTTGTGGATGAGCAAAAGGGAAAGCTCGGCGTATCTTTGTTGGGCAATCGCGCTCGATGGATAGGGCGGCTTCCTGCTAAATTGGCCAGCCATACAGCCGGGTTGAGGCACTGGGATACTTGGTTAAGCAGTCTTCCTCTTCGCTTTCGTCTGCCCAGAAGCGGCGACTTTCACCTGCTTGTCCACCGTGGCCTTCTCATGCACTTTGATGGAGGTGGAGTATTCGACGGTCTTGATTTTGCAACCGCAGCCAATGATGACGTTACCGCCCTTAACCAAGTCAGCGGTCGTGTTTTCAAGTTCCACCGTGGTGCCTTCGATGCGCTTGGTTTTCAGGTGCCCCTTGGAGCCGCCGGAGACGACTACTTTCGCCTTCACGCTGCCGGTGCTACCCCCTTCGGCCACTCCGATGCCGATACTGCCGCCATTTCCTAGCGTGCCACCGGTAACGACGGTGGTCGAGGAACCGCCCATGGAAGTGGTCACGATGACCTTGCCGCTCTTGGACGAATGCGAGATTGCAGATTTGACCGTGATCTCTTCGCCCTTGAGTTCCTTCGCGGCGCTGTTGCCCTGAAGGCGGATGTCGATCTCGTCTGCCGCGAGTGTACCTTCAATGTCGAACGCGCCACGCGATTTGAACTTCTTGGCGGCCACAGATCCGGCGACCGAGAAGGAGCCGCTGTTGTCTACTTCATCGGCTTGCACTTCACCCTTGATTGCCGTGGATCCCGAAAGATCCAGCGCACCTGCTTCTACCGAGCCATCCACATTGAGGGCACCTGAACAGGAGATCGCGCCGGCCTTTAGGTCGCCGTTGATGGTGCCGGCACCGGAGATCTCCACGTCCTTCGCGTCCACGTCGCCGTCCACCTCGCCACTTCCGGAGATGTTCAAGGAGTCGAAACGACCGCCGTTGATGTTTCCCGCGCCGGAGATGCGTGGGTTCTTGCGGTCGGTGACCCCTTCGCCGCCCATTGCCTTTTTCATAAACTTATTGAAATTGCCGCCGAAGAGGTCGTTCATCATGGTGCTACCCCTTTCAAAAGTGGCCTTCTTCTACCACAGAGGGACTTGAGGTTTCAAGCGCAGCGTATTCTGTGGTGTGGCATGTTTTGTAACCGTTCAGTCCCCCTCAAGCGGTCAGCAGCGACGCGTCCATCGGGAAATGGATGTCCGTCTCCACCGCCGTCGTGTCCAGGCGTTGCTTATGGCCCTTGAAGCCCTTCTTGTCCCGCGCGTACTTCACGATGAGCGCGTTGATTTTCTCCCAGGTTTCTGGCCGGATCAGGTTAACCAACGTGGCGTACAGGCTGTGCGAGATTGGGAAACAGGAACTAAGTAATGTATTTCTGCGACGATCTCCTATCTTTTATAGGTACGGTGTAAAAAATCTGCGCCTGCGTATTGGGAGTTAGCCATGATGGAAGAGGCAGACGTCAAAGTGCAAGCTAGGACGTATTTGCGTAGGCTACTTGCTTTCAACGGTGTGTGGCACCTCATGGTTGGCCTCGTGATCTTGGGCGAAGTCCTCTGCCTGTGGGTGAAGCCAGCCCTGATTGGCCCCAATTTCTTTACCTATGGATTGATCGTGCTGTTGGTGGGCAACGAACTGGTTGTGGCGCGGATCAAAAAGTTTGCCCTGCGTGAAGGCTCACACCCGAACCAACACCCGCCGCCGGACGAAGCCCTGCCTTACATCGCAAGCTATGTCCGTGTTGAAAAGTGGCTGAAGCGGAGCTGGTGGGTCTGTTTGGTCGGCGGCCATGTGTTGCGTAGCTTGGTCCAAACACCTTGGGCACCCGGCGCGGGTATGGCGTTGGGCCTGCTGTGCATTCCGATCCTCATGCTTTGCTTCGCGTGGGATTATTGGAAGGTCGGGCTGTGGGAATCTCTGCTGGTATTGGCCAGCTACCTTTCGCTCGTCTATTTTATTTTGTATATGCCCACGATTTCCGTTACCGACTTCAGCTTGACCTTTGGCGGCCTGCAGTTCGCTGCGGGATTTTTCTTGATGCGACGCTGGCGTGTTCGTGCCCGCCAAGCGCGTCGTGAGCAGTCCCAGGAAGAAGAAGTCTTCGGTTCGGAGTCGTAGCTAGCTGGTATCGCCACAGAGGTCTCTGTGTGCACAACGAACAGCGTACTACGCTCGTCCCTGGACGCCGGGGAAACGGCAGGTAACGTCTCTTACTCAACTTAAATCCGAGGGGGGCTTACCATGTCCTGGGCGTACGAATTGACGGACGGCTTTCTGTGCGAACGCGTCTCGCAAGCGCAACCAAGCGACGCTACGACAGGAAAAAAATGGAAGGATTTCCAGCCCAAGGGCACGCCACCGCAATACACGCGCGACCGCGTGGTGGATGTGCGCCACATTAAACTCGATGTGAAGTTGGACCTTCCCAACAAATCCATCGACGGGGTGTGCGCGCTCACGGTACGGCCTATTGCCGATGAGGTTCGTGTGCTGGAGTTGGACGCGGTCGAACTGGACGTTTCCGCTGCCTCCTGCGACGGCCACGCCATCGAATTCACCAACACGGGCCAGAAACTGCTTTTGGAATTCAGCGCGCCGCTGGTGCCGGAGCGCGATTATCTTGTCGAGGTTGTCTACCGCGCCACGCCGCAGCGCGGGTTGTATTTCGTCGGACCTAGCAAGCATTACCCCAAGAAGCATCGCGAGGTGTGGAGCCAGGGCCAGGATGAGGACAACCGGCATTGGTTCCCGTGCTTCGATTACCCCTGCGAGAAGGCGTCCAGCGAACTTGTCGCCACCGTACCGCAGGCTTGGTTCTGCTTGTCGAACGGAAAACTACTTTCGCGGGAGGCCAACCGCGACGGCACGCAGACGTTTCATTGGCATCAGGAAATCCCTCACGTCAGCTATTTGATTACGCTTTGTGCGGGCGAATACGTTGAAGTTAAGGACGAGTGGGATGGCATCCCGGTTAATTACTATGTCCCACGCGGGCGCGAAGCCGACGGCGAGCGCTCTTTCGGACGCACCCCTGAAATGGTTGAATTTTATTCGCAGCTTATTGGGGTGCGCTATCCGTACGCCAAGTACGCTCAGATTTCTGCCGAGGACTTTATCTTCGGCGGGATGGAAAACACCAGCGCCACGACGCAAACCGAACGCACGCTCCACGATGAGCGAGCGCACCTGGATTTTTCCAGCGAGCCGCTGGTCGCGCATGAATTGGTCCATTCGTGGTTCGGCAACCTGCTCACCTGTCGTGATTGGTCGCACGCGTGGCTCAACGAGTCTTTTGCGACCTACTTCGACAATCTGTGGTACCGCCATACGCGCGGCGAGGACGAGTTTCTGTATGAACTCTACGGCGACTGGCGCAGTTATCTCGACGAAGATGCGCAGGCTTACCGGCGACCCATCTTTACCAACGTCTACCGTGCGCCGATCGATCTCTTTGACCGGCATCTTTATCAGAAGGGCGCCAATGTCCTGAACCTGCTGCGCAACATCCTCGGCGACCGGCTCTTTTTTAAGGCCATCAAACTGTACACCGAGCGTCACGCGGCGCAGACGGTCGTCACGCAAGATTTGCTTGAAGCTCTCGAAGACGCCACGGGCCGCAACTTCGACTGGTTTTTTGACCAGTGGATATTCAAGGCCGGGCATCCTGAATTTGAGGTCACGTGCGCGTGGGACGATAAGGCGTCCTTCGCCGCGCTGACGATTCAGCAAAAACAAAAGCCCGACGAGTTGACCTCTATCTTTCGCGTGCCTGTGAAAGTTCGTTTCGTGGGCAAGGCTTTCGACGAGACGCGTTCATTCGAGATCAAGGACGCCAGCCACACCTTTCACGTGTCCCTGCCGTCCCGGCCACGCTGGATAGCCTTTGACCCGGCCCACAGCGTGCCCAAGACGCTGGAGCTTAAACTCGATGAGGACCATCTCGTTGCGCAATTGAAGGAAGACGAAGACTGCATGGGGCGGGTTTTTGCCGCGCAGGCGTTGGCGAAGAAAGGTACGCAGGGCGCGGTGAAGGCGCTGGCGCATGGGCTGCGGCACGACGGCTTTTGGGGCGTGCAGGCCGAATGCGCCGCTGCGCTGGCAAAGATCAAGACCGCAGCAGCACTCGACGTGCTGTTGTCCGCCGTGAGCGTGAAGCATCCTAAAGCGCGACGTGCGGTGGCGCGCGCGCTCGGGGCCTTCCGCGATCGTCTCGCGGCCCAGGCCTTAGCCAAACTGGCGAAGCAGGACGCCAGCTATTTTGTCGAGGCCGAGGCGACGAGCGCGCTGGGTAGGACGCGCGTGAAAAGTGCCTGGCCGACGGTTCTTCGGAACACGCGCAAGCGTTCGTACCAGGAAGTTATTTGCGGCGGTGCTTTCGAAGGGCTGGTGGAACTCGATCCCACGCGCGCGCTGCCGGTACTGGAAAAGTTCGCCGCGCTAGGTCAACCTGAACCGGCGCGCAACGCCGCGCTGGGCGCGCTGGGCAAGTGCGCACGCGATACGCACCAGGACGAGATCAAGACGCGTGTGCGCAAGCGGTTGGAGCAAGTGCTCGACGAGGGCTTCTTCCTCGACCGCATGGCCGCTCTCAAGTCGTTACTGCACCTGCGCGATGCCGCCGCGATCCCGGTGCTCGAAGCCTTCCAGCACTCTGCGCTTGACCAGCGTCTAGCCCGCCGGGCCGAAGACGTCGTCGCGGGGCTGCGCGCGGCGCAAGGCGTACCGCCGGAAGTGAAGTTGCTGCGCGAGGAATTGAACCAGTTCAAAGACGAAGCGGCGAAGATGAAGGAGAAAATTGAAAAGCTCGAGATGAAGTATGGGGCAAAAAAGGCCAAAGTCCTAGGATCGCGTTGAAGGGTTGTCCGGTCAAAAATGGTCATACGACACGCCGTTTATCCTTCTGCGGTCCCGTCGCTTGGCTGCGCGGCTGAGTCTACTGTGGGTCACGGGTCAGTACCTGCGACAACTCAAGATGATCTCAGATAAATACGCGGTACTTGGATATTGGATGGCCGGTTTCGTGCTGTATCTTTCGCATTCTCTTTGGGCGTGGAGCGTCACGGGATGAGCGAGGTACAGGCGGACACGCAACCCGCTCCTGAACAGCCGCCCCACATCGTTCGCCCCACAGCCGCTGAAGGTGCGCGCCCTTTCGTACTACGCGTGCTCTGGCACCCCCGCATGAGACTGTTCTTCAAAATTAGCCTCGCCCTTGGGTTGCTAATCTGGATGGTCCTAAGTGGAAAGCTAGACCTTAAAGACTTGGCGGATCGCTCGAAAGATTGGGCCTGGATCGCATTCGCCGGCGTGGTACTGCTCCCGTGCTACCTTCTGGCCTCGTTACGTTTCAAAGTCCTGCTAGACGGTCTCGATATGCCTTGCAGTTTCGGTCGCGCGCTGACGTGGACCATGATCGGTTCATTTTTCAACGTGGCCTTGCCCAGTGCTACTGGCGGGGATGTCGTGAAAGTGGTTTACGTGACCGGGGCTTACCCGCGTGAAAAGCGTGCCATGGCAGTCCTCAGCGTACTGGTGGACCGTGTTGTGGGGTTATTGGGATTGTTCCTGCTTGCGTTTACCGTTTCGGTTGTGGTGAGTGAGGAAGGCCATGGGCAGATGCACGGCCTCGTGAGCCTAGTCCGTTGGTTATGCTTGGCGGCGGTGCTATGTTTCGGGTTGCTTACCTCTAAAAGGCTGGAATCGAGCGCGCTACGCCAACGCTGGTTTGAAGCCCTGCCACTGGGTTCAAAGCTCGAAAAACTTTACATGGGGTTCGCGGGCCTGCGCACGCGGCCTAAACTCATGCTGGCGGTGCTGTTACTTTCCATGTTCAACCATTCCTTACTGATTACTTCCTATCTGGTGCTGGCCCACGGACTACACCTGCCCATCCATGCGTCGGCCAGCCTGATCGTGCTGCCGATGTTGTTCTTCTCGCGGACCTTCGGTTTTGCGGGTGGCTTTGGTACCGGCGAAGCCGCAGCAGGTGCCGTCGCTCCGTTGATGGGTCTGGACGCCGGCGACGGTTGCCTACTGATGTTCGGTTTCAATCTTGTCTGCTTCGCGGTTTCTCTGCTCGGTCTCCCGTTCTATTTATTCGGGGGACCAGCCGTGCAGAGAGGGAAAATCAAGGATCCCGAAAACGACGCTTGACGCTGGATGCCGCACTGGTCCGGCGACCCATGTGGAGTGCATCCTGAAGCTATTCGCAGGGTGCGTTGAGTGACCTAGTGTTACGCCGCGCGGTTTTCCTTTCGTCAAGCACCGCCAACACGCGTCTTACATGCAGTTCACATACGGAGGTTTCTATGCGCCTAGCCTTATCGATGTTTTGCGTTCTCGCGGTCTGCTTCGGGTATGCGCGCGCAGGCGAAATTTCCGTTAACGAGGTACCCAAGGACTTGCTGGGCTGCTGGCAGAAGGAACAGGACGATACGTTCGTATTGTTCCTTGAAACGCGGCGCTGCAAGATCCTTGAACAAGGTCAGCTCATGGTGCTGCGTGCGCACGCCGAAGGCGGAAAGCTGGTGTTGGTCCAGCACGGTCACGCGCTGGTGGCGGAGTACGAACTCAAGGACGCGGCGCTGATCATTAAGCTGAAAGAGGAAGAATGGAGGCTCAAGCGCCGCAAAGAAATTC
>Ga0114940_10001039_pt1 | contig 10803 bp, 10 predicted proteins | sample ColdCreekSource_FD_87195 | JGI IMG/M metagenome (GOLD analysis project Ga0114940, IMG submission 87195) | Groundwater microbial communities from Cold Creek, Nevada to study Microbial Dark Matter (Phase II) - Cold Creek Source | ecosystem: Environmental > Aquatic > Deep subsurface > Groundwater ...
CAGCTCAATACTAGGCCAAGGAAACGACTCGGCTACAAGACTCCGAAACAAGTGTTTGAGGCTCAGTGGTAGTGTTGCGATTCGGATTAGAATCTACGCATCTCTACTTGACTGGATATTTATTACATTACGTGGTACCGTAAACATGTTCAAATTGTTGTGCTTCCCCGGCAGCTCCTATCACAGGAGACAACTTTGAGCGAGTCAGCCAAAACATCTGGAACGAGCGGATGGTCAATAGCTGCGGCTATTGCAGCTGCTGCTACTGGCTTTGTCGGCATTTTCTTCGCGATCGGATACACCGAAGTCACCAGGAACAACAACCAGACCGATGTCAAAAAGGACATCATCAATGCCTGCCAAGTAGCTCCTGATGTCAGCAAGTGCACAAGAGATATGGTCGAGTCCACGAACAAGCTCAACAAGTAACACACCAACCGATCCACCGCTGCCGGGGAAGCAGACAACATTGGATTCAGAAGTAGTCGGCTACTAGTCGAGCGCCAACCGCCGTTATCACACCGCGCTCCTTCAACCAACTACTTCTACCTGCTTTACGAATGCGTGTTCGTACTGATGAGTGGGACGAGCGAAACATTGCTACGCAACTCCCGGCCGTATCCAACAGGCCATGGCTCCAAAAGGACGAAAGCAGTATGGCAATAACGGGCTATTTCAACTTGCGGATGGAGCGCACAATAGTGTCAACAACTTTAACATTATCGACATTGTCGGCAGCATACACCCGATACGTCACCCGCAATTCCCGCTTACCGCCTACCGAAAAACTGTAGACATAGTCCTTATCACCATTGGAACGCTGAGAACCAACATCCATGCCGACATAAGTATGGACATACTTACGGCCAGATAAGAGATATTTGTCTTTGCCAATCAATAGATCATTCGCCTCGCCCTGTGGCGCGGCAAAATCATCGTCAATTGCCGCCTCGAAGACGACTGGACCATCTGTATCAAAATACGCGACATCTTTGATATCTGCCGCGACGTCTTTATTGGCGAGTGGCTGTCTCGAGCCATCAACCACGAAACGGTCGCTATCCATTACCCGCATCACCGCATCCCAACCGGCTGGGAAGGTGATACTAAAACTACCCTGCGACGACGTTATAGTCTGAGATAATTCAACGGGCGCCTGGACTTGTGGTACCACCGGCTTGGGCTGGTTATAATCCCAAATCTTCCAGCCAGTCAGAGCAATCAAACTCAAATTAAGGATGATTAAAACTCCAGCCGTAGCAGTCATGCCGCGCTGCGTCATAGGTTAGCCAGCGCGGTGGCTTGAAGTCGAAGGATGCAAGTACCATTCAGCGTCTTGCTCTTTAAGCTGATCTTTAATATCTTTGTACTTGATATCTAAGATTGCAGTAAGGCGCTTAACGAGCCGCTCGGGGTCGTCATCATAGATCACTATGTCGCCATCTGGCGGTTGTAAACGCTGCATAAGCTCTGGAATAAGGTCGGCCGTGCCGCCGCTACCCAATAGCACGCCACAGGGCTTATGGTCTTCTAGGGCACTCGTAAACTCATGCAATGAACCGAAACGACCGCCAACAGTGATTACAGCATCGCTGGACTGGATAAGATACAGGTCGCGGCCAACGTACTGCATGCCCGTAAAATTAATGAAGTCGAAACCGACATATGGTGAACGGTATTTGCGCAAGTGTTCGCGCAGCGACGAAGCTGGAGAAAAGCCAATGCTCATACCTCCCGCTTTCTTAGCGCCGAGTGCTGCATAGTACGACAAGCCTACAGTTGCTCCAGTAGTTATAACGTGCCCTTCTTTGGCGATGGCAGCACCAACCCGCTCCGCCAATTGGGCAGAAGCGGCAATTGTTGGGCCAGCTGCTGCACCCGAGACACAGATCGAATATTTGAGTGGCTGAGTGCCAAGCTTAGTAATTGCCATGTGTTAATATTTCTCCTTGATGTATTCTATTGTACGCTATACGCTTGCGCTTGGGTTACCAATTAATTCGCCACTCAGTTGTTGGTGGATAGAGCGTTCGATATTACCTTGCCGCATATAGCGCAATAGTAATTCGTGCCACATATGGCTTCGAGCATAACGTACTAGACGACGCTCATATGGCAAAGTGTTACAGAAGTTAAGTACCGAATCCATGATATTAAGCGACACGGTATCACCCTTGGCCAGCAAACCCACATGCGCCGAGCCTTTCCAGAACTCAAAGCGTGGGTGCATCGCGCCAAGGATATCTTCTGCCGAATGCCAGCGCAAGTCTTCTTGTTGGACATGTGGCTCAAACAGATCAGGGTTGTAGGCTTCTGGATGTCGGGCAAAATACCGCTGGACAACTTTCCAGGGCAAGAGCGCACCGGCAATCTCGGCCTTTGTCTGTGGCTCATTACGGGCGATATCAGCGACTACCATTCCAAAGTCCGGCCGCACTTGGTGCATCTTAAGATAAGCGCTGGCCGACGCTATTTCATTGACGGTCTGCAATGTTAGCAATGTTACCGCCAAAGGCGCGGCATCCATACGTAAGGTCGGTAGCGGCAAGAGCACTACCGTACCCAGCTCGCGTAAGCCGACAATATTCTGCTTGGCATGCTGGACGTAGTCCTTGGCTAGAGCTTCCCAACGGGCATTAGTAGGCGCCAGGACTTGTAGGTCGCGGCATTCGAAGTCACTTGGCATCAAACGCTTGTACGCAGCGGCAATTTGCTTATGCCATGGCAATGATTCGACTAAATGGGCAGCAGTAAAAATCAGGCTGGTCGGCTCGTGCTTGAGCATTGACTCTAAACTACGATAGCCAAGGCGCTTCATGGCTCGCTTTGGCGGGTATTTGCGCATCATGCGCTTGCCAACTGCCGAACGTAGGGCAAAGACTTCCTTAGGGATATCCAAGCCGTTAATGAAGCGCTCGACGATAGTCGTAACCCGGCGTGAATCATTCTCAGCGGCAACGCCAATCAACGTTTGAAAAATATCATTGTCTTCTTTGACGCGCTGTAGGAGTGCCGCGTAGAGTTCACGGCCAGTAGTATCATGTGGATCCAGGCCGAGCTGCTTAAGGTGGTCCTGCATACTATGCAAGATTTCTGTGGTCAAACGAATATCTTCGGACGCCCCGCCACTGGCCCGCTCCAATTTCTGCAATCCCTGTTGAAAGGCGGGCTCTCGTGCCCCCAGTAACTCTGACAATATTCGTGTCATACTTATGCTTTATTTTAGCACAAGCGGGATGAGTGCGGTAGGAGTATTATCGATAAAATAATTGTAGTATGAGGTTTTGTACTGCCCGATTACAAGGCCGCAATCTTCGACTGGAATACCGAATGCTGCGCGATAGCAGTCATCGCTGCCGTACCCAAATGCACTTCATTATTGTTCTGTGTCAACAGAATGCTACGTGGGATTAGGCCAGCTGCGATATCATTGATGTCATCTGCAGAGTTACTAGATAGCGTTTGCAAAACAGGAACAGGGTCATACACATGAGCAGCGCCAAACGCCGCAATCAAGGCATCGCGGTATTGCCGTAAGTAAACGCCGTTGCTATTAGTAGCCGAAGAAGATGCTTGACCAGGGTTAGGCACTGCTATTGATGGCAAGAAAAGGATCCGGCCGTCGCTCTTCCAATCCCAAATTTGCTGGGCAATAGCAATTTGGCTGGCGATATCCACCATACCATTATTAGAGCCGTCCCAAATCACCATTGGCAGGTTCCGGAGATATGGCCGCGAAGTTATAAAGCCGAGTTGTTGCAAGAATGTCGATCCGCCCACTCCGATATTGATAGTCACCTGTCCGGTAGCGGTCTCGTATAAGTCTGGCAGGATTACTCCACTCGCACCGCCAATATAGCTGTCGCCAGCAAACAGACGAGGTGTGGCAGTTGGCAGAGCCGCATAATACTCCAACCAGTCGCCTAGCTGCCGTGAACGTACGACTGCAACCCGGTTGAAGGTCCCATTCCACACGGATGTGCCACCGATATCTTGTCCGATACGCATATGACTGACCCCAATCATACTGGTCGATGAGTTGTAGAGAGATTGGTTATTGGCACCATTAAGCGATGCAGCATACCCGGTAGAGGCGTCGCCGTTGACTCCTGCCGATGCGGCAAGTGTCACACGGAAACGAGTATTTACGGCTACAGTACCGAGGGTGTAGTCAAGCACCTGGCCATTGTTGCCGGTAACTATAAAGTGCACCGTTCCGTCAGCCGCCCAATGGAGGCGGATCCTATCACGCTGCGTATTAGTGTCAGCTTGCCAAATGACTTTAACCTGTCCTGAAGTCGGCAACGAAGAAGGTGCTACGGCATCGATAAGTACGGAGAAAGATGTAGGCGATGCCCCCGACGTGGTTGCAACTGTGGCCCAACCCGGGAGTGGAAGTGCCTCGTACAAAGAGAAGTTATCAAAGAGTGATGTACCGCCACCGCTTGAGCCTTTTACTCCCACATACATTCCGGAGCCTGCGAGCGAAGACAGGTAGACGGTGGATGTGACGTTTGATGCGGTGACAGATGGTCCGAGGGTGGTATTGCCTCCCATGGCGGCACTGGTTGTCGTGGCGGCAATAAAGGGAGAGTTGCTGACATTCGTACCACGACGACCCGTGCCGGTGAACGCAAACGCCCGGCCCGAGTAGCCTGCAACTGTCTGAGAAAACCCATCACCCGCGCCGACTAACGTATACTGCATCTCTCCAGACACAATCGCAAGGCTAGCGCTAGCAATCGGGTTCCAACCGGTAGTTACGGTGTCAAACGTGCCATTAGTTACTATGTTTGTGGCTGCCGGATCAATATACCCACCCATAGCGATAGCAGTGCCACTTATAGAGCCGCTAACGGCACCAACGAGCGATGCTAGGTCGCCATATGGGACGCCATTCGTAAAGAACAGGCCTCTTTCATTGTCCATCTCAAAGACTGCGGCCACGCCCTCCGCATTCTGGATTGGCTGCTTGGGATCATTAATGACGAATGTCGTAATGCTACTGGCTGGCGCAGCACGGGCAATAAGATTGACCTGGCCATTCAGTTGGGCTGGAAGGGCGATCGCCCATGAGCCAGCGGCATCAGCAAAAGTAGTGCCTACAACCGCACCGTTAAGGTACAACGAGATGAGGCTGAACGGACTGGCAACGCCAATAATTGTTGGGTGGCTCGTGTCGGAAACTCCACTCGCCAAAGCCGGCGATACATCTGTAATGCGAGGGAATAACGCGAGTTCGTCCGCAATCGTTGCCGGCGTCATAATAGCCGCACTGCCTAGCCCTAAGTTGGTCCGTGCCGTGGCCGGAACCGCAAGGTCACTCAGGTTGCTAGCAGCTGATAGTTTTAGGTTTAATGCTGTCTGCTGGGCACTGGAGACAGGTTTAGATAAGTCAGCGGTATTGTCTGCATTAGGTAGCCCAACGGTCGCTTTAGTAACCGCCCCTGGTGCAATCGTATTGCTCGTAACCGAATTGTCTTTAAGAGTTCCGTCATTTTTATGGGACTGGACTAAGTAGTCATTGAGGATGTCACCCCAATTTCCATTATCTGAGCCTGGTACCGGCAGTCGGGACATGTAAAGTCTTCCTTATCTGTATCGTGATTATCGTTATTTTTAATTTTATCATACTAGCAGGTTTAGAGCTGTTACTATAAGCATTATATGGATACCATTTACATCACCGAACCAACTGCTATTAACGCTTCAATTATCAAAGGTCTTGTGCCGGCAGGATGTCATATCATCGAAGGCACTACCACGTTCGAAGGTAACGGGCTCGACGACTGTACCGTCTTGGCAATCCGCAGCGCCACCAAAGTCAGCGCCACAATCAAAAGCCACTTTCCTAACCTCAAACATATTATCCGCGTTGGTGTCGGCGTTGATAATGTCGACATGGACTTTTGCAATGCCGAAGGTATCGCCGTTTACAACGCACCCGGCGCCAATGCTGACGCTGTTAGCGATTATATCGTCGCTATGATGCTCCATGCCCTGCGCAACCTCAACCAATTAACCCACCAGGATATACAGTCCTGGAACCGCTTCAAATTCAACGGCCACAGCCTTGGCAGCCGGACAATCGGCATTGTCGGCTTCGGCAATATTGGCAAACAGATCTTCAGCAAACTTCAAGGCTTTAATTGTCAGGGCTTTTACATCTATGACCCTTTCCTAAAACCAGAAGATACGCCAGCAGGTGCAACCAATGCTTCAAATCTAGACGATGTCCTGTCACAATGCGATATCGTCACCCTACACCTGCCGCTCCTCGACAGTACACGATACCTCATCAATAAAGATAACCTCAGTCTACTGCCTGACGGCGCCATTTTAATTAACGCCTCTCGCGGTGGCATCGTTAACGAAGTCGACATCGTGGCATACATGGCCGACCACGACCTGACATACATCGCTGACACCGTCGAAGGCGAACCGCATGTCTCACAAGCAATGTTAGATTCACCGCGTACCATCATCACACCACATATCGCTAGCCTCACCAAAGAGGCAAACGACAATGTCATCAAAGTTGCCGTCCAAAACTATCTAGACAACAAGCCAATGAACAAGCCCGAGACCAACTAAGCTGTTACGGCTATTGTCCACGCCTGCGGACATCTGATGTTATAAAATTATATCCGTGCGCCTAGTCATCAAGTTGTATACGATTTTGCTCCGCTTATGCTTCTGAAAGGTATTTTTGACATATAAAATAATTTCAATGTCGGAGCGACTGATGCGTTCGGCTCACATGCATCGTAGGGACATCACGGAAGAAAAACATATAGGATACAGCCTGGCTAAAAAATAAGCATAAGCGGAGCAAAATCGTATATTGCTAGCACACTGATACTAAAGTTACGCCGATTAGAGACGAATCGTCCTAAAACGTGGACACTTTCCGTACCACAAAAACTTGTTCAGTACACCTTTAGCCAGACAAAAGAAAACTGCCACGATGAGGTGGCAGTTTTTGTCAGTAACCTAGTGGGAGTTTTAGAAGGCTTCTGGCTTGTACCACTCTGGAGCCTGCTCAAGGAAGCGTTCAATTTCTTCCTGGCTCAGCAAGCCCGCCTGGGCGCCAAGCTTCTGGACAACACTCATCGAGTTGATCGGAGCCCACTGTAAGGCGCCTTCGATAGTATTGCCCCGGGCCAAGGCCGCCACAAAGGTGCTGGCAAAAGCATCACCAGCACCCGTCCGGTCAACAGGAGGACCTGGATCAGGATATAATGGCATCTTGAGGCGTTGGTTGCCATCGGAGGCATAGGCACCGTTCGGGCCATCAGTTACAACGACAATCTTAGGCCCAAGGGCATGGAGTTTGTCGATCAGATCGTGGACGTTGTTCCAATCACCGCCACCGACTAGTACGGCTTCTTCGCGGTTAAGGACAAGCATTTCGGTGCGCTGGTAGACGCGCTTGAGGCGCTCGGCACCGGCTTCCATCTGGAACGTACCAGGCTGGAAGGCTAGTTTGATGTCAGGGTTCTGGTCGAGCCAGTTGATGACTTCGTCGTGATAATCAAGCGCCTTAGCACTGATCGAGCTAAAGTACACCCAGCGAGGCACTTCGTTCGGACGAAGGTGTGGCCAGTGGTATGGATAATCTTCGTGCTTGACCAAGATTGTGCGCTCGGCACCCAGACGCAGGACATAGTGGATATTACTCTTCATATCGGCATTGATATGCACCAGACCGTGGTAGACCTGCTCGCGTTGCAAAGCAGCAACCATATCACGGCCTTCTTGATCACCACCAACATTAGTAGCAAAGGCACTCGCAAGGCCAATACGTGCAAAGGCGACAGCAGCATTGGCAGCGTTGCCAACAGCTTGAACGGTCTCTGCTTCCTTGAATGGCAGCTTAGTGCCAAACTTCATTGCCAGCCACTTACCTTCTTCGTTGTCATATGTTTTCGCCTGGTCATCCTCAAGTTGGATGAAAATATCGGTTACGATATCACCGATGCTTAGTACGTCAAATCCTGCCATAGTCCACCTTTAGTCTTTGATGATTATTGAATCGTTATATCTATTATTTTGTCACGTTTGCTAGTATTTTAGCAAATCGCTTACGCTTTAGCTTTTTGTGTAACGGGCTTTGCCAGTTGAGTTAAAATCGTCCAGCTTGCTCTCTACCACTGCCTGGACAGCCGAAACGACTCGGTCCATCAGTTTGATGACTGCAAATTCGTTAGGGTTTTCGTTCAAGACTTGAACTAACGTATTGCGGTAGGCAACACGCATATCGCTGTTGATGTTGATCTTAGTCACGCCAGCTGCTACCGCCTGACGGAAGTAGTGTCCTGGAGTGCCGCTGCCACCATGTAGGCTTATATTGCAGTCGATGGCCTCCCGGATTTCTTTCAACAATTCAATATCGAGCTTCTTAGGAACCGGATACTTGCCGTGCAAGTTACCGATTGCCGCCGCATAGGTGTCAATGCCGGTAGCATCAATAAACGCCTTTGAACCAGCAGGTGTACTAAAGGTCTTCTTAATCTCAGCATAGTTAATAGCTTCGGTGTGCAAGTTTGAGCTGCCACCAAAATAGTGAGGCTCGCTCTCTACCAACGCACCAGTCAAACGGGCGTAAGCAACCACAGTGCGGGTAGCGGTGATGATCTGCTCCTCTGTGGCATTGTGGTTAGCCTGTGAGACATCGATATGAATAAACTCAAAGCCAGCTTCAATACCTTCGATTGCGGCTTCGACACTCGGGCTATGATCAAGGTTGATGTACATCTCAACCCCGAACTCTTCTTTGTAATTGTCGACCATGTCACGGACGTTCTGAATGCCAAGCGATTCGACTTCGCCCTGGCTGACTTCTACCAGTACCGGTGCTTTTTTGTTAACCGCTGCCTGGACAATGGCTTTTAAAGTCTCTTGGTTATCTAGGTTAAAGGCGCCGAAGGCCCATTTTTCTACACGGGCACGTTCCATAGAACGTCGAGCTTGCGCACAGTTGTCACGCATTTGATTGAGAGATAATGTCATGCTCTTATTCTAAACGGTTATGCTAACTTCACCAAATCATCATGAAAAAAGAACTCTAGTAATGTACAGGCCGGTGGGGCTTGTCGTAGCATAGGCTACGGTACACGTTCGAGTTCTCTTTCCAGAGCAGATGAGCACCAGCTCGGGCTTGTGGGCTCGAGCTGGTGCTCGGTCAGGGGCGGATAGCCTTATGTTATGTCCTCGGCCAGCGCCCAGTTGAAGCGGCCAAGGATATCGCCACGAGGAATGCTCGAGAGGCTCATGGGATCGAACACGGCCGTGATCTTCTCGACCTCAGGCAGTCGCCGTTTCAGCGTCTTGCAGATCTTGACCAACGCCTGAGCAGTACCTTCAATCACTCCATAACCATCAGGATCCTGGTATCTCGTCTGCAGCGGCGCAATCACCACGTGCCGTACTTGCGGAAACTTTTGCTGTTCAGGCTCATCACGCTGGACAAGTTCGTCCAACCCACAATCGATGAGCACGCGCAGCGAGAGCTCACGATGGTCGTCGATGACCAGCACAATAACCTTGAGATGCTCTCGGCTGGCCAGGCTGTCGTGGATCAGGAAAGCGTCGCCGGCCCAATGGTCACTAGGGACATTCTCGAGGAAGGCAGTGCCAAACCTCGCTTTGAGCTGACGAATGGCCAGACCAACTTCCTGCGGACCACGGGCAACTGGCACGAGGAGCGCATCGCCGAGAACGTTCGTCGGGTTTCCGAGCACTGCCTCGATGTCGATTGGCATAACAACCTCCTGGTTGCAAAGTTCTCTGGAGTTACCAGATGCTAATCCACTCTGGAAAGCAAAAAAATTATATCATATTTAAGAAATAGCTCTAGTTTATACTGATTGTTCGACAGCAATGCCCACTTAAGTGAATATCGAGGGCTAAATGTGCGGCAACCAAGTATAGTTGTCGGTGTCGGAATTCTGCTCGCACAACTCTTTATAGTCGTCAAAATAGCCACTATTTTCGCAGGCAACCCGCGCAGCTTGGCGTGAGCAATAATCCCTGGTAGTAGGATTCATGACCCGCTCGTCAAAACCATACTCTTCAAGTACCGATTCAATACGATCTCTAAATTTGATCTTTTTTTGCGTTTCTCTTGTAAAATACATTGCCGCACCAAGATAACTTGCTGCAAACGCCACACTACTTACATACTCCAAACCATCTTTCATCTCGAAAGCGGCTTCAGACGAAAATCCAACTATAGCCAAGCTTCCTACGATAGTAGACAGATACACAGGAGCAGTTCGGAATGTTTCGATAGGGTGGCGTATAGTTCTGTGCATAGCGTATTACTATACACCACATAATACCGGTCAAGCTAGGCTTTGTGGGATCTGCGTTGCATGACCGAGTGTGCAGCCAGCACGATATGTTTGGCATCGAGGCCAAAGTGGACCATCAGCTCTTCGGGTTCGCCAGATTCACCAAAGCGGTCCTTCATGCCAATCCGGAATAGTGGCACCGGATGTTGTTCGGCCAATAGTTCAGCAATCGCACTGCCAAATCCGCCATTAATCTGAGCTTCTTCGGCAGTTACCACACAGCCGGTCTTTTTGACGCTCTCCAGGATAGTCTTAGCATCAAGCGGCTTAATAGTCGGTACATGGATAACCTCAGCGTGGATGCCATCTTTAAGTAGCTTGTCGGCAGCCGCTAAGGCGTGAAAGGTCATCGTTCCGGTCGCTAGCAGCGTTACGTCGGCGCCATCTTGGAATACATAGGCCTTGCCGATTTCGAAAGGTGTTTTGTCGGTGGTGATAACCGGCGTCA
>Ga0114940_10001040_pt1 | contig 10798 bp, 8 predicted proteins | sample ColdCreekSource_FD_87195 | JGI IMG/M metagenome (GOLD analysis project Ga0114940, IMG submission 87195) | Groundwater microbial communities from Cold Creek, Nevada to study Microbial Dark Matter (Phase II) - Cold Creek Source | ecosystem: Environmental > Aquatic > Deep subsurface > Groundwater ...
CTTGTCACCACCTGGGACCTTGCCTTCTACACCCTTGACATAGAAGTTGATGCCGCCCATGAATTTGTCATCGGCCACGGCATCTTTCGCCAGCACTTCTTTACCGTCGTTGCCCATGATTGGGCCTTTCCAGATGGCGAAAGTGCCTGCTTTCAGACCGGCTTTGACTTCGTCAACCTTGGCTTTTGTTTCAGCTGGCACGTCTTCTGCAACATTCACCATGTCAATCGCGCCCTCTTTCACGCCCCACCAAGCGGCGCTGCCGCCTTTCCACGTACCGGCCAGGGCTTCGCCCGTGGCTTTAATGTAGTACGGTGCCCAGTTGATAACGGCAGAACCCAAATGGGCTTTCGGGCCGTAGGCGGTCATGTCTGAATCCCAACCGAAAGCGCGTTTACCCAGCTTTTCAGCTGTTTGCAGCACGGCGGACGAGTCGGTATTTTGCATCAACACGTCTGCGCCGCCGTTGATCAAAGTCGTTGCCGCTTCGGTTTCTTTGCCTGGATTGAACCACTCGTTGACCCAAACCACTTTGGTTTTGATTTTCGGGTTGATAGATTGCGCACCCAAGGTGAAACTGTTGATGTTACGAATCACTTCAGGAATTGGTATAGAGCCGACGACGCCAAGCGTGTTGGTCTTAGTCATCTTGCCCGCAATCACGCCAGCCATGTATGCGCCTTCGTAGGTGCGGCTGTCGTAGGTGCGCATGTTGTCGGCTTGTTTGTAGCCGGTGGCATGCTCAAATTTCACATCTTTGAATTCAGGCGCCAACTTGAGCATAGGCTCCATGTAGCCGAAGGTGGTACCAAAAATCAACTTGTTGCCTTGGCCTGCCAAATCACGGAAAACGCGCTCTGCGTCGGCTGACTCAGGCACTTTTTCGACGAAGCTGGTGACCACTTTGTCGCCAAACTCTTTTTCAACTGCCTTACGAGCGTTATCGTGTGCAAATGTCCAACCACCGTCGCCCACAGGACCAACATAGGCAAAAGCTATTTTGAGAGGCTCAGCCTTGGCTGGTGCAGCCGCAACTGGCGCTGCTGGTGCAGCTTCAGCAGGCTTGGCTTCTTCTTTTTTGCCACAACCGACCAAAGCGGCCGCGGCGATGGTGGTCATAGCTGCAACTTTTAACAGCGTGCGTTTTTGAAAATCTGTCATTTCAAAGAGTCCTTTTAGGTTTAGTAGAGAGCGGTTGAAAAAATTAACAATGCAATAAATGAGCCAACAAAATAATTTAAATCGCCATTTAGGTTTTATTTAAGTAGTGAAAGGCTTCCCCAGCGATGCCGGCATATTCACCCGAATAAAAGCCGGATTTCTTGAAATCAGAACCAATACAACAATCGTAACAATATACGGCATCATACTGAGGAATTGGCTAGGTATTTCTACCCCTGCGCTCTGTAAATGCAGCTGCAACAAGGTAAATCCACCAAACAAGTACGCGCCCAACAGCACACGGGCAGGTCGCCAAGTAGCAAAAGTCGTTAAGGCTAGCGCAATCCAACCTTTTCCTGAAACCATACCTTCCACCCATAGTGGCGTATAAATTGTTGCCAAGTATGCGCCAGACAGCCCACAAAGTGCGCCGCCAGCCATCACAGCCCACAAACGAATGCGTCGCACCGGATAGCCTAATGCGTGGGCAGATTCAGGCGACTCCCCCACCGAGCGCAGTACCAAGCCTGCGCGGGTGCGGTACAAAAACCAGATCAAACCAAACACCAAACCAATCGTGATGTAAACCATGGGGTGATGGCGAAAAAGGGCTAGTCCGACGAGCGGTATATCACCCAAGAACGGGATGCTGTACTGCGTTTGCTCTGGCAGCTTTTCTTGTACGTATTTGATACCCGCAAAGGCTGAAAAGCCCGTGCCAAACAGCGTCAAAGCCAAACCCGTGGCGTATTGGTTGGTGCCTAGCCAAATCACCAAGCCACCAAAAAGCGCTGCTAAAAATGCGCCAGCGCCCATGCCGACCAAGAAACCTAGCCACACATTACCTGTGTGTACAACGGTGGCAAAGCCGGCTATCGCGGCGCAAAGCATCATGCCTTCTGCGCCTAAGTTCACAACGCCTGCTTTTTCGTTGATCAGCAAACCCAGTGCGGCTATGGCCAAAACTGTTCCCGCGTTTAACGTGGCGGCTATCAATAATGCATAAGCTTCCATCAAGCAGCCCCTCCTACGGCGGATTTACTTGGCGACGATTTAATAACCAATTTGTAGGCGAGCAAGGTGTCACAAGCCAACAAACTGAAAAGCAGCAAACCTTGAAACACACCCGTGATTGACTTAGGCAAGCCCAAGCGCGACTGTGCAAGCTCGCCGCCTATGTAAAACATGCTCATCAACACCGCAGAGAAAATCATACCAACGGGGTGTAAGCGCCCCACAAAAGCCACAATGATGGCCGCAAAGCCGTAGCCTGCTGGCACATACGGTGTCAATTGCCCGATGGGTCCGGCAACCTCTAACGCGCCCGCTAAACCAGCAGCAGCGCCCGAGCACAGCATCGCTACCCATAACGCGCTACGGCTAGAAAACCCCGCATAACGCGCAGCAGCCGGTGCTAAGCCGCCCACTTGCTGCGCAAAGCCTGCACGGGTGCGAAACAGAAATATCCACAAACCAGCAGCCCCCGCCATCGCTATCAACAAGCCAATCGACATGCGTGAGCCTTGCATGAGTCGTGGAATACTTGTCACCGCTTCAAAGGTTTTGCTTTGTGGAAAGTTAAACCCGTTGGAGTCTTTCAACGGCCCATAAACCATGTAACCCAAAAGCAAATCAGCCACATAAACCAACATCAAACTCACCAAAATTTCATTGGCATTAAATTTGTCGCGTAAAAATGCCGTGATGCTGGCCCAAGCCATGCCGCCAAACATGCCAGCCATCAAAATCGCCAGCACAATCCAGCGGCTGGTTTCCTTGGTAGCCAAAAGCGCCACACCGCCTGCAGCCAGTGCGCCTATTACAAACTGGCCTTCAGCGCCAATGTTCCAAACATTGGAGCGAAAGCATACTGCCAGACCGAGAGCGATGATTAACAACGGCGTGGCCTTGACCATCAGCTCGCCCAAAGCGTAACCAGATCGAATCGGCTCCCAAAAAAACATTTGCAAACCACGCATCGGATCTTTACCCAACGCGATAAACAGCAAAACGCCAATCACCACTGTCAACAACAAGGCTAAAACGGGTGACCCATAGCTCCAAAATGCAGAGTTTTGTGCACGAGACTCAAGCTTTAAACGCATCATGCTGCCACCTCGCTCGCTACACTATTCAATGCCTCAGCTGTAGGCCACAAACCACTCATCCATTCGCCGACCAAGGACACCGTTGCGTCTGCACGCTTTAACGAAGGCGACAACTGCCCTTTTGCCATGACATGAAGTCGGTCGCTGATTTCAAACAACTCATCTAGCTCTTCACTCACCACAAGTACGGCGCAGCCAGCATCACGCAAAGCCAATATCTCAGCACGAATTTGCGCAGCTGCACCTACATCCACGCCCCATGTGGGTTGCGAAACGATGAACAGTTTGGGCTGTGCATCAATCTCTCTGCCCACAATAAATTTTTGCAAATTACCGCCGGACAGCGATTTGGCAGTTGCCTGCGCGCCGCTGGCTTTGACTTTGAAACGCGCGATGATGCCATCAGCTTGCTTCGCCAGGTCTTTAGTACGAATCCAGCCCATTTTAGAAATCGCATCGTTTCGGGTCAGCATTAAATTGTGCGCCAAGCCCATGCTTGGCACCGCACCACGCCCAAGACGTTCTTCAGGTACAAACTGCACGCCTAAGCTACGACGCTGCGCTGGGCCCAGATGCCCAACTTCTTTGCCAAACAACGTCACCATAGCTGCATCTGCACGGGTATCTTCACCCGACAAGGCATACATCAACTCGCGCTGCCCGTTGCCTGAAACACCGGCAATACCCACCACTTCGCCAGCTTTGGCATTCAGAGAAACCGCATTCAGATTCATGCCAAATTGATCGACCCTTGGCAAAGTTAACTGATGAACGCCCAAAACCACATCGCCTACTTTTGCCGCTCGGTGCTCCAGCGCTGGTGGTTCGGCGCCAATCATCATGCGGCTCAGTGAGGCGTTGCTCTCGTTTTGCGGGTTGCAATGCCCCGTCACTTTGCCAGCACGTAAAACCGTGCAAGCGGTACACAGCTCACGAATTTCGTGCAGCTTGTGACTGATATAAAGGATACTGCAACCTTCCGACGACAGTTTTTTGAGCACCACAAAGAGCTTTTCAACCGCTTGTGGCGTGAGCACGGACGTGGGCTCATCCAAAATAAGAAGTTGCGGATTGGTCAGCAAAGCGCGGATGATTTCAACGCGCTGCATTTCGCCAACGCTCAAGGTATGCACCGGCCGGCTCGGGTCGATATCTAAACCGTACTCGCTAGCTTTGGCTGAAATCCGCTGCGTCACTTCAGCCAGCGTCAGATGTTTATCCAAGCCAAGCCAGACGTTTTCAGCCACGCTCAAAGTCTCAAACAAACTGAAATGCTGAAAAACCATGCTGATACCCAAGGCGCGGGCTTCTTGTGGATTGCGAACATGCGCTGCAGATCCGTTGAAGCTGACGGTGCCCACATCGGGTTTCACAGAGCCATAAATTATTTTCACCAGTGTCGATTTACCTGCGCCGTTTTCACCCAAAAGTGCATGAATCTCGCCAGGTAACACCGTCAGCGACACATCTTGATTGGCTAAGACTGATGCATACCGTTTCGATATGGATGTCAATTGCAATCTTGGTGTCAGATCAATCATGTTAATTAATTGTTGATTTAATGATTAAAAATTTAAAGGATCAATATAGCCCTGAAATCATTCACATTGGTGAAGGTCGGGCCAGTGATCACCAAATCACCCAAAGGCTCAAAGTATCCATAAGCATCGTTACGGTCAAGGTAATCATGAATTTTCATTCCGAGCGCCTCAGCCCGCTCAAGCGTTGTCGGGTCAACATAGGCACCGGCATTGTCTTGCACGCCATCAATGCCATCAGTATCTGCAGCCAACGCATAGACGTTATCCAAGCCGTGCAAAGCTTGCGCTAAACCGAGACAAAACTCGCCCGCTCGCCCGCCACGCCCTTTGGCAACACCAGGTGCACGCGGACGAACCGTCACCGTAGTTTCGCCGCCGGACAGTATGACGCAAGGTCGAACAAAGGTTTGCGTCTGCCCTGAATCGCCACTTTTTGCATCACCGCTTTTTGAAGTACTTTTAACCGCTGTACGAGCCAACGCAGCATGAACAGTGCCGACCTCACGCGACTCACCTTCCATGTCGTCACTCAAAATGTAAGCGCGCAAACCTGCGTCTCTAGCCACTTGCGCTGCGGCTTCCAAACTTTGCTGCGGCGTAGCAGTCATGTGAACGATATGACCCTTGAAAATAGGGTCGTTTGACTTTGGGGTTTCAAGCGCACCTGAGGTCAATTGCGCCTCAATAAAAGCCGGTATATCAATTTTGTAGCGCTTCAAAATGGCCAGCGCTTGAGCACAAGTGGTGTCGTCTGGCACAGTGGGGCCGCTGGCAATGATGCTGGGGTCGTCGCCCGGCACGTCGCTGATCGTCAAGGTCACAAGCTTTGCAGGAAAGCAGGCAGCAGCCAAACGACCGCCTTTGATGCGAGAGAGGTGTTTGCGCACACAATTCATCTCAGAAATCGGTGCGCCTGAATTGAGTAAAGCTTGGTTGATGCGTTGCTTATCGGCAAAATCCAAACCGTCCACAGGTAACGATAACAAGGCAGAACCACCGCCTGAAATCAGGCAAAGCATCACATCGTTTTCCGTGAGACCTTGCGTTAAATCCAAAATCCGCTGCGCAGCATGCAAACCTGCTGCATCAGGAACGGGGTGCGAAGCTTCTACGATTTCAATACGGGCAGGCTTTCCATAAAGCTCAGCAGGTCTAGCAGGGGTATGGTGATAACGGGTAACCACCAAGCCCGACAAAGGCACGTCATCTGGCCAATGCGATTCCACAGCTTGCGCCATGGCGGCACCGGCTTTGCCTGCACCAAGCACAATCGTACGACCACCGTTAGCAGGAGGTGGCGGCAAATATGCTGCTGTATTGTGCAGCGGCAACGCACGTTTAACAGCTGTTTGAAACAGGTGGGCTAAAAATTCACGCGGATATTGCGCCGGATTTGGTGCTGTCATTAAAACCGCCCTTAATGTCAATCTTTAGGTCAAAAGCTCATTGTCAAACTTAGTGTCGAACTTAGTGTCTAAAGTGACGCACACCAGTAAACACCATGACGACACCTCGCTCGTCAGCCGCAGCAATCACTTCAGGGTCACGCATGCTACCGCCGGGCTGAATCACACATGTCGCACCAGCATCAACGACGACATCTAGGCCATCACGGAACGGAAAAAATGCATCACTGGCAACAGCTGTATTTTCCAGCGACAAGCCTGCATGCTGCGCCTTGATGCTGGCGATGCGAGCTGAATCTAAACGGCTCATTTGCCCTGCGCCTACGCCCATGGTCATACCACCCGCGCAGAACACGATAGCGTTAGACTTGACATATTTAGCCACTTTCCAAGCAAACAACAAATCTTGCAATTGCTGTGGGGTTGGTTGGGCTTTGGAGACGACTTTGAGGTCAGCAAGCATTAACTCGTGGTTATCGGCTGTTTGCATCAGCAAGCCTGAACCAACGCGTTTGACATCAACCGCATTACGACCATTGTCCCAATCAGAATCGCCCGCTTTGTCTGCGCCTGTTTTTTGCCTTTCAGGCAATTCAATTTGCAGCACGCGTACATTCGCCTTGGCTTTAAATATCTCCAAGGCTTCTGGTGTGTAGCTAGGTGCCATCAACACTTCAACGAATTGCTTCGAAATTTGCAACGCCGCAGGCACATCTACTGTGCGGTTGAAGGCAATGATGCCACCAAATGCAGAAGTTGGATCAGTTTTAAAAGCCTTTTCGTAAGTTTGCTGTGCATCATCACCCACAGCAACACCGCATGGGTTGGCGTGCTTGACGATGACACAAGCTGGCACATCAAAGCTTTTGACACATTCCCAAGCTGCATCAGCATCGGCGATGTTGTTGTAGCTTAACTCTTTACCTTGCAACTGTTTTGCTGTAACGAGTGAGCCTGGTGCAGGATACAAATCACGATAAAAAGCAGCTTGCTGATGTGGGTTTTCACCGTAGCGCAAGTCTTGCAATTTAACGAAACGTCCATTTGATTGCGCGGGGAAAAGTGCATGAGTGCCATCTTCTTGAATGCGAGAGAGATAGTCGCTGATGGCGCCATCGTATTGGCTGATACGGTTGAATGCAGCGACCGACAACGCAAATTTTGTTTTGTCCGTCAACTTACCGCTAGCTTTGAGTTCTGCAAGCACAACCGCATATTGTGTGGAGTCAGTCAAGACGCCAACATCTTTCCAATTCTTAGCAGCAGAACGCACCATGGCCGGTCCACCAATGTCAATATTTTCGATGGCATCTTCTAAAGTACAACCTGCTTTGGCAACTGTCGCTTCAAAAGGATAAAGATTGACCACCAACAGGTCAATGGTGTCAATGTTGTGCGCTGCTAATGCAGCCATGTGTTCTGGCAAATCACGTCTTGCCAACAAACCGCCATGAACTTTTGGGTGCAGTGTCTTTACGCGGCCATCAAGCATTTCAGGAAAACCTGTCAGTTCAGCAACTTCAGTAACTGGTAAACCTTGATCAGCAAGGAGCTTTGCAGTGCCTCCAGTTGACAGTAGCTTGATGCCCATGGCGTGTAATTCACGGGCAAAACCTACTATGCCGGTTTTATCTGAAACTGAAATTAGTGCATTCATTGTTTGTATTTTTCTGAGAGAAATTTGAGAGAAACGGAAAAAAAGAGAAAAGAGATTTCAGGCTTAAATTAAATTGTGGTCCAAGAGTTTTTTGCGCAAAGTATTGCGATTGAGGTTCAACCATTCTGCGGCTCGTGATTGGTTGTTGTCGGCTTGCTTCATAACCACTTCGAGTAATGGCTTTTCGACCGCTTTAACCAGCATGTCATACATGGCGTGTGGCTGCTCGCCATCCAAGTCTTTGAAGTAGGCTTCTAAGTTTTCACGCACACATTCGTCTATTTGTTTTTTACTCATCGCATTCTCAGTACAGATCGTTTTAGTTATTAGAATTTATCTGAAGTTAAACCAGTATTTACATCAACACATCGGCTTCTTCATCTTGGGAAATGACCAATGATTGCGGCAAACGTTCGTATTGATCCGCTAAAGCATCAAAAAACTGCGAGACAGCAGCATGCTGAGTCTCACAAGTTTCTAGAACATTCATGCTATCTCGAAAAGCCTCACCACCCGGCAAGGATCGCACATACCAACCAATGTGTTTACGCGCCGTTCGCACACCGGAAAATTCACCATACAAATCGTAATGATCTAACAAATGATCGCACATCAAGCGCTTCACCTCAATAACCAAAGGTTGTGCCAAATGCGTACCCGTATCCAAGTAGTGTGCGATTTCTCGAAAAATCCAAGGTTTACCTTGCGCTGCACGGCCAACCATGATGGCGTCCGCACCAGTGAAGGCCAAGACATCACGCGCTTTCTCTGCTGTCGTTATATCGCCATTTGCAACGACAGGAATGTGAACTACAGACTTTACCGCAGAGATCGTTTCGTATTCAGCAACACCTTTGTAGCCTTGCTCACGCGTACGGCCATGCACAGCGAGCATTTGCACACCTGCTTGCTCAAAAGCTCGCGCTAAAACTACAGCATTTTTATGAGTTTGGCACCAACCTGTTCTCATCTTCAAAGTCACAGGAACGTTGCGTGGCGCACAAGCTGCGACGACAGCTTCAACAATGGACAAGGCCAAACCCTCATCTTGCATCAGCGCGGAACCGGCCCATTTGTTGCAAACCTTCTTTGCAGGGCAGCCCATGTTGATGTCAATGATTTGCGCGCCATTGTCTATATTGTATAGAGCAGCCTCAGCCATCATGTCAGCAGATGTTCCGGCAATTTGCACCGCAATAGGTGCGCTTTCACCATCGTGGTTAGCTCTGCGCGAGGTTTTAAGGGTGCTCCACAACTCGCGTTTAGATGTCACCATCTCGCTAACTGCATAACCAGCGCCCAACTTCTTACAAAGCATACGAAATGGCCTGTCTGTCACGCCGGCCATAGGCGCTACAAACAAATTATTTGGCAAAGTGTATTGGCCAATGTTCATGCAAAATCGGATAGTAGGAAGTTGAGAAAAGTGCTTAAAAATGAAGCACAATTGTACCGCTCTATACTAGACTCAAATGGTCTTTTTTTGACTTCTTTTTTGTCTAGTTGGTTAACTTTGACGCTTAGGTTTAAATGGAAATTTGGTTAGAACAACTCTTAGCCATGCTGGCTTTGCCAAAGTTTGGCTTATCGACCGTGTTTGTCGTATCGCTCATCAGCGCAACACTGGTTCCTCTCGGCTCAGAGCCCGTTGTTTTTGGACTCATCAAACTCAATCCAGACCTTTTTTGGCCAACTGTGTTAGTGGCAACAGCCGGCAATACTATTGGTGGCGCAATTGATTGGTGGATGGGTTACGGTGCGCATCGAATAGTGGACAAATACACAAACTCTCGAAGCCATGCTAAAGCGCTGCAATGGCTAGAGAGTTTAGGACCAAAAGCTTGTCTACTGGCATGGCTACCCGCTGTAGGCGATCCATTGTGCGCCGTTGCTGGTTGGCTTAAACTTCCCTTTTGGCCATGCCTGATGTACATGGCCATAGGAAAATTTCTGCGTTATTTGATTATTACAACACTTCTACTAAGCGCTTTTCCCAGCAAAATTCCCATCTCAATTTTATGAAGCTGTTTTAGCTACATCAGCATTTCGCAAGCGGATATGCAATTCTTTGAGCTGTTTTTCATCAACCAGTGAAGGTGCTTGTGTTAGCAAACATTGAGCGCGTTGGGTTTTCGGGAAAGCAATCACATCACGAATGGACTCTGCACCCGTCATGAGCGTGACAATACGGTCTAAACCGAAAGCCAAACCCCCGTGCGGCGGAGCGCCATATTGCAAAGCATCTAACAAGAAACCAAATTTAATCTGAGCTTCTTCAGGTGTAATTTTGAGAGCATCAAAAACTTTTTGCTGTACATCAGCACGGTGGATACGCACTGAGCCACCGCCCATCTCCCAGCCATTCAGCACCATGTCATAGCCTTTAGAGATACATTTCTCTGGCGCTGTAACCATCCAGTCTTCATGACCGTCTTTGGGTGCAGTGAACGGATGATGCGTTGCCGTGTAGCGCTGTGCCTCTTCGTCGTATTCGAACATAGGGAAGTCAACCACCCACATAGGACGCCAAGCTTTTTCAAACAAGCCATTCTTTTTACCGAATTCGCTATGGCCGATTTTGATACGTAATGCGCCAATCGCATCGTTCACAATTTTTTCTTTATCTGCGCCAAAGAAAATCAAGTCGCCATCTTGCGCGCCTGTGCGAGTTAAGACTTCTGCAATTGCTTTGTCATGGATGTTTTTGACGATTGGGCTTTGCAAGCCATCGCGACCTTTAGCTAATTCATTGACCTTGATATATGCCAAGCCTTTAGCACCATAAATTTTGACAAACTCGGTATAGCCATCAATCTCGCCACGGCTCAAGCCGCCAATTTCACGCGCACCGCCTGGTACACGCAAGGCAACCACACGTCCATTTTTCATAGTCGCAGCGCCTGAGAAGACTTTGAAGTCAACATC
>Ga0114940_10001042_pt1 | contig 10767 bp, 10 predicted proteins | sample ColdCreekSource_FD_87195 | JGI IMG/M metagenome (GOLD analysis project Ga0114940, IMG submission 87195) | Groundwater microbial communities from Cold Creek, Nevada to study Microbial Dark Matter (Phase II) - Cold Creek Source | ecosystem: Environmental > Aquatic > Deep subsurface > Groundwater ...
CGCCACGCCAGCGGCGGTGAATTGTCTCTGCGCAAGGCCGCCAGCAACGCGGTGCGGGCGGTGTTGATTTTTGTGGGGTTGTTGCTCTCGCTCAGCATGGTCGGTCTTGATCTCACCGCACTGTCCGTTCTGGGCGGTGCTGTGGGCGTTGGTATTGGCTTGGGGCTGCAAAAGCTCGCGTCTAACTACGTCAGTGGTTTCGTCATCTTGACGGAGCGCAGCATGCGGATTGGTGATTTTGTCCGTTTGGACAATTTTGAAGGCCGCATCACTGACATCAAAACCCGCTACACCGTTATCCGCTCAGGCAGCGGGCGCGAATCCATCGTCCCCAATGAAATGATGGTCACCAACCGCGTTGAAAACCTGACGTTCAGCGACACCCTGATCTCCCAGCAAACGCTGCTGTCAGTGGGCTACGACAGCGATGTCGCCTTGGTCAGCCGCCTGCTGATAGAGGCTGCCCTGGCGCAAGCCCGCGTCATGGCTGAACCTGCACCCGTAGCCGCTTTGACAGCTTTTGGCGCAAATGGTTTGGAATTCACCCTGAATTACTGGATCACCGACCCCGAAAATGGACAGCTCAATATTCGCTCGGACGTCAACACCGCCATTCTGAAAGCGCTGCGTAATAACAATATCGACATCCCGTTCCCTCAGCAGGTGGTGCACGATGCGAAACCTCGGGTTTAGAACGAGATTAGTTTTGGTTTCAAAGGGACGTAAAAAAGCCGCTGCATCTTGCGATGAGCGGTTTAGTTGCTTAATCTTTCGATTGCGGCTTGCTAGCTGACAGCGCACCCAACAAAACGGCGAATTACAAACTATTTAACAAATTTGTAGTTCGGGCGATTTGCTTAAATTGAATTAAGCAGCGGCCAAGACCAAAGTCTTAACCTTTGTAGACAAACGGCTCTTATCGCGCGCTGCCTTGTTTTTGTGGAAGATGCCTTTATCAGCCACGGTGTCAACCACAGCTTGCATCTTCGCAAAAGCTTCAGTCGCTTTTGCTTTGTCGCCAGCGATAACGGCTTTTTCGACGTTTTTCACAGCGGTACGGTATTTAGAGCGCAAAGAAGTGTTTGCAGCATTGATTTTGACGTCTTGGCGTACGCGCTTACGGCCAGAGGCTAGACGAGGGTTTTTCTTTTTTGGTTTGGCTGATGCCATGATTGATGTTCCTTAAATGTATGTGGATGATGTCAGCTAAGCCCATGATTCTAGCATTTTTGAGGACGCCAATCCACGCATTGCTGGGCTTAGATGGTTGCGAGGCTTTTGAAATGGCTCTAAAATAGGTGTATTACATGTAATACAGGAGTTTTAGCATGTCCAGTTCCGTGATGACCATCCGCCTATCCCAAGACGACACAGCCAGATTGGCTAATTTGTCAGCGCAAACGCACCGCCCCAAGTCTTTTTACATCAAAGAGGCACTTGCTCGCTATTTTGAAGATATGGAGGATATCTATCTAGCTGAAAGCGCGATGGCTCGTATCCGTTCAGGGGAGGGACGCACTTACACACTAGAAGAAGTTGAGGCCAAGCTTGGTTTGGCGGGTTGAGCTGTCGGATACAGCGCTTAAAAACCTCTCAAAACTCGACAAACCTGTAGCCCTGCGGATTCGTGGTTTCTTGAGAGAAAGACTGACCGCTTTAGACGACCCGCGTAGCATAGGCGAAGCACTCAAAGGTTCAAAGCTAGGTGATTTGTGGAAATACCGCGTCGGCGACTATCGCGTTATTGCCAGAATTGAAGACGACAAAGTTGTTATCTTGGTTTTAGCGATAGGGAATAGGAAAGAAGTCTATCGTTGAAGATAAGTTTTGCTATATTTTAAATAGCTGCTTAGGCAACAAATACAAGGGCTAGAGGCATATTTAAGGGCTAAAATGGTACAAATCACCCATAAATCCATAAAAACAAGCTAAAACTGGTTTTTAACGGCTGCTACAGACTTCTGCGAGTCGATTTAAACCCGCTAAACTCAATCCCCATGTCTCTGTTCAAATCCGCTTCCATCATCTCCCTGCTCACCTTAGTATCCCGCATCACGGGCATGGTGCGTGACCAGTTGATGGCGGCTATGTTTGGGGCTTCGGCTATGACGGATGCGTTTAATGTGGCGTTTCGGTTGCCGAATATGTTTAGGCGGCTGTTTGCGGAAGGGGCATTTAGCCAGGCTTTTGTGCCTGTTTTGGGGGCTAGCAAGGTTAAAAACGGGGACGAGGCGACCAAAATACTGGTTGACCGCGTAGCTACCGTGCTGTTTTGGGTGTTGGTGCTCACTTGCATCATTGGCGTTGCCGCTGCGCCTGCGCTGGTGTGGGTGATGGCCAGCGGGTTGCAGCAAAACCAGCAGGGGTTTGACGCTGCGGTGTTTATGGCGCGGTGGATGTTTCCTTACATTGGGTTCATGTCGCTGGTGGCGCTGGGCGCGGGGGTGTTGAACACCTACAAACGATTTGCAGTGCCTGCATTCACGCCAGTTTTGCTGAATTTGTCTATGATTTTGACGGCTTGGCTGGGTGCGCCATGGTTCAAAAGCTTAGGCGTTGAGCCGATTTACGCGATGGCGATGGGGGTCATTGGCGGTGGCGTGCTGCAGCTTGGGGTGCAAATGCGAGCACTGCACAAGATTGGGTTTTTGCCAAAAATTCGTGCCAATTGGACAGATTTCAAAGCCGCTTGGGCGGATGCAGGCGTTAAAAACGTCGCTAAATTGATGCTGCCAGCACTCTTGGGCGTGGGTGTGGCGCATATTTCGGCGATTATCAACCTGCAAATCGCCTCGCATTTAACCCCCGGCAGTGTGAGCTGGATGAGTTACGCCGAGCGGCTGATGGAATTCCCCACTGCGATGTTGGGTGTGGCATTAGGGGTTGTTTTAACGCCTCGCTTGGTGGCGGCCAAGGCCAGTGGCGACGATAAAACCTATTCCGCGATGATTGACTGGGGGCTGCGGCTGGTGATTTTGTTGGCTGTGCCTTGCACCGTAGCGCTGCTGCTGTTTTCTAAGCCGCTGGTGGCGACTTTGTTCCATTACGGGGTGTTTACAAACAATGACGTGCAGCAGGTGACCACGCCTTTGATGGGTTACGGCGTTGGTTTGATTGGCTTGATTGCTATCAAAATATTAGCGCCCGGTTTTTACGCCAGCCAAGACATCAAAACCCCGGTCAAAATCGCCATCGCGGTACTCATCATCACGCAGTTGCTGAATATCGCGCTCGTGCCGCTGTTTGCCCACGCCGGGTTGGCCTTGGCAATTGGTTTTGGGGCGTTGATCAACGCGCTGTGGCTGCTGATAGGTTTGATCAAACGCGGCAGCTACAAACCGTTGCCCGGGTGGGGCAAATTCATCGCCCAAGTCGTTTTTGCAAGTAGCCTGTTGGGGGTGTTGCTGTGGTGGAGCGCAGGGTATTTTGACTGGACGGCTTTAAGAAGTGATATTTTTAAGAGAATAATGCTTCTAGCCGGCGTATTAATTGCCTCAGCAGCTATTTATTTTATAGCGTTATTTACGTCAGGCGTAAAAATAAAGACTTTGCTGAAGGGGCAAGGTTAAAGCACTGCAAATCAGTCGTAAAAATAGTTCAAAATAGAGCCATGCAACTCGAATTTGACGTCCCAACCCCGCTGGCTTATTTCAGCCTGTTGGTCAGCAGCGACGAGCATTTTCCACTCTTAGAAGCAGCTGTTGCCATCGCGCAAGATGAATACCCTGAATTGGACGTTGAGCAGGTCTTGGGCGAGGTCGATCAGCTTTTGGCGCGAATCAAACGCCGCTTGCCGTCCGACAGCACATCTTTGGCTAAATTGCGGCTTTTGAACCAGTTTTTTTACCATGACCTAGGCTTCAGCGGTAACGTCAACAACTATTACGACCCTGACAACAGCTACCCGCATGCCGTGCTGCGCACCCGCCGTGGGATACCGATTTCATTGGCGGTGCTGTGGTTGGAGCTGGCGCAGGGCTTGGGTTTGAACGCACGCGGCGTTGCTTTTCCTGGGCATTTCATGGTTAAAGTGAATTTGCCGAAAGGGCAGGTGGTGATTGACCCGTTCACTGGGCAATCGCTCAGCCGCGAAGACTTGAGTGAGCGTTTGATGCCGTTTAAGCATTTGAATGATCTGCCTGAGTCTGAAATGGCAGAGGCCGATATTCCCTTGGGTTTGTACTTGCAATCCGCCAAACCGCGCGACATCATCACCCGCATGCTGCACAACCTCAAAGAAGTGCATAAAACGGCGGAGGACTGGCAGCGCATGATTCCGGTGCAAGACCGCCAAATCGCGCTGAACCCCGATGCGTGGAGTGAATACCGCGACCGTGGCTTGGCTTTTGCCGAGCTGGGCAAGGCGACGGCTGCGGTGCGGGATTTTGATGTTTATTTGCTCAATGTCACCGAAGCACCCGATGTGAAAGCCATCGCACTACGGGCGCAAGAGCTGCGCCGCGCTGTGCTTTAGTTGCCAGATACTTTTACGCGCCTTGCGAGCCTCTGTGCGCCCAAGCTGTGGTGTGGCGTTCGATGTAGCTGAAGAACTCGTACATCGCCATCGCCATCGCACCAATCACCACCAAGCCTGCAAAAGCCAAAGCCAAACGTTGCTGCGAACTGGCTGTTTGCATGAGGTAGCCAATGCCTGAATCACCTGCAGTCATCTCAGCCAACACCGTACCCACAAACGCCAAAGTGATGGCGATTTTGAGCGAGGCATAGAAGTATGGCAAAGAGCGCGGCAAGCCGACTTTGACCAGCACGTCCCAACGTTTTGCTCCTAAAACACGCAGCACGTCCTCTAATTCGGGCTCTAGCGTCGCCAAACCGGTGGCGATGTTGACGGTGATGGGGAAAAACGAAATCAAAAATGCCGTCAAGATGCCTGGGCCAACGCCAATGCCAAACCACACCACCAAAATAGGCACAATCGCTGCTTTGGGTACGGCGTTGAAGGCGACCAAGAGTGGGAAAACCGCTGAATAAACCATGCGCGACGACCCAACTAAAAAGCCGAGTAAAACGCCGACCAAAATAGACAGACCAAAACCCACCATGGTTACCCAAAAGGTTTGCCAAGCGGCACTGGCAATCGGGCCTGCAAACTCAGCCATGGCTTGGCCGATTTGTAAGGGGCTGGGGAATATGAATTCAGGAATGCTGAACAAGCTACAAATGCCTTGCCATAGTGCGAGTATGGCAACAAACAAAATCAACGGGGAATAGGCTTCTAGTTTTTTGGAGTTCATGCTGCCGTCCCTGTCAAATTGCCCGCTGTAGCCGTGCCACCTCTGATGGCGCCAATATGGCCACGCAGTTCGTGCACGATGGCAGAGAATTCAGGCGTGTAGGTGATTTCTAAATCACGCGGACGAGGCAAGTCAATTTTGCGTTCCACAACAAAACGACCTGGGTTTTTAGACATCACAAACACTTTGTCGGCCAAGAAAACTGATTCACGCAAATCATGCGTCACCAAAATGACGTTGAATTTTTGCAATTGGTGCAAATCGCGCAACACACACCAAAGCTCTTCTTTGGTGAAGGCATCTAACGCACCAAAAGGCTCGTCAAGTAGCAGCATTTTGGGCTCGTGAATGAGTGCGCGGCAAATGCTGGCGCGTTGCTGCATGCCACCAGACAATTGCCACGGAAACTTGTCCGCGTAGCCGTCTAGTCCGACGGTTTTGAGTAATTTTCTTGCGCGCTCTTCATATTCAGCACGCTTGGCTTTTAGATTGCTGCGGTAGGGTTCGACGATTTCAAGCGGCAGCATGACGTTGTCAAGCGTGGTGCGCCAAGGCAACAAAGAAGGCGCTTGAAACGCCATGCCCGATATTTTTAGTGGGCCTGTAACTGGCGCGCCATCCACATGAATACTGCCCCGTGTGGGCATTTTCAAACCCGTCGTCAGCTTCATGAAGGTGGATTTGCCACAACCTGACGGCCCCACGATGGCGATGAATTCGCCTTCGGTGACTGACAGGTTGATGTCTTCAACCGCAAACTGGTTTTGTGCCAACAACTCGTCGTTGTAAGCCAGCCAGACATTTTTAAAATCAACAAACGCCATGAGGCTGTCCTAACGAGTTAATCGAATTGCTTCTTAGTTTTTTTAGCTTATTTTTTGACTGACGCAGCTTTTGCAGTAGGCAAAACGGCATTCAAAGCCGCATCGCTAGGCAAGAAGCTTCCATTCCATATAGCGTTGCGGTCAACACGTGTTTTTGTATTGAAAGCATCAGACACTTGGCTCGCCATCAACGACAAGCGGCTGTCATTGATCTTGCCAAAGCCTTCAGTGCGTGCATCTGCGCTGTTGATGACGGTGTCAATCGCCAGTTTCAAGCGACGCTCTTCCAGTGCGACATTGATAATGCCATCACGACCCTTCACGTAGGTGATGCCCTCGACGGGGTTGGCGACCACTTCCTTGGCAGCTTTTGTAAATGCAGCTAAGAAAGCCTTGATCGCCGCTGGGTTTTCTTTGATCAGTTTAGGGCTGACGATGATGGCATTGCCATACAGTTTGACGCCGTAATCAGGGTATTGCATGATAGCGACGTCCTCTGCTTTCACACCGCGTGCTTCCAAGTTGAGCAATGAGGTAAAGGTAAAGCCAGTGATGGCATCAATGTCGCCTTTGGCGAGCATGGTTTCACGCAGGGCAGGATCCATAGAAACCCAGTTCACGCCACTCACGCCATTGGCTTTAGCAAAAATCGGGAAAGCACGGCGACCAGCGTCAAAACCAGGTGCACCTAGCTTCTTGCCGTTCAAATCAGTAGGGGATTTGATGTTTGATTTCTTGAGTGACATCACGGATGCAGGCGTGTTGTTGTAAACCATCATCACTGCCACTGGCTTGTTAGGTGCATCAGGATTGTTGGCGTGGAATTCCATCACCGCTGCCAAGTCGGCAAAACCCATGTCATAAGTGCCGGAAGCTACCCGTGTCACAGCGCCACCAGAGCCGTTGCCCGCATCAACTGTGACGTCCAGTTTGGCGTCTTTGAAGTAGCCTTTTGCCACTGGTGCTAAAAAGAAAGCTGCAGGACCTTCAAAACGCCAATCGAGTTGGAATTTGATGGGGGTTGCGCTTTGCGCATGGGCTGTTCCCATGGTGGCAGTCAGCAGTATGGTGGCCAATGCAGCCGCGCTAGATTTGATAAATTGGCGTTTCAGACGTGTTGACATGATCATGTTTCCTAAATTTTTGAATAAAACCTTGCAATTTTAGCGGACATGTTTCAGTTCGCTACTGGTGACAACACCTAGAAGTGTATACAAAAATACTGAAGCACAAAGTGTGCCAAAAGCAATGGAAGTAATTTACACAATCTGCCCATAAGTGACACAATATACTATATATTGTATAAATATACAGTATATAAACAATCACAGTCTATTTATGCAAACACTTGTCCCCTTGGTTGCTATCAAAGGTCGCGGCGCAGCCAGCGCCATGGCACATCGCTACACGGTAGATGAAAGAGAAGCGTTTGATGACGGTTGGCATGAATCTTTAGCGGATGAAGACGGTGTAGATTCTCAGCTAGCAACACAGGTGCGGTTCGAACTGGCCAAATCTGCGTTAACTCACAACAAATCGCCAGACATGTATTTCACACAGGGATTGAACCCTTACCGAGGCTGCGAACACGGCTGCATTTATTGCTACGCTAGACCCACCCACAGCTATTTGGGTTTGTCGCCAGGCTTGGATTTTGAAACGCAGATCATCGCCAAAAGCAATTTGGCAGAGGTATTGGCACATGAACTTCAAGCCAAATGCTACTTACCCAGCGCCCTCGCTATCGGCACGGTGACAGACGCGTACCAGCCCATAGAGCGGCAGTTGCGCATCACGCGCCAAGTGTTAGAAGTGCTTGCTGCATGCCATCACCCCGTCACCATCATCACCAAAGGCAGTGGCGTGGAGCGCGATATCGATCTGCTTGCACCTATGGCTGCGCATCGTTTAGCAACGGTGGTCGTGACCATTACCACCTTGGATGCGATGCTGGCGCGTCAGTTGGAGCCTCGCGCTGCCGCCCCTCACCGACGTTTACGTACGATTCGCACTTTGGTTGATGCTGGTATACCAGTCGGCGTCAGCGTCGGCCCGCAAATCCCATTTTTGAACGATGACATGGAACAGGTGTTGGAGGCTGCAGCGGCTGCTGGTGCAACGAGCGCTTTTTTTACCGTACTGCGCTTGCCTTGGGAGCTGAACTCGCTGTTTCAAGAATGGTTGGCTTTGCACTACCCACACAGAGCGGAGCGTGTCATGGCGCGCGTGCGTGATTTGCACCAAATAAGTGCAAAAGACAGGTTGTCTGGCAAGAGCTACAACAGCAATTTTGCTACCCGCATGAAAGGTGAAGGCATCTGGGCGGAGCTGCTCGCGCAACGATTTCGCAAAACCTGTGTGCAGCTAGGGTTAAACAAGCTACGACACGAGCTAGATATCAGTCAATTTGACCCATCCAAGCTCAGTTCGCAGCAAAATTTGTTTTAAATTGACGTGAAATTGTGGTAAATTAGCTATGTATTTTATAGCTGCTTAGGCAGCAAATACGCGGTCTACAGTCGAATTTATACTTTAAAAAAGCCTTTTAGCTTGTCTGCCCAGCTGTCACTGGTCGGTGAGTGCTTACCACCACCTTTTTTGATGGATTCATCGAACTCTTTGAGCAGTTTACGCTGATGCTCGGTCAGTTTGACCGGCGTTTCCACGCTGATGTGGCAATACAAATCGCCAGGGTAGCTGCTGCGCACACCTTTGATGCCTTTGCCACGCAGTCGGAATTGTTTGCCCGCTTGCGTACCATCGGGGATATCAATAGCGGCTTTACCCGCCAATGTTGGCACGTCGATTTCGCCACCCAAGGCTGCTGTGGTAAAGCTGATGGGTACGGAGCAATGCAAGTCATCGCCATCACGCTCAAAAATATCGTGCTTTTTCAGACGTATTTCAATGTACAAATCACCCGGTGGGCCGCCATTGGTTCCCGGCTCGCCATTGCCGGTGGAGCGGATACGCATGTTGTCATCAATACCCGCTGGGATTTTGACTTCCAGCGTTTTGTTGGTTTTGGTTTTACCCACGCCCATACAGGCAGAGCAGGGCTCAGGAATCAGCTTGCCATTACCTTTGCAGGTTGGGCAGGTTTGCTGAACGCTGAAAAAACCTTGGCGCATTTGCACCTGCCCATGCCCGTGGCAGGTGGTGCAACTCACCACTTTGGTGCCTGGCTTTGCACCGCTGCCGTGGCAGGTGGTGCATTCGTCCCAGCTTGGGATGCGGATTTGTGCATCTTTGCCTGCAGCAGCTTCTTCCAACGTCACTTCCATGGCGTAGCTTAAATCGCCCCCTCGGTAGACTTGTCGCCCACCTTGGCCACCACGACCACCCCGTCCGCCACCACCGAACACATCACCAAAAATGTCGCCAAACGCCTCAGCAAAACCGCCAAAGCCTTCACCACCACCTGCGCCACCGCGCATATTTGGGTCAACACCGGCAAAACCGTGCTGGTCATATGCGGCACGTTTTTGGCTGTCGGACAGCATTTCATACGCTTCCTTGGCTTCTTTGAATTTCTCCTCTGCCACTTTGGCGGTATCGCCTTGGTTGCGGTCAGGGTGGTGCTTCATCGCCAGTTTGCGATAAGACTTTTTGATTTCTTCTTCAGAAGCGTTTTTAGGGACGCCTAGGGTTTCGTAGTAATCGCGTTTTGACATGATGGCTCGTATTTTTCTACAACAATGGCAGTGACAATCTAGTGATTGAGTTAGCGCAAACGCCGCGATGAGGATCGGAAGTCGACCATCATGCGCGGCGCATAGAGCACAATATTGCTCGCTAAATTTTCGTTAATTTCACGCTAATCCAGCTTATGCCTTCTTAACGTCTTCTTTAACTTCCTTGACTTCCTTGACTTCAGCATCGACCACATTATCGTCGGCGGCTTTGTTACCAGCTTGCTCCGCACCTGCCGCACCCGCTGCGCCACCGGCAGCGTTAGCCGCTTCCTGCGCTTGCATGTCAGCGTACATTTTTTCGCCTAACTTCTGGCTGACTTCCATCAAGCTGGTGTTCTTGGCTTCAATCGTGGCAGTGTCGTCGGTTTTCACCGCTTCTTCCAAGTCTTTGATCGCAGCTTCGATTTTCTCTTTCTCGCCCGCTTCCAACTTGTCGCCGTACTCACCCAAAGATTTTTTCACGCTGTGCACAGTCGCTTCGCCTTGGTTGCGCGCTTGCACCAATGCGAGTTTCTTCTTGTCGTCTTCTGCGTTCAACTCAGCGTCTTTAACCATTTGCTGGATTTCGGCTTCGGACAAACCAGAATTCGCCTTGATGGTGATTTTGTTCTCTTTGCCCGTGCCTTTGTCTTTCGCGCCTACGTGCAAAATGCCGTTGGCGTCGATGTCGAATGACACTTCAATTTGCGGTGTACCGCGTGCTGCTGGCGGAATGCCCTCTAAATTGAACTCGCCCAAGCCTTTGTTGCCAGCGGCGATTTCGCGCTCACCTTGGAAGACCTTGATGGTCACCGCAGGTTGGTTGTCTTCTGCGGTTGAAAAAGTTTGTGCAAACTTTGTCGGGATGGTCGTGTTTTTCTTGATCATCTTGGTCATCACGCCGCCCATGGTTTCGATGCCCAATGACAACGGTGTCACGTCCAACAGCAACACGTCTTTGCGGTCGCCAGACAAGACTTGCCCTTGAATCGCTGCGCCCACGGCCACAGCTTC
>Ga0114940_10001043_pt1 | contig 10755 bp, 9 predicted proteins | sample ColdCreekSource_FD_87195 | JGI IMG/M metagenome (GOLD analysis project Ga0114940, IMG submission 87195) | Groundwater microbial communities from Cold Creek, Nevada to study Microbial Dark Matter (Phase II) - Cold Creek Source | ecosystem: Environmental > Aquatic > Deep subsurface > Groundwater ...
AGCCGTACGATCTCCGCCCTGTACTCGTCGGTGAAATTACGCCGCTTGCGCTTCTTCTTTGACATGTCTTCCGGACGCATCTTGCCTCATTGGCGTTGTCCAAGAAAACGGGGCAGAGCTAAGGCTCATGAGAAGCCCGAGCACTCCCGAACAACTCGCGAACGCGATCGAATCGCTGGTCGCGTCGTACATCGACGAAGTCCGTCAGGCAGCGCAGCAAGCCATTGAGCGCTCCGTGTCTCGCTCGGTGCAAGCGCGTCGGCCGACGAAGAGCACGGGCCACCGGCCGCCGGCGCCGAGGTTGGCGACGAAGCGGCGCACCGGAGCGGAGCTCGATGAGACTTGCGAGAAGCTGTGCGCGCTCGTGCGGGCACGGCCGGGCGAATCGATCGTCACTCTGGCCGCAGACATGGGCGCGTCGGCGGGCACGCTTCAACGCCCCATGGCCAAGCTCAGGGCCGAGGGCCGAGTCCGCAGCGTCGGCGAGCGACATCTGATGCGGTACTTTCCGGCGGTGGTCAGGCCAGCGGCGGGCAAAGGATGATCAGTCGGCACCCAGAAGGCGCGGCGCCGTGGTCCCGGCGAGGTAGGCCGTGATGCTGTTGACCATGAAGTCGAGCACGTTTTTGCTCTGCTTACGTGCAGTGCGTACGGCCGTCATCATGCGCTCGGCAAAGCGTTCGCCGCGTTCGCTCTGGCTTCCGAAGCTGCGCTTACGCCACATGACAAAATCTCTGAGCTCGAGTTCTGCGTGGTTATTCGTAGGCTCGACGCCTTCGTGCGTCACGAAGGTCCACAGCGCATCTCGGTGCGCCAACATGTCGGCGCACGAGCCCGACAAGCGATCGATGTTGGCCTTCTCGCCGCGCTCGAGCAGTCGCTCGATGTCACGTTGCACAGGACGAAGCCAAAACTGCAGCTCTTGTCGAGTCAACAGGCCGTCCTTGAAGCCGTGCCAGTACTCGAAGACCAACGCCGTGCATTCGAGCAACTCGCGTCCGATCGCGCCGGCTTTACCATCGCGCTCCGCGAAGGCGACGAACTTGCGAAGTAGATGTGCATGGCACACTTGCCGTAGCGCCATCACCCAAAAGCTGAAGACCGTGGCACGATCGCTGACGAGGATGCCGACCCGCGGACCAAACAGCGGTTGGATGGTGTCGCGGCAGCCATCGACGAAGATCTGGTAGACCGTCGCCGCCACCGAGGCCAGTGTCCACAGCGACATCAGCTTGCCACCGCGCGTCCAGCTCGTAGCGTCCGTGTGCTTGATCCCAGCGTACTGGACCTCGAGCAACGCCTCTTGGTGCGCGGACTTCAGTGCCTCGCTGGCGCGCTGCTCCATGGCGCTGATCGCGCCCAGCGAGACCGAAATCCCGAACAGCTCCAACAGCAACTGTCGCGTCTTGCGCCGGCTGAGGTGATAGGCGCCCGTGAGCATCGCAACGACCGCAGTCAAGCACGGACCGAATGCCGAGCTGGGGATCTTTGCGCCGTCGTAAGCCGCTCGGGTCGAGGTGCCGCAGCGCTCGCAGTCGACCTCGTGCCGCCGCCACTCGGTGACGTGAGGGCGATGCTCGCGCAGCTCCAGCTGCTGGTAGCGGCACGCCGCGACGTCGACGACCCGCGGCAGCGGGCACGCGCAGCCCAAACACACCTCGGGAAACAGGTCTACGAAGGTGTCGACGCGCTCGGGCGGCAACAGCGCGCGATACGAGCCGCGATGACCCTTTTGACCGCCTCGCTTGCGCTCCGATTTCCGGCGCCGGTGCCCCGCTGTCCCACCGCTTGCACTTGAGCCAGGCCCATCACTCGACGGCGGTAGGTGCGAGTTCTTCGAGTTACGGCCCAGCAGCTCGGTGAGCTCCGCAACCTGCTTGGTCAGCGCGGCGAGCTTCGCGTCCTGCTCGATGAGCTTCGCGTGCTGCTCGGCGAGTTTCGCGCTCTGCTCGGCGAGCACCGCGTCCTGCTCAGTGAGCTTCGCGTGCTGCTCGGCGAGCTTCGCGTCCCGCTCGGCCAGTATCGACTCGAGAAACACGACCCTGGTCGCGCTCACCTCCCGGCCGCCCATCTCGTCGCCGATCGCCACAGCGACTTTAGATCACGACCGGATCCCCCAGTCGATCCCCTTCGTGATCAGAAAACAGGGGGCGTGAACGGATACGCTTGTTTCGCTTACGCGCCTGAATGTCATCGATCGCGACCACCATGGGAACCTGCTCTGCTGCACTGAGCAGTACGCGCTCGACCGCACTTTGCACCGCGTCACGCAGGAGACTCGGGTGTGCGAAGGTTTCGAGCGTGGGCTGCGCGCCATCGAGCAGCTCCGGCATGACGTGGCCCAGCACTGGAAGCTCTGGACTCAGAAGCTCGCGCGCCAAATCGGGCCGCATTTGCTGCAGCTGCGTCAACAAGCGAAGCAATACGCCATAGTCGCCATTGGCGGCGTCATCGGCATCAGCGCGCAACGCCATGAAGCCTCGCAACTTTGCGTCGAGCAAGCAGGCTTCCAAGAAGCGGGTACGGCCCGCGCCTCTCGCGCCCGTGACCAAGAGTACGCAACCGTGTTCGAGCAGCGCGCCGGGCTGATAGGAAGGATGAGGCCGACTGGCTAGGAGACGTTCCGCGACGGAACTGTGACTCAAGTCACCATAAGAACCCGGTCTCGGATCGTCTCATCCGGGGTACCCACCTACCCTGCGCCACGACGACCTCAGAATTCCCGCGCGGCGGACCTCGGACAGCAGCTGAAAGCGGCGGGCCAGAGTCGCCGCGCCTGCGCACTCGACGTTCGAAGCTCGCGTGCGCTTTCACCTGCGCGGCGCGGAGCCTGCGCTGCCACAGGAGCCAGGCTCGCTCGGCCGACCCTGTACGACTGACCATGACTAAGAGCTCGGGTAGGCCCAGGCCACATGCGGCGGCGGCAGCCGTCAGCGGCGTATGCCGCCCGGCGCCTCGAACGGCACGCGTTCGTCTGGACGCTGCCACAGAATCAGTCGCTGCGCGAAGTGTCCAGAAAAGAGCGCGCGCCGCCGACGGGCGCCTGGCACGCGCTCGAGCCAATGCAGCACGAGCTTCTTGTGCGCGGCGCGGCCTCGCACCAGCACGCGAGTCCAGTTTGCAGGCGGCAGATCCAACACCGCTGCAACGTTCACCCCGAACAGGCTCTCGTCGAGAAAGAAGTGCATCAGGCTGAGGCCGTATCCGGGCAAAGGAAACAACGCATCGACTGCGTCGATAAGCTGCCGCGTGAGCTGTCGCCCTTCGGCACACGGCCGGACCTGCCGCTGACCGATGCGAATCGCCAGCTCGCGCGCCGCGTCGATCGTTCGCGGGATCGCGGACGGCTCGATCCCGAGCAGAACGCCGATGTGACGCCAGAGCGCGAGGTAGCCACTCTGTTCCGCCTCGGACAATGTCGCGCCCATGCGAGCCAAGCCGTTCAAGACGAGCACGGAAAACGTCAACAACGTACCTAGCAGCTCTTCCTGATTAATGGGAACGGATGAGTCAGGCCAGCCGCCTGGCAGCTGGCGGACATGCTCGCGAACGAGCGCGTGCATCACACGAACCTTGTGCGTGCTGCGACAACCGATCTGTGCTGATGAGAGTCCGCCGGGCTTCATCACGTTGATGACGAACTGCGCTGTCTCGCACAAGCGCCGCTTGGCGTCGTCAGTCAAGCGGCGCGCGCGATGAATGACTCGAACACCGTCCGCAGCGGCATAGGCGGACGGCAGTGCGTAGCAGCCGAGGATGAGTAAAATCTCGGGCCCGTACAGCGCGAACAGGCCCTGGCCTGTCGCCACATGCTCGGGCTCCTCGACAGCGACATCCGGCAGCGCGGAAAACAGCTGCTCGAGCCCGGCGTGCTCGTAGTCTGTGCTCGCCGACGCGAACAGCAACCCCAGCATCTCAGCTACCGCTCCGGGGCGACGCGCGAGCTCGCGAACGATTGGATCGAGAAGCTCGTCCGCACGAATCCGAAGCGCAGCCAGTGACACGTCCTGCGTCAGCGCGGTCATGAGGTCGGCTGAGGCGCGACGAGCTCGGGCTTCTCTTGCTGCTCTGGCATTGGCTGCGCTTGCGCTCGTTCACACGCATCGTTGTAGGCGTGCAGCATTTGCTCGCGCGTTTCAGCGTGAAGCTTGGCAGCTGCTCGCGCTAGCAACACGCGCACAGTGGAGTGTGAGATACCGAGATCGTACGCTATCACCTTATTGTCATGACCCAAGGCGGCATAACCGACGATCTGGCGTTCACGCGGAGTGAGTACTTCGATGTTGGGCGGACTCGGTTCGTTTTCGCGCGCGACGACGAAGCGCTGGCCGTCGCGCTCGAACTGATCCACGAGCGTCCATCGCGCGTCGACGAGTACCGTCCATGCACGGAGTGCGGCTGACTGGTCGCCCACGTTGGCCTGTGTGCGCAGCTGTTCGAGCTGCAGCACGCTTTGACGTAGTTTGCTTAGTACCCTGTTCTCGCGCGCTCGCCCGGTGGCATGACTGGGTGTGCCGTTCGGAAAAAAAGCGGCTTCGTCGGCTCTCGCAGCGCAACTCCTGAGCTTGCGGCGAAGTCTAAGCGCTGCGGACAGATGCGCTCCAAGCATGGTCCACTGCGCCGCCGTCCTTGCCGACAACGTCGTAATCTTGGGCCTGCCAGCGTGCAGACCGCAGCCCCAACCCGACGGCTCCGCAGCCGTGACCCACATCGAGTCGTACATACCAAATCGCTGCGCGTACTGCCGCATCAATGCGTTGTCTTTGAACGCTCGCCGCTCACCGGTCATCTCGCTCGCCGTGGTGCACGGATTCGTGAGAAACGGGCGCATCTTCACATCGGGCGCGAGGCTGCGGAAAACTACGGGATAGAGCTCGGCCAGCGCTTCAGGTACCCCGAGCAAAGTGGACCGTACGATGCGTGGACCGTGAGCGACACTGAAGTTGAACTCGAATGCGCACAGCCCGAAGCCGCGATCCATGATTGGCAGACAAGCCGCCGCTATCCCGGCCAACCAATCAGTATCACTCAACTCCAACTTATACGCCGCAGCGAGTACCGCGAGAAGACTGTCATGTTTAGCGCTCATGAGCGTCGGTATTGTCACGTGACAATTGATTGTTTGTAAGACCTCGTGAAAGATGCGACATCTCGCGCTGTTGTGCTCCCGTTCAGCCCATGGCGAGCTAACACTGTGAGCGCTTTTGCTCGCTGCCGCCTCTGCAATTGCATAGTATGTAGCGACGACTGATCGGAGCCGCGTTCCCTATGTAGCTCACACGTGAATGGTCGCCGGGCTTTATTATGACGCTTCGTCCCGAGACTATCCTACAGCATGCCGAAAGCTCAGCTGCCGAGTTACGGACTGCCTTCGAGGATCGGCCCATTGAGGAGCTGCGCGCCTGGCTGCGACTCGCTCATCAGCGCGAAGCGATGGTGACGAAGCTCTACGATGTCGACCACTTGCAAAAGCGGCTCCGCCGCTGTCAGCGGCGAGGTCCAGCTGACGTTGTCAGCGCGACCGTTTCGAGCATCTGGTGCCACGAGGAATCACACACCCGCTACCTGGGCAGTCTGAGGAGCTTGGCCGACGAGTCGCCAGAGCTCGCCGAGCTACAGGGTAAGCTGGAAGGCGCGCTTACACGCAGCGCGATCTCCGAGAGCGGCGAGCTTGCTCGTGCGCTGATCGTCGCGGGTAGCCTGTTTCAGCCGGTGCCGGAGTTCGTCAGGGAGCTCAGCGCCATGAACCTTCGCGAATTTCTCGAATTCTATAGCGTGCTCGAAGCGACTGCGCGCGCCGGCTATGCGCGCATTGTCGAGCTGGTGAAGCAAATCGGGCGTCAGGCCGAAGAGCTCGCGACGCTCGGGCCGGCCTTTTACTTCGACATGCTCCGAATCTCGAGCGAAGAGCAGTTTCACGAACATGCGTTCGCGGCCATGACCACTTGGTGTGCAGCTGATGGCGACGACTTTCTCGAGCTTCCAGCGGACCGCTGTCTGGGCGCGCTGCATGACCTGTGTGAGCGAGATCTGTCCATGGCTGCAGTGCAGCGGCGCGCCGGTACAGGTGTCCTGATCGCCAAGGGCGGCGAGTCCGCGGCCTGGGTGAGCGATGGGGGACTCGGTGCCGTGTTTCGTGCCCACCGCTTGCCCGTGCTGGTGGCCGATCCGGCACTGGCACGCACGCAGCTCGACCTATGACGGAGAACATGGCAACGCCGCCGCGATTGCAGACCTTGGACGCAGCGGCGCTCGTGATCGGTGTCTCCGATTACGCGCGTCTGCCACCGCTTCCCCCGGTCGCAGATGCGCAGGCGATGGCCGCGGTGCTGAGCGATCCAGCGCTCTGCGCCTATCCGCCCGAGCGCGTCCTGTTGTTACAAGACGCTTCTGCGACAAAGGCCGCCATCCTCGCGGCGCTCGACCGCATCGCCGCGAACGCGCGCGACAGTTCAACGATCCTGCTTTACTTCTCGGGACACGGGGCACTGGTCGACGACGGGACGCGCTGCGAGTGCTACTTGATGCCGGTCGAGGCAACTTGGCGGACCCCGGAGATGCTGGCCGAGACAGCGATCTCGGGCGCCGAGCTCTCGGCGAAACTCAAGACCATGCGGGGTGCGCGCGCGATCACCATCTTGGACTGCTGTCGTGCCGCAGGCATGGTGGAACCCGGAGCAAGCTTCGGACGACAGCTGTCGCCGCGCGCGATCGCGCTGCTCGGCCGCGGCAGAGGTCGAGCGGTCCTTGCCGCCTCGCAGACCACGGGGCTTGCATACGCTGGTTCAGACGACGAACACAGCGTCTTTACACGCCACGTATTGGCCGGCATGCGCGGCTCAGCCAATGGCACCGGCGGCGTGATTCGCATCTGCGATTTGTTCCACTACGTGCAGCAGCGGATGGCGGCCGAACAGCCCGACCAACAGCCTGTGTTCAAAGCCGAGCTCGAGGAAAACTTCCCAGTCGCACTGTATCGTGGCGGAAGCGCACCAGCGTGGGTGCTGCCCGAAGCCAGCGACTTCGACTATGACGGGTTCGTGAGTTACAGTCGCGGCGCGCCCGAGGCGCGTTGGGTCGAAGACTCGCTTGTGCCTCGACTCGAGGCGCTCGGGCTGCGACTGAGCCTGCCGCAGCGGGACTTCCGCCTGGGCATGCCTCGCATCCGCGAGATGGAGCGCTGCGTGAGCACGAGTCGCTATACGATCGGAGTGCTCTCGCCCGACTACTTGGCTGGCCCTTTCGAAGACTTTCAGTCGCTGATCGCCCAGCATCTCGGGCTCGAGCAGCGCGATCCGTGCTTTCTGCCGGTCGTGGTCGAGCTGTGTTCGGTGCCGCTGAGCGTCCGCATGACGGAGCTTCTTGACATGACACAACCCGCGCTGCGAGACGCCACGATCTTACGCTTGGCGCAACGCCTACGGGAGCCGCGGCGGCCAGCGTCGCACTAACAATCGAACGGTCGACTAGCAGGGCGGTGCCAATGTCCACGGACATCCAAACTCTTGCGACCCCAGCGTTCCGGTACGATCTCCTGGTCCTGTACGCCGAAGCCGATGCTGAACGCGTCCGAAATGATCTCATTCCGGCGTTCGGTTTGCCACGAACGCGCATCCTGCTTCTAGACGATTTGGTGCCGGGCGCTTTGATCCTCGAAGAGGTGGCTCGTGCAGTCAGTCAAAGTGCGCTGACCGTGCTGTGCATGTCGCCGGACTTTCTGAGCGAGCGCTGGGCGATGTTGGGTGAACAGCTCGCATCACACGCCTACGGCACGACCGGCAAGGTCGTCCCGTTGCTGCTCAGAGAGTGTGAGTTGCCACTGCGTCTGTCCGCGCTCGTAGCGCTCGATTTTCGCGAGCGCGAGAGCTGGCCATGCGAGACTGCACGCTTGCTGCAGCACCTGGGGATCACCTCGCAACCCCCGCCAGCGCATTCTCGGCCGCCACGGCGCAGGCGGATGTTTATTGGCGCAGCCGCAGTTGCCGGTGCAGCGACGCTGTCGGCCATCGGCGGTTGGCTGGGCATGGGTAGCGAGACCACTGGCGGAGCAGCGGCGACGGCTCCAAGCGCTGCGCTGACTGCCAGGAAAGCGCTCGAGGAACATCAGCTTGCCTTCACGTCGGAAAGGTTCCTCCAGGCAGCGCAAACCGAGGATTTGTACGCAGTCGAGCTGTACCTCGCCGCAGGCATGTCACAGGACAAGGTGCTGCCGGAGGTTGTTGACAAACGACTCGTTAGGGTCTTGGAGATTTGCGGCCGTTACCCGGCGAGAGTCGAAGCGCTGGGCGCGGCGCTCGTGCGTGCAGCTTCTAACGGCGACAGTGCGGTGCTGGACATGGTGCTTGCCATGAAACCCGATCTCACTCGCTACGGGAGCAGGGCGATCTACATCGCCGCGTACTATAACCATCCGGAGATTTCGAAGCACCTGATCGAGCACGGGGTGAAAATCAGGCCGGAAGATCACGATGTGCGACGAAGCATGCGCTACGCCGTCTCTCGTTCCAGCGACGCGCTGGTCACCACGCTCTTGCGGGCGGGAGCCGACCCGAACGCAACCGATGATCAACCGCCGCTGGTGTTGTGCTATGCGGCCTACGACTTGACGCCGATCGCTCGCCTGTTGCTCGAAGCCGGGGCCCAAGCCAATGCCCGAGGCCGCGACGGAAATACTGCGCTGCTGTTGGCTGCAGGACGTAACAGCCCCGCTGCAGTCGCACTGCTACTCGAGCACGGCGCTGATCCCAGCGCGGCCAATCAAGACGGCACCACTCCACTGATGTATTCAGTGAGCGCGATCGAGAGCACCCGCTTACTGCTTCGAGCGGGTGCTGATCCGCACGCGAAGGATACGCTCGGACGTAACGCACTTCGACACGCGATCAATGCAGGACAGCCAGAGGTCGTAGAGCTGCTCTTGGCCAGCGGAGTGACGGTCAAGGAGACGGCGGCCCAAGGGGTCACCGCGCTCGTAGCCGCCCGTGAGTACGGCGTCGATCCCAAAAGGCCCCGCGAGATCCAGCCCGTGGCGCGAGCGATGCTGACTATCCTCGAGCGCAAGCGACCCCGTTGAACGGCGACCTTGCGAACCGAGCTGCTGCCTGGGGACCGAGCACGCACACGGGCGCCTCGATCTCCAGGCGTTCCTCGGTCACTTAAAGAAGCGGCATCCAACGTGGAACGAATCGCCTGACGCGTTCGTGATGTCGAGCCTGTGAACCGTGTTAGATGACAGCGCCCAGGTATAGACTTGCACCGTGTGGACGGCCTGCGAGGTCGGAATCTTGGTCGCACCGGCAGTCAGCCCTACGGTGATCCCATTGCCTGCGAAGTGATCCACCACGCACGTCGCGGAACTAGACGGACTCCAGCTCGCCCAGAAACCGTTGCTCCAGTTGATGCGGCACAAGCTGGCAGCATTGGCCCAATCGCAGCCCTTGTACGAGTTGACGAAGTTGGCCGGGTTGCTGGAGGACGTCAACGCCTGCACTGACACTCCCACGGGCCCGGACACGTCGCTCGGCGTTGCTGGCTCACTGGCGGTTCCGCCGCCGAAAGTCAGCGCGCTTTGGGGCGGCGCCAGCTCCTCGAAAGACGCCCGTTCCTGCATGCGCTCATATGCATCCTGCAGCTCAGCGGGCACCGCGGTGCCCGGACGAAGCTCGCTGAACAGATCGAGCGCATCCACCGCGTCGCCCCGGTTCAGCAGTGTGTTCTGCGAGGGCTGCAATGTCTCCGTCATAAATAAAGCGCCCGGCGTCGGCTCGTAGTAGCGCACAACGTGCCCCGGCTCGACTTGGAGTTCGAGCAACTGGTTTGGCTGACCTTGCGGGGCAGAGGAATCCAGCGCAGCGGAGATCTCCGCTGCGCTCAGTGGTTGCGTTTCGTCCGCAGCCAGCTCACCTGACTGGCCCAAGCATGCAGCCAACAGCTGCAGGCTGCTCGCGCCGAGCAAAAGCGAACCCGTTCGACCCGAGAAGAAGACACGTGTAGATCTTGATGTCATGGCTCAGCTCCCCTTTTCCTTGCCCGCCTGCGTTTAGATCGCAATCCAGCGCCGCATGCTTGCGGGATACTCACGCAGCGCCCATGCCTGTTCTAAGACGCGGACCAGGGTGTTAGCAACGAACAGAGAGTTTACGCGATAACGTAAGCGCCGCCCTCAGCGGCCAAAACGGGTTCGATGTTGTCGGGTTGCGAGCGCGCCGCCGCGAGGCGCGATGTTGATCAGGCAGACGATTGTGCCCGGTAGACTGACCGGCTCCGGCGTGTGGCAGCGTGCATGGGTGGCTGCGTCACGATTCTGACGGCTTTACTGGGAGCCATGGCAGTGAATGGGATCGACTGAAGCTTTGGTGGCGATTGCTGACGGTTGCGAAGCATTGTGTGTTGGACTTTCTCGGGTTCACGCTGGCGGGGGCGCGCGAGCCGGCGGTGCGTTTGCTGTATGAGCACGTGGCTGCTGCGGACGCGGGTACTGAGGCGGGGCTGGTGGGCGTGGGCACGGGTGCGCGTTCGAGCTTGCTGAATGCTGTGCTGATCCATGGCACTGCGGCGGCGCGTAATCGAAACAAGCACCCTTTTGCGTTAGAGCGACCTCGAAACTTAGAGACGGCAAGAGCTGACAGAGACGTCAAACAGTGGCTGCGGTCCCCGTGGCAACGCGATTGTCGGGAGCGCTCGCCCGTAAGCGCCTGAGTTTGGCGCGCAGAACGCAAGCGTGGGCGAAGCATGTGGCGCTCGCGCCCGCGCTGG
>Ga0114940_10001044_pt1 | contig 10743 bp, 8 predicted proteins | sample ColdCreekSource_FD_87195 | JGI IMG/M metagenome (GOLD analysis project Ga0114940, IMG submission 87195) | Groundwater microbial communities from Cold Creek, Nevada to study Microbial Dark Matter (Phase II) - Cold Creek Source | ecosystem: Environmental > Aquatic > Deep subsurface > Groundwater ...
ACTTGCGCGACCGCCCGGGACTCGAGGATATCATCTTTTTGCGCGCAATTTATGCTGATGCTAAACTGGAAGTTTCTGCTGCTCACAGAGAGAGAGAGACGCACAAACATAATATGCTATTGTTTTGAAAGGAGAAAATTGCACAGCTCTTGGTTTTGTTCAAATTATGTCTCTTGAGATGCAAACTAAACTTTATGAAATTTAAATTATTGCGTCATCGCTCTCCTTCAAAGATTTTGTGTATTATTCAGTATTTCTAACACACAGTTTGTGCTCCCAGTTTTTTTTTAAATTTGATACATAAATTTTCCGAGAGCTTGGAAATTCATATCTGAGCGTCGTCAGGTTTGTTTGCGTGTGCCTCATTAAGTCTCGGAGTGAGCAAATTAGGACTAATGACTGTTGAGCAACAAACTTTCTCGGGTTTGGTAATCAGCTGCGAAACCTCACAAGTGAGCAAAATATCACGCTCCAGTCCTTGCCCAACCCGCATCGCTTTTTCCACAGCATGATTTGTGCTGGGACTGAGTCCGCTTGCCGGCTCATTTCTCACGTGAGCGCGCGGCGCCGGTAGCGAAATTCTGCAACCTGGATTCCCTGCAGGCATTTTTCACTGCGGCGGTAACAGGATGAGAAGCGCGCGTTCACTTTTCTCTGTGTGTGTTGGAGCACACAACAAGAAGCGCCGGCGTCAGGGTTAATGTTGAAAGGAAGGCAGCAGCCAGTGTTTTTCCCTCCACTGTGTGAGCGTCTGCGCTGAGAAATATTGCTCCACTTACGGACGTGCCACCTTTTTGCGCCATCAACTCTGCCTCTCGCTTTATCCGAGGTGATCCTCGGCAATGGCCCTGGCCATTAATTAATCTCGGGCCGCATTCTAAAGCAAGAGGCAAAAAAGCCAACCCGACAACTTTTGGCCTCTTAGCCGGATAACCACAATAGACTTTGGTCAATATGTCCTTTGTTTGGACTTAATTGAGTTTCAAAAACGGCCACGGCTTATTAACTCAGCATCTTCTTGCTCCGATATTAAATTCAAAAGGCAGTGAAAGTTTTGGGTTCAACTATAAATGACCTAGATACACTAAATTGAGAATTTTAGAGCAGCTGCTGAAATTTTATGTATTTACTAATACTGGGTTACAATATTTAAATAATAAATTATCAACAACATACAATCAAAAATTTATTTTTGCTAAATCCGTGTTTTGAAAAACACACATGTAGCAATATGCAATTTGGATTTGCTCCCCCCAATTTCATAATGAAAACAGGAATGTAATAATTAAATTATTTAATAAAGCAAGAAGTGCAATACTTTTACTAGCTGAAAAATATTATTTTCGTTGTAAAGGACAATCGGGACAATCTCTGCCTCGTAAATAGCATCATTATATAAATCTTTAAATTACAGAAAGACTTGCCTGTTAGTAACTGTTTGCAAAAAAAATCCACTCCCCATCAGTGAACTAAATTATATTAAATTACACTTATTCGGAGTTAAAGTTGACCAGACAAATGGAATTGTTTCTTTTTATGTTTCCGCGCTTTCAAACTACTCACTATGGAGCTATAAAAGTTGTTACGAGTGTGCAAATGCATGCTCAATTTAATATGCAAAAAAATCCCATTTGATAAAATAAAGAGATACATTTTTCTGTTGGCCCTAGACGCTATTTGGAACACATCCAAGGTGACTATCAAGTTCCTTTATTGTCATCCACAATGATGATGACAATAATGGCGTGGACGTGTCTCTCATAGAAGTGAATTTCCCTGGGCATTCTCAAGAAAATACTGCGGCACATTTGCAGCGTCAGCCGCAAAATTCTCTGAAGAATCGATTTCTATCTCCAGCGCAAAGTGGGTGGCACGTGAATGAAAATATTTTTCTTTCATGTGGCGAGCGAGGAGTGCACGAGGGCACCTGGGTGATGAATGATGGCGATTCAACTGCTGCAGATCGATCTGAGAGACCGAATGTATGAAATACGTGTGGACCGACTCTCGCATTATTTAAATGCGGCACCGCCCAGGGAGGTTTTTTTTCATCCCGCTTTTCTCGAATTCGCCGAGGAAAGATCGAGTGTCGCTTCATTAACACGCGTCGCATTCAGATAAATTCTCAGAGTGTGGACTGCCGGCGGAGAAGCAGCACAACAGCCTGCGCTGATTCACCATCAATTGCGCTCAGGATCTGCGTCCAAATAAATGGATTTCTCGCTCGGCGCATGACAATGAAAGAGAGAGAATAAAGCGGCGCACCGCACTCACAAAAACTCACCAAGGATTCTACCACGAAGGGAACTATTGAATTTCATACCAGTAATGGTAAACTTTGAAAAAAGAGAAAAATTATTTCCGCATTTTTGTTATATTCGTTTATTATAGATGAGGCACGTTGGGAATAGTTGTTATTAAATAAATTTGCACTGTTTTACATTTGGAGTCCCCTGAGTGCTGTCTTTTATTGTAATTCTGAGTCATTTGTTTATCTACTGCGGAAATTAACCATTTTAATTCTACCATATAAAACATTCATAGCAAGATGAGAAACTGGCTGAACGCCAGTTTATTCAAATTTATTATTACATACATGAAAGTCTAATGCTTATGGAACTTGTCGGAACAAAAACGCACATGACATACAGCTGTTCGGCTTTTTGTCACTACTCTCAAAACATTTTAATGCAAAAATATGTTTTGTACTTGACATTTGGAATTTATTTTAAGGAAGTGATTAATGAATTCCACAAAACATTTTGCATAAATGGCGTCAAAAATTTCACACTGAATGTTTGTGATTGTTCAAACTGCAGTCCACAAAAGGAATTTGTCAGTCGACTGTGCTATTAAAATACTAGCTTGCAATTTTCAAGAGTGCTGGAGTGAAAGCAAAAGATCCAAGAATGGTATATCTTTGTGTTTCGGGGGATGAAGAAAAGCCGGCAATTTATCATCTCTCATCTTTGGATAAGAATCCGTGGCAACGTTGGAATTTCCCATCACGTGCGCCTCGTCGCCGTGAGGTGCATTTATTCGGAGCAAAAGTGCGAAAAGTGCTGCGCCTCCGCGACACTGGAATGCTCGCGCGCGCGGCCGGCCACCCGAGAAGCAAACAAGAACGGACATAGTTGGCATTGTTGAGGTGGTGGAAAGGAAAATACTCGTGCGTCAGCGTCGGAAAACGCGCGCGCGGCTCCATTTGCTCAGTTTCGTTATTTTGGCGCAAAGCAAAAAAAGCACCGGATTCCGCAGCAAGGAGAGAAAGCGCGCGTCGTTTTTATCTCTCTATCTCTTCGGCGGCCCAATCAATAGCCGGCGGGGGCATACATTTACGCCGCTATCTGCCACACAGAAATCATAATCAGCATCGTCGCAGCCGTTTGTCTTCGAGTATCAGCGCCTGCCGCTGACACTTGGGCTCTCGGCTTGCGGGATTACGGCGACGTGCCTTTTGCAATATTTTGGCATCTTGACGCGGGACACATGTTGGGTCGATCCAGTTGATACAAACTGCCGCACACCACGCGGCTGACATAATAGCTATCACTGCACGCTTATTGGATGAGAATCTTTTTTTTTCAGTTATTGCAGATTTCTAGGGGATTCCGATTTTTTGCTGCAATCCAATTTTATTTTTTCGTTGAAAACGTTTGAGAAAAATATTGATAGAAATCAATACCATTGGCATATTTCTCTCGAAAAGAATACAGAAACAATGTATACCCACATAGACTAAATAATTGAATAGCAGTAGAAATTACAGCCAGTAAGGAAATATATTAAATTAGCTCTCTTAAATTTCTTGTCTGCTTGCATTTTGACTTCATTAGCACCAAATTGACCAAAGTTCATCATTTCTCTCATCTGATTGTAACTCTTTCATCATCAGCAAAATCAACATTTCGTGCTGTTGTAAAATGTAAACAAAAACACACACATTGTTCAAAACGGAGTTTAATCTTGCGAGTGACAATTTAATGCATTCCGCATTGGATCTGGATTCTCCGCCATCCGCCATTGTATACAGAACGATATCCCTTGGCGGCTGCTCCTTCGCCATGAGGATAAACAAAAACAGATCCCTTCTCTAATACACACAAACACATTTCTGCGTCTCGACTGCGGGGCACAATGCTAACGTCTCTTCGCGATCAAAAGCTCGAGCGGACGTATGCGTGCGTGCATCTATAAATACACACAATTTGCATATTTCGGCATCGTCGTTCAGGTGAAAGAGAGAGAGAGAGAGCGTGTTCAGGAGCGCCGCCCGCCGCACATTTGTATATACGGAGGGAACAGAAATTGGTATCCACAGCACAGGGCTTTTGTGCGTTGCTTTTCGCAAACAAATGGATAGGCGTGTGCGCGAGCAAAACAATGAGTGGATTACACACACACACACACACACAAACAGGTAGATACAACAGAAGAGAGCCGTATTGGAAGCGCGCGTTGTAGGATAATTACTTTATACAGACCGGTGTTTGCATGCGTGTGCACTCGCATTGTGTTTATGAGACTCATCTTGCGACCGAATTTAATTTCATAATCTCTTGTTTGCCAAGGGCGAAAATCGATTCACGCAAAGTCAGCAGCCTCGCAATCAGGCGAAGTGATATTCTGGTTATAGAGCACAAAGAAAATTGGAATGCTCCTGCTGGTGTTTTGGAAAATAATAACACTCAACAAGGGCAAAAAAATGTAATTTTTGTATCATTTTCATTACATTTTTCTTGGAAATCCAGCCCATCCTTGTGTTGCCTGTTTCTAAACCAATAACATTACTTTTCGTTTTCATGTTTAAATTCTTAAAAAAGTGGTAGTCAGTTTTATAACTCATAAATAAATTTCACAAACTCGTGGAATCCCAACTTTTTAAAAAGACTGGTTGACAAAGTTAGTTTTTGCATTATAAGTAAGAACGTGTTGAATAGTTATTCATTATGTCATAATTATCAGTTTGAACAGCAGATGAGAACTTCTTCAAAAATCACTTTTGTAGATCTGTAATCTGATTCCAACAAATAAATAATGCAACTTTCGAAACAGCACAAACATTGAGATATATTATTATTTTTGAGCGTGGGACATATTAGTAGCAGCCTTTTATACGCATTTTCATCTTTGTTTCGCACAGAGGAAAATATCTTCTGAAAAAGTGACACTGTCAGAACACATCTAAAAAAGGAGACATCAGCTATAAAACTAATTTTTCTCTGGTTCGGGTAAAATCCTGAGTAAAGAATTCGTCTGATTTCTTGGAAGCTATTATTAAACAGAGAGCTTTCATTTTTATTTTAATTTTGTACAGAGAAAAATCTCTTCTGAAAAAGTGACACTGTTAGAACACATCTAAAAGAGGAGCGATCAGCCATAAAACTAGATTGTAAAAAATGATCTGGTGAATAAGCGTTTTTTAGCAACGACAGTGGATGACACTGCTATTTTATTTCATTTTATATATGGGTCATTGCAGTTATTTTATCTTTTACCTCCAAATTTAAAATGAAACAGGTCTAGCAAAATGTATCATTTTTAGCTCAGTAGACATTGGTCTCGTTTCCAGACCATTACCCCAGCACCGACCAGGTTTGGCGGTGTACACGCAGGGGGCGGAAACCAAGATTTATATATGCCATTCGGCTGGTTTCGGTTTGGGTGCTTCGGAGCCGGTTTTCAATTTGCAAAACAATCACGAGCCGCATTTGAATGGAGAGCAGCAGCGCCGCCGGACCAAAGTTTGGGTCCCGGCCGGGTGGGTGGGTATATAGGGGTGCGCACTCTCGCTCGCTCACCCCGACCGTGTGTATGTAGTCGCAGTTATAGTCCATTCGTCCGTCCATTCGCTCACTCGCTCGCCTTTCAATATAAGCCGCAGAGGCGAGAGAGTCACGAGAAAGTTTGCCCATTTGTTATAAGCTGCAGCAAATATCGCAGAAATCTTTTTGCGCGCAGTCATTGCGCAGTGAACGCCATTAATCAAAAGGGGCGAAATGAAAACGTGCAAAACATTCGCAAAAGCGCGTCCAGAGAAAGAGCAGCGCAACTTTGCCGAAAGCCAGAAAGCGGCGCGCGCCGTTTGCGAGCTGAATGCATAAATTCATTTTTGGGAAGGCTGTGCCATTAGTCAGTGGCTTACTTTGGGATTATTATTTATTTTTCCTCGTTTTATAATTTAGGCCTGTCCGATTTTTCAATGGTTTAAGCAGGCTTTCATGAGGGCTCTCTGGGATTATGATATATTTCTTAAGTAACTAACGTGAGAGGGCTAATGTAGTGATAAGCAATCCATATTCATTAATTTTTTCATTGTAGAAATAGAAGGTTTAATTTTTTTAACTCAGTTTATCTTATTCACATCTTAATCTGTTTAGAAGCATTAACAATAACTGAGTATGAGGTACTAAATTAAGTAAAGGGTTGCTGAATGTGGCTATTTTTAATCTAATTTGGTATCTAAATACTTGAAACACTAACATACAATTTAGGTGGAGTTTGTCCGTTTTTATAAATGTTTATTCAACACAATTTTTACATGTAAAAAAAAAACATATAATATTTTATTTTGTAGTTTTGGTAATTATTATATAAGGATTAAAAAATGTATGTTAATACTTAAATTTATTTAAATTAAACAGTTAAATGTTTTAACAGTCAGCAATAAAATTTATTTAAGAACATCAAACTGCCCCTGGTTTGATTGAATTAAGTTCTGGAAGACGCAGAGGCGGGTGACCCTCGGGTCTCATCATCCTCATCCCTCTCTACTCGGCCGGCCCGATCGCAGCGGTCACTTCAAAGAGCCGCAATTTATTCCGACAGAGCCAAACAAAGCGAGAGTGTGTGGCGCAGTAATTACTCTCGGCGCGATTGGATTTGCGGCAACCGGTGTGCACATGATTAGCGCCAGCTTTGCCATGCAAGCTAAACAGCTGGTAAAGAGGATTAACTGGGTGCTCCGCTGGGTAATTTTAATTTTTACATTGCGCCTTTACACAAAGGCTGGAAGTGAGCAACTTTTCCCATTCAACTTTCAGCTCTCGGCGTTTTGCTGTTACAGCTGCTGCGCTCAGGCTTCTTGTTTCAATCGGACCATTTAGCGCTCCACTTTGAATTCATAGCTTTTTACATTTTTTATCAGGCAAAAGCAGCAAACTAATCGCATTGTTACACGAATGTGTACATGCAGTTTCAAAACCGCTCGGAAATGTATGCAGTGCGGGTTTGTAAAATTAATCTCTATGATATTATTTTTAAAGAAATCTACGATTTTTCCCTTTTGACTGACAATGAGCCAAAAGGTACATAAAAAATTGATTGCATGTCTTTTCCGGTCCCTAATGTGTTGTATGGATTTTTTTACATTGAATTTAATTTAATGAGATTATGGCATACGAAAGTATGGACAAATAAAAATGGCAACAGGTGCAAGCTATAAACCAGTCAAGACTAAAACTGAAGTTGCGCAAAGCTCTGTGTTGTTTGCAATGTTTGTTTAATCCAAAAGCCGCCTCCAAATGCTCCACAGCTGTACATTAAATGCCCGCTGCAAGCAGCGAGAGTTGGTCAAGGGAGCAGCCGCAGCCTCTTTGTCTCGAGTGTTGTCTCACGGCTCTTGAGACGATTCGAGTTTAGAACTCACTCTAAAGTTTTCATCGCCGAGACACGGACTGTCGGACGCAGGGAGCGTCGCATATCTCTCTAGCTCCCTTGAAAAGTTGTCAGCGACTGAGGAGTTGCCAGCGGCAGCAGCAGCGCGGTCTCATTTCTCCAAGTAAGTGCCTTAATTGCGAGATGATATAATTTCGGTGCTGCGAAAGGAGACACGCGTTTAATTTATTACCGCGCACCGCCCTCACTCCTCTTTTGCTAATTGCAGAAAGTGGCAGACACGCTGAGCTAAAAAAAATATATGTTAGCTTTTTTCCGAGAATGGAAATGGGTTTTCTTGGAAGCTATTATGCAGAAATTTGTAGCCAACGAATTTCTTCAAGCTTGATGTTGAAATTGAATAATGTTTGCTTGTAGTAAGTGATTATGTTGCTGTCATGCAACACCAAAAAACTAGGATCCAATTTATGGTGTGTTTCTGTCTCTATTCACGCTCAAAATTTCTTGGTAATTAAATCAGCAAGCATCTTCTACAGTAGGTTTCCATACAGGAATTTCTATTCCAAATATGAGTAAGAATCAATATTCCAGCTGGCGCACCTTCAACAACAAACGGCCAAAACACTTCATTTACTATTCCCTATGTCTCAAGAATATTTTAAATTTGACTTTAGTATGAAAATTGAGTGACGTTCATACTTTTGTTGGACAGTCCAGCGCAGAAATTTCCCAAGAAAATAAGGCGAAAACTTGTGTTGGCACAATATTCAAGTAAACTGTTACAGGTATAAAAAAACGCAATGAACTTTTTAAATTAACATATTATTTATGATCGCCAAGAGAGAAAATATGCGAAAGGCTTGTATTTGTATAATTACTTGTTTTACAGCTAAAATTGGTTCATTGGCAAGTTGAAGTAATTGTTGTCATTGTTTCATGTAAAAACAAAAACATAATTCCTGCGAAAATTATCAATGACGGTACCGTTTTGAATTTGATATGGATACATTAACTTAAAATCTCTGCGCTCCACATCTTGCATCATCATTATGGTTAAGTCTTCTTTGGCGCAGCTATTTTCGGCAAACTTTACGAGCATTATTCAAATTATAAGAAGTGCGCGGCTCCACATCAGTGAAAGTAATAATAAAAGGCGGCCGCTGACGTTAGGAGAAAATTTACACACCCAACGCCCGAGTTCGGCGGCGGAGAAAGAGGCTGAGAGAGACACCGCATTTTCGCACACACACGCCCCGCAAGCTACTTTATCATTTCAGTCCCAAATGAGTTGACGCGCGCGCGGCTGCTGGCTGGCCGAGCAAAATTATGTGCACACGCTCCACCGGCGAAATGCAAAGACGCACACAGCATGCTGCGGTAACGTCGTCGGTACTTTTTTCTTCCTATACTCTCGCTCGGCCGTCGCAAAGCAGACACGGGGGTGATTCTGACATCCAAATAATGGGGTTGACGTCAGCGACGCGCGCAGCCCCGCCGCCCCCAATTAGCCCTCACGTGCGGGGTTAATTACTTAAAAGGCGGCCGGCGCGCTACAAACTTTTGCATCATCTGCCGCTGCTGCTGCTGTTGGCGCTATTTCTGGCACCAATGAAAATGGTCGCATTTTTCGGACCCGGGTTGTTGATTTTGCCTTTTGCTGGGTTTCTTTTTTTGGTCGCTACATATTACACACTGCACCGCTGGGAGCCGGCGAAGTTGAGCGTAAATTAATGCTGCGCGTGGTGCTGAAATTGTTTCTTTTTTTAATGAGAGACGAGCGGCGTTTTTTGCAGTGCGACCATTCCGACTACACGCTGCTGGCGTTTTTGATGGAATTTGAAAGGCTGGTGCTGCGTCGAATTACGCGCAGTGGTGCTGCTTTTCTCTTTAATTTTCATTCCATTGCGCAATTCACGCAAAAGTTAAGGTGTATTCATTTATGAAAACGAGATACGCATAAATTTATGCTTCTAACTGACGCTTGCAGTTTTGTTCAATCAATTTTAACGCTGTGAATATAATGGTCTCTTTAGTCTCACTTAACAAAGGTGTGCTTCTAAATAGCGTGTCGTTTTTTAAATGAATTTTGAGTAGATTAAGTTTCTATTGAAACCTGGACACCCAATAAAGTAAATAAAAGGTTGGAAAGTATATATAGTAAAGGAACGTTTTTCAGTGCTCGCTAATTTGCCATTTACAGTCTGAAAAACGTCACTTTGTTTATATAGGTCATGAAATAGCATGTGCTGCCACTTGTCAGCAATAATCTAGAATGCTCAATTGATACTTAATTGTGTCGTTAAAACTATTAACGAGTATTTTAGAGTTAAAATTAAAAATGAAATGTTAGGAAATAACTCAATTGAATTATCATGTAATCAGGAAAAGCTGCCACTTTATTCCTAATCTTAAAACTACCACATCGCATGCTGCGTACTCCGTGCCCATGCTCAGTTGGCGCCGCTGACCTCTGCAAAAGTGTCCGCTCGCCGAATTGAATCTCTCGTGGAGCAGCAAACAGCAACATTGCACTCGAAGCACGAGCGTGAAATGGCCGTGGCCGCAATTTGGATGCACTCGCCGCAAAGCGCTGGCGCTCGCAAGCGAAATAATGTGTTGCGAGTGAGCGACATCCGCACATTCCGCACCAGCTGTCGACCCACCTTGGCGTTTTGCGACCGCGCTGAGAGTGCAATGCAAGTGACCCTTTTGTCTCTGTGAATCGTCGTCACCAATTTAGCCGTCGCTTGTTCTTCGTCTGCCGGAATCAACGCACATGTGCACACGTGACCTGAAAGGACGGCAAATATGCGGCCAGATTAAGGGTGCATAACGGGGGTGTGAGATGCAACCCTCGCACGCATCACCGCAGAAAGTTGCGTTTATAATCCCTTGGCCAAAAACAAAACTGTGTCACGTGCGCTTGCGGCGTTTTTGTTGTGTGTTGCTCCCGGGAATTTAAGTTTATGGTCTTGGCGCTGGACTTAAATTTCAAAGCAGCACTTTACAACGCGTAGGTGACCGGTGGTATTTTTTTAGGTGTTCAGATCAAGAGTTTATGTGCAATAAAACACTCCACTTATTTACTACCACTTCGCCTTTCATGCATTAGTTAGGCGAATGGGA
>Ga0114940_10001045_pt1 | contig 10734 bp, 6 predicted proteins | sample ColdCreekSource_FD_87195 | JGI IMG/M metagenome (GOLD analysis project Ga0114940, IMG submission 87195) | Groundwater microbial communities from Cold Creek, Nevada to study Microbial Dark Matter (Phase II) - Cold Creek Source | ecosystem: Environmental > Aquatic > Deep subsurface > Groundwater ...
CCCCCGCAATTACAAGCGCAGAAGCATTTTCGCGCTGGCTTTCTTTCAGCATTTCATCGGTTGTCCTGTATGAATCAGAAATAATGCTGAACAAAGAATCTTTTTTTCCTGTGTTCGCCTGAACGCGGTCAACTGTTTTTTCATCAAAAGCATTTCCAACACCCAGTGCTTCGGCAAGTTTGCGCGTGCAGGCAAGGTAAACAATGGACTCTTGGGTGTTGCCGTCAAATACGCTTGTATAACTCAAGTCGGCTCCATATACACCAAGGTTGAGCGCTTTGCTGGTATTCGATACATATTTTTCAATGTTGTCGTTTGACGGAGAGTTAAGCAGGTCTTTATTATACGGAGCTCCGGCTTTTTGAATTAATTGGGCGAGTTCAATGGGAGAAGGGATTGCATAAAAAATATTTTGGGCGTTGCCGTTTGATTTTTTCATTCCGCCTGTTTCGCCCACTTCAAAAGTGTCGCCATCATCTGTTTCACCTTCACCGCTTCCGCATCCGTAGAAGAAAAGAGAAAGAAAAGATACTGCAACAATGCCTCTGATAAATAGTTTTTTCACAACTTTCATGATGATTTAATTATATTAAAGAGGGTTTTTCATTAGGAGTTCAAAAATAGAAAAATATTTTATCAGCCAAATCATTGATTTTTAATGTGCTTCAAGCCATGTTTTGCCTATGCCCATCTCTATTTCTATAGGCACAATTAGTTTGATGGCGTGTTTCATTTTATCCTCAATGATGGGCTTCACCTCTTCCACTTCTTCTTTGTGAACATCAAAAACCAACTCGTCATGCACTTGTAAAATCATTTTAGATCTGAATTTATTTTTTTCGAATTCTTTATGGATGTTTATCATGGCAATTTTTATCATATCAGCTGCTGATCCTTGAATGGGCGCATTGATGGCGTTACGCTCTGCAAAACCGCGGACAGTATGATTGCCAGAATTGATGTCGGGCAGATATCTTCTTCTTCCCAGAATGGTTTCTACATACCCTTTCTCTTTTGCCAAATTAATACTTTCGTCCATGTAGGATTTTACCCGGGAATATTTTTCAAAATAACTTTCAATGATTTGTTTTGCTTCGGTGCGAGGAATATTTAAACGTTGCGATAATCCGAATGCAGAAATCCCATAGATAATTCCGAAGTTTACCATTTTGGCATTGCGCCTCATGTCAGATGTTACTTTATCTAAATCAACTCCATAGACCTTTGACGCGGTGGTAGCATGAATATCCTGTCCGCTTTTGAACGCCTCAATCATTCCTTTGTCTTCGCTCATGGCTGCAATAACACGCAATTCTATTTGAGAGTAATCTGCCGAGAGTAATGTATAGTTATTATTTCTTGGAACAAATGCTTTTCTGATTTCCCTTCCGCGTTCGGTTCGAATCGGAATGTTTTGAAGATTCGGATTATCGGAACTCAAACGGCCCGTCACTGCCACCATCTGGCTGTAAGTGGTGTGTACTCTTCCTGTTCTGGGATTTACCAGTTCGGGTAAAGTATCTACATAGGTATTTTTTAGTTTTTGAAGTTCGCGGTAATCAAGAATTTTATCTATGATGGGATGCGCATCTTTTAATTTTTCGAGAATGTCTTCGCGGGTAGCATACTGGCCGGTCTTTGTTTTTTGCGGTTTCTCCGTAACTTTCAGTTCTTCATATAATATTTCTCCCACTTGCTTTGGAGAAGAAATGTTGAACTCTTTTCCTGCGAGCGTGTAAATTTCTTTTTCTGATTTATGAATGTCTTTTTCAAGTTCTTTTGATACTTCTTTCAGAGCAGAACTGTCAATCTTCACTCCTTCCGCCTCCATGGCGGAAAGCACAGGAACCAGAGGCATTTCCACTTCCTCAAAAAGTTTTTTTGCTTCCGCTTCTTTCAGCATGGGAGCAAACTTTTTTTCCAGATGAAGCGTGATGTCCGCATCTTCTGCGGCATATTCAAAAATCTGTTCAACAGGAACACTACGCATGCTGAGTTGTTCCTTCCCCCTTTTTCCAATAAGCGTTTCTATCGAGATAGGGGAATAATTCAAATACGTTTCAGCAAGAATATTCATGTTGTGGCGCATATCCGGCTGAATAAGATAGTGTGCAATCATCGTGTCAAATAACTTTCCTTTTATTTCTATATCGTACCATTTCAGTACGGACATATCATACTTAATATTCTGTCCGATCTTTTCAATTTTTTCGTTCTCGAAAATTTCCTTAAACTCATCCGTAATCGCATGCGCTTCGTTGTAATTTTCAGGAACTGGAATGTAATACGCTTCTTTCTCTTTAAAGGAAAACGACATACCGACTAATTCCACATTATGCGCGTCTATGCCGGTTGTTTCCGTATCAAAGCAAAAGGATTTTTGTTTACTTAATTCCGCTATGAGTTTTTTTCTTTTCTCTTTTGTGTCAACAAGATGGTAGGTGTGTTTTACATCTTTTATGGTTTGCAATGATTTCCTTGTTTCTTCCTTCTCCGTTTCTGTTTTTATGTGCGAATCTGTGAGCGGAAGAGCAGGGAAGGAGTCAGCGCTATTTCCGAGAACTCTTGCTGCGAGCGTTCTGAATTCGAGCACCTCAAAAATTATTTTAAGTTTTTCTTTATCCGGCTCGCTCATCAATAATGCACTTTCATCCCATTTCACAGGCACATTGCAATCAATAGTTGCAAGCTGCTTTGACAGGATTGCCTGATCGGCAAAATTCTTCACGTTCTCCTGAAGTTTTCCTTTCAGCTTATCGGCATTCTTGATCACACCTTCCACATTTCCGAACTCATGAACGAGTTTGATGGCGGTTTTTTCTCCCACGCCCGGAAGTCCTGGAATATTATCTGCTGCGTCTCCCATCAGTCCGAGAATATCAATTACCTGCGCTACATTTTTTATTTCCCATCGTTTGAGAATATCTTCTTCGCGCAACGTGGTCCATCCGTTTTTGAATGCAGGCGGACGAAACATGAATGTCTTATTACTTACCAATTGTCCAAAGTCCTTATCGGAAGTTACCATGTAGGTTTCGTAGCCGTGCTGCTCCGCTTTTTTTGCCAGCGTTCCGATAATGTCATCGGCTTCATAGCCATCTTTTTCCAAAACCGGAATTCCAAATCCATCTAAAATTTTTTTAATGTAAGGAACCGCGCTGATAATGTCTTCGGGTGTTGCCTGCCGATGGGCTTTGTATTCGGCATACATAGTTTCGCGCTCGGTGGGGGCGTGCGTGTCAAATGCAACAGCCATGTGTGTGGGTTTTTCTTTTTTGAGAAGTTCAAGTAAAATATTTGTGAAGCCGAAAGTTGCCGATGTGTTTAGTCCTTTGGAAGTAACGCGTGGATTTTTTGCCAATGCGTAATACGCCCTGTAAATCAAAGCCATCGCATCGAGGAGAAATAGTTTTTTATTCATACGATGCTAATATACGAAGGGTACTAATGATACAAATAAATACAAATGATACTAATGAGAACGTGCAGAAATAATTTTCTGTATGTGTTTTCCGAGAATGTCGAATTCAATATTTATGGTGTCGTTTTTTTTGAGTGAAGAAAAATTTGTGTGTTTGAAGGTATGTGGGATGATAGCAACAGAGAAAATATTTTTCTTCACATCAACAATAGTTAAACTAACTCCGTTTATACAAACGCTTCCTTTTTCAATTATCAGATTTGAAATTTGAAATTTGAAATTTGTCCGATGGTCAGCAAGGACTCTTTCGGAGAATACGGTCCGAACAAAGTTACGGACTCCGTCATTCTGCGGAAACTCCGTCACTTTGTGCGGAGAGATTTGAAATTTAAACATCCAACTTCCTTTTTCTTTCTTTATAGATTTTACTTGAGCGGTTGAATCAACGTGCCCCTGAACAAAATGCCCGTCTAATCTATCCCCTACTTTTAATGAGCGCTCGAGGTTTATTTTGTTACCCACTTTTAATTTTCCAAGATTGGTTTTGGAAAGAGTTTCTTTCACTGCTGTAACCCTGTATCGTCCTCTGTCCCTGGTCCTCTGTTCCTTTATACTTTCTACTGTGAGGCAAACTCCGTTATGCGCCACGCTTTGCCCTTTTTTCAGCTCGTCAGCAAAGGAACATTCGATTTCAATCGAAAGATTGGATTTGGTCTTCTTAAGAGAAATTATTTTGCCCGTGGATTCTACAATTCCTGTAAACATGGTGCGAATATCGAAAGAGAACGAATATACGAATTGCTGTGTTCAACCAATAAGTGCGATAGATTGTTTTTGTAAAAATACTTGATTTGGTGTTTGATGAAGAAAAATATCACGCACAATAATTACTGTGAAAAGTTTGCGGAGTTCAAAGCAACGTGTATGGGATTTTTTGAAAATATATCGGACTATCGAACACAATTAGAAACTTTAATGACCGAAAATTTTCAGCGCTTGCCTGTGCCTATTCTAAATTCATCTTAAAGTTTTCAACAAAAATTCATTTCTTAAATTTCTTCTTTCAGTGGAAAAAAGTATTGAAGATTATTCTAAAAGGAAATGAAATCGGAATATTTACAGATTATTCCTCAATTTTATATGATATAATTAAATATCATATATTATTGAATTACACTTATTTAATGTGATATTATGTTACTTATATTTCTAAAAAGGTAACAAAAATAGTTTGGATTGTTAGTTTTTTTATACTTTTGTAAAATGGATATAGTACATAAGGAAATTGAACGCAGGTTGGCTAAAAGCAGAAAAGGACAATTAATTTTCTTATCTAATTTTAGAGATATTGGATCACATACTGCTATTAAAATGGCTCTGTCCCGGTTAAGCACAGAAGGAAAAATTAAAAGAATTGCACATGGCATTTATTTAATTCCAAAGTCCGATCCTGTTTTGGGAGAGATTTACCCCTCGATGGAAGAAATAGCAGAAGCGGTAGCAAAGAAAGAACAGGTAAAAATAAAACCTGCCGGAGCTTATGCTTTGCATAAACTTGGGCTGACAACACAAGTTCCTATGAGGTTGGTTTATATAACTGATGGCGCACCCCGGCAGATAAAAATAGGAAAGACGACTATTAAATTTAAAGCAACCACCCGGAAAAAGCTTGCGCTTGAAGGCGAAATAAGTAGCTTGATCGTACAAGCATTGGAAGAACTCGGCACTAAAAATATTGAGCCAAGTACGAAGCAAAGAATAAAAGAACTATTACTTAAAGAAGATCAAAAAAAATTAATGAGCGATATTAAACTGGCTCCGGTACAAATCAGCGACTACCTTTATTCACTTTTAAAAGAACAGTAAATGACAGAATGGTTAAAGCTAAATGAGGCGCAGAGAAAAACTTCTTTAGAACAAGCTGCATTAAAAGCAGGGATGCAAGTTAAGGCAGTAGAAAAAGACTGGTGGGTAACTCTTGCGTTGAAAACTCTTTTTAACAGTAAGTATGCGGAACACTTGCTTTTTAAAGGAGGAACATCATTGAGTAAAGGTTGGAAATTAATAGAGCGATTTTCAGAAGACATTGATATTGCTTTGGCAGCAGAAGCATTTGGTATCAGCAATCGGGAGAACCCGTCAAAAACTTTTGTTGAAAAGCTGAGAAAAAAAGGATGTGAGTTTACAAGCAAGGAGTTAAAGAAGGAACTTGAAATTCAATTTATAACCATTGGCGTACCGGAAGGAATGATAAGCATAGAGGCAGCACCCGTTAATCCTAATATGCCGGACACTGATCCTCAAACTTTATTTGTAAAGTACCCTTCTCTATTCGACACCAATCCATACTTGGCAGAACAGGTTAAGATTGAAGTAAGCGTGCGATCTATGAAGGAGCCATTTTCAAAAATCAAGATTCATTCAATACTAAATGAGCATTTTCCTAATCCTGTTGTGTACCCGGAAATACCATTTGATGTGGTTGCTGTCGAAGCTCACAGAACATTTTTGGAAAAGGCATTTCTGTTACACGAAGAATTTTTGAGACCGGAAAAAATAAAAATCAGAGCGGAAAGAATGTCAAGGCATTTGTATGATTTGGAACGCATGATGGATAGCGGTACTGGCACACAAGCTCTTTCAAACGATAAATTGTATAGTGCAATCATAACGCACAGGCAGAACTATTCGAGATTGTCGTGGGTGGATTACACCACACTTGAAAGGGATAAGGTTTCATTTTTACCGCCATTGGAATTTATGGAATCGTATAGAAAAGATTACGAGGTGATGAAGGAACAAATGATTTATGGAGAAACGCCCAGCTTCGATATATTGATAGAAAGATTGAATACGTTACTTGAAAGATTCAGGAATAAAGTATAAACATTTACCTATTATGCACAAGTGAAAAATAATTAGCATATTTCCTTTGTGTTTCTTTGAAATATTGCCGAGTAAACAAGGGGCTAACCTAACATAGCCAACTCAAAAGGAAACCGAAAAGTTTCTCGGTAACAATTCAGGTATGATTGTGCAGAACTTGTTACCTGTTTGTTACCAATCCAACCTAAAAACCCTTGTAACTGTTTGAGTGTTAAAGAGTGTGGCAATTTTGCGAATTCACGAATAACAAATAATGAGAATTAAGTTCCCTTCCCTTCGGGAAGGGTTAGGGATGGGCTTTTTACTTACTCAGCAAATGCACATTGCCTTTCAGTACACGGGGAATAATTCCCTTGAGGCGAATGTCATTCACAAGGCACACATAATAGTACACGCCATCGCTGCATTTTAAGTTGGTTTGATAATGATCTTTTCCTTCCCACATTATTTCGGGGTCGGTGGTCTGGAATAAGAGCGTGCCCCATCGGTTATAAATTTTTATATCGATATTCTTTATGTATTTATACGGACGAAGCGGTGTAAAGAAATCATTTTCGTTATCGCCATTGGGAGTGAAAACGTTTGGCAATTCATAATATGGGCAATTATCCACGCAAATCAAGTTGCTGAAATTACTTTCGTTACCAAAAGAATCTACTGAGGTAACTGCATAACAGCCGGCTATGGAAGTTAATGTATCGTGCAGGAAGTGGAGAGTATGGATGTCTTGAATAGTATCGAGCGCTGCTAATTCGCCATCCTCCGTAGAAGAATAATATATAATGTAATACAGTGCATCATTGGAACACGAATGGTTCGGATTCGTCCATGTCAGAAGGTTGAAAGAATTTTCGCAACTTGAATTAATCGAAAATATATTTGGGCAGGGAGGAGTTAAATCCTGCGGGGAGCAACAAATTTCCTGCGACCAGTTTATCAGCGGACTTACGATGGTTGTATCGGTGTAACTGCCCATGCTTTTTACTTTATAACAATAGTTGGATCCATTGGCAAGCCCGCTGTCGGTAAAAGTTTGCCATGAAGTTGAACCTATTGAATCCCAGTTGGTAGTAATGGAATTGTATTTGTAAATATCGTATTGTGAATTTGTCCACGGAACCATTTCATTCCAGGTGAGAGTGAGTATATTATCTCCCGGATTGCAGGCAAGGAAAACAGATGAAGCATTTTTCGCCTGGCAGAAAGTATTGGAGGCGGAATAAAATTCTACGCGGTAAGTATAACCCGTGCTGGACGTGTTGATGGGAGAATCGGTATAGGAAACCGTATTCAGGGTTGCAAAATAATTGCTGCTGAAAGTTTGAATTATAGTGGTCGGATTGATGTTTCCTGGTGCGCGGAATAAATCAAAACGATAGGGGGGACCATTGCCGGCAAGAGTGGTATCAAAATTATTTGCATCGGCAATCGGTTTCACCCATTTAACATCTATGGAGCCGCTGGTTCCGGTTAAAGTAACATCCACATTTGTGATCAGCGGAACATCGCGAACAAGTTTATTGCAAAGGGGATTGGATGCATAGCTCTCTGCTCCATCGGCATACACAGCCACCACGCGGTAGGAATAAGAGAAGCCGTGTGCAAGCCCGGTTCCGCCATTGTTATCGGTATAGTTGAGTTTGTTATACGCAACGGTTGCCATGAGCGTGTAACCTGTGTAAGAAGGAACTCCGGTTTCGCAGTATCCGGGCACCCAATTGTCGCATCCGGTTCTGCGGTAAACTTTATAATTAGTTAAAATATTTCCGGTGGGATTGCACCATGCCGCATCCCAGGTAAGCAACATATTCACGCACTGGGGCTGTGCAGTGAGATTTTCAGGAGCGGGAGCTATTACAGTAATGAACAGTGCTTCGTAATCGGTGAGCGGAATATTATCGGGCGCGCCATCATCTACCGCTTTGAACGTTACGAGGTACGGGCTTTTTCTTACCTGATTGCAGGAAGGTGTCCAGGTAAAAACTCCCGTGGCAGTGCTTTGTGCAGGTGCGTCTGATGAAAAGGATGCAGAAGGTGTTGTTGCAAAAGGACCTCCTGTAGCCGTAAATGTTTGAACCGTATTGCTGTCAGGATCGGATGCTTTTACTATGAATACAAGCGTTGAGTTTGCTTCAATGCAGGTATCTGTTTCAGTGGTAATTATTGGCGTCACATTATCACAATCTTTATATACTTTCACCTGCATATCTCTGCGAACGGTTCCAATCAAATATCTTTTTCCGTTTACTGAATTTCTCGTCCACTCTTTAATGATAAATGCAAAGTTGTATTCATCGTAATTGGGATGATCCAAAGTTCCGGTTACCTGAGGTGGAACGCACCAGGTGAAATCGCCTGTAATCGGATCAATAGATATTCCGCCTGGTAAAAAATATCCCGAAATTGGAACATTCGGACGTTCATAAGGAATTGCTAATTGATAGGAGAGACTATCTCCATCTATGTCATAAGCTCCTGCGTTATGAGTAAAGCAAATTCCTTCGCAGGCAAAATCAATGGGCATGTTAGTAAGTATTGCCGAATTATTGCATCCGGGTATTCCCGGAGGAAATGCCCCCCAAACGATTAAGGTATCCTGAATGGAAAATGGGGTAAGGTCCGGAACATTTACAATTCCGTTATTTCTGTTCGGATCGGTCATGGATATTACATAAACACCCGGACCCGGATAAATATAAACAGCAGAGTAGATATTCTTTTTAATATCCAGATCTTGAAGTGGGGCATACCATTCTCCGGTTTTTGCACCGGGGCAATCAGGGTTTTGAGTACAGTCTGATCCTTCAGGATCAGCGGCAGTTGTCCCGTTGTTGCGGCAAACAAGGACACTATCGCCTGTACCCAAAAAAACCATCAGGCTGCATCGGTCGGCAGGTGAGCTACTGATTTTGGTATAGGTTGTAATGGTGATTTCGTATGCGTAGGGTGAGATATCAGGTCGGCACTTATAAGTAATTTCCCCCGCGCGCTCGTGCGTGGCAAAAGCATTAACAGCAAAAAAAGAAAGGAATATGATTAATAATTTTTTCACTTTAGATAATACAACTCCGCCATACGGAATTTAGTTTAACTCAACAAAAATAATAATTACCCCACATGGCTTTCGCAACTAGGGTACAGATAACAGATATTTTGCAAACTCATGTTCGTTGAGTATCCCCTAATAATTCACCATTTGCTCCTCAATTTCTCCAGGAAGCTGGCGGTATTCGTATTGCTGATTCCTTAATTGAGCTTCAAAACCTGTTTCTTTAATGGCATCCTGAATGGTTTTGTAAGTAAAGCGGTGAGGTGCGCCTGCCGCTGATACCACATTTTCTTCCAGCATAATTGAACCAAAATCGTTGGCACCCGAATGCAGGCATATTTCCGCAATTTCTTTTCCAACAGTAAGCCACGATGCCTGAATATTGATAATGTTTGGGAGCATAATTCGACTCATCGCAATCATGCGAATATATTCTTCGCCTGTTGTAATATTTTTTACTCCGCGCACTTCGGCAAGCAGGGTGTCCACCTCCTGAAATGTCCAGGGAATGAATGCCAGAAAACCTTTCGCGTGTTGAGGTTTTTCTGATTGCGCTTCGCGAAGCCAAACAAGATGTTCAAACCGTTCATACAAAGTTTCCACATGCCCGAACATCATAGTGGCTGATGTGGTGATATTTAATTTGTGCGCGGCACGCATCACGTCTAACCATTCTTTTCCTCCGCATTTTCCGTTGGAGATTAATCTGCGAACACGGTCGTTTAATATTTCAGCGCCTGCACCCGGAAGAGAATCCAATCCGGCTTCTACGAGCGCTTTCAAAACTTCTGTGTGCGTTGATTTTTCCAGTTTAGTGATGTGTGCCACTTCGGGTGGACCCAAGCCATGCAGCTTTAATTTCGGATAAAGTTTTTTCAGCGAGGAAAATAAATCAGTATAGAATTTTAATCCGAGTTCAGGATGATGACCCCCCTGCAACAGCAATTGGTCTCCTCCCCAGCGAAATGTTTCTTCAATTTTTTTCTTGTAAGTTTCAATATCGGTAATGTATGATTCCGGATGACCTGGTATTCTATAGAAGTTACAGAACTTGCAGTTGGCGATGCAAACGTTAGTGGTGTTAACGTTTCTGTCAATCTGCCACGTTACTTTTCCATCAGGTTTTTGAATTTTTCTCAACTCATTCGCAACATATATCAATTCAGAAAGGGGGGAATTCTCAAAAAGAAAAACGCCTTCTTCGATGTTGAGGAAGTCAAAATTTAATGCGCGTTTTAAAAGAAAGTTTGTAGTCATTAAGCCAAATGCTAATGGTTGATGGCAAGATGAAAATGAGTCACCTAATTTTTAAGTAAATGTATAATTTTTTGTTTCAATATTCCTTCCCGAATGGCGATAGCATAAGCCGTAACGACAA
>Ga0114940_10001046_pt1 | contig 10729 bp, 13 predicted proteins | sample ColdCreekSource_FD_87195 | JGI IMG/M metagenome (GOLD analysis project Ga0114940, IMG submission 87195) | Groundwater microbial communities from Cold Creek, Nevada to study Microbial Dark Matter (Phase II) - Cold Creek Source | ecosystem: Environmental > Aquatic > Deep subsurface > Groundwater ...
AGCGGCTAGGACGGTAGGTTCTCAACTTATTAACGAGGGTTCAATTCCCTCTGGAGTCACCATATAAATAGATTAAAATCTATTTATATCGCGATATATAATCAACACGCCCCCAATTCCGGAAGAATGGACGAGTCTTCTAAACTTGTCAGCCTGGTTCGACTCCAGGTGGGGGCGCCAAGGATATGGCTACTGGCTTAGCCTTCAAAACCGTATCCTATATGTCTCTGTAGCTCAACTGGATAGAGCGCTAGTCTTCTAAACTAGATGTTGTGGGTTCGAGTCCCTCCAGAGACGCCATCATGTTCCCATCGTCTAATGGATATGGCACCGGTCTACGAAACCGGGGAGCGAAAGCTCATTGTAGGTTCGAGTCCTACTGGGAACGCCAAAACTTTGAAAGAAGTATTTATTAAGGATTATTAAAATTATATGGCTTTAGCAGATGATTTAAAAGTTATTGCAGATGAAGTACAAGTTTTAAAAGAAAGAGACAATGCTCTTACAATAGTAAATACTCTTCGTTTAGAAGCTAAAACTGCCGCCCGTCGAGGCGAGCACTCTTTACGTATTGCCATTGCAAGCCGAGCATGGAACAGTATTGATGTGCAAAAAGCGGCTGAAGAGTTGCGTCAAGAAAATTTTACAGTTTTAATTGATAGCGAAATTACTGCATGGTATTCTAATACTGATTATGATACAGAGTCTTTTATTAAAGTAAGCTGGCAATGAAAGTTGTCAATATTAAAAGTGGTGAGCGTTACGACGTTTATATTGGAAGACCTTCGAAATGGGGGAACTGTTTCACTCATTTACAACATTTAGGCGGTCCATTAGTTATTGTGGATACTCGCGAAGAAGCCGTAGCTCGTTACGAAGAGTGGTTAATGGAACAACCAGAGTTGGTAGCAGCGGCTAAAATGGAATTAAAAGGTAAAGTTTTAGGGTGCCATTGTGCCCCATTATCATGTCATGGCGACATTTTACTGAAAGTGGCTAATTCATAGTGCAACAGAAAAATAATCAAAACCAAAATCGTATTCGTATCAATTTACAAATTCGCGTCCCTCAAGTTCGAGTGGTGCTGGAAGATGGCTCTAGTCCCGGCATTTTATCAACTAGGGAAGCCATGCAGTTGGCACAAGCAGCTGGTCTAGATCTTGTTGAGATTAATCCAAAATCTAGTCCCCCCGTTTGTAAAATACTTGATTATGGTAAATTTAAATATGATGAGAAGAAAAAGGCAGCCGTTGCCAGAAAATCTCAAAAACAATCTGAGTTAAAGGAACTTACTTTTAGACCTAATACTGATGAGCATGATCTAGGTATTAAGTTACAAATGGCAAAAGAGTTTCTAAAAGACGGCAATAAAGTTAAGTTTGCCATTAGATTCCGTGGTAGAGAAATTACTCATCCACAGGTTGGTAAAGAGAAGCTAGATTGGCTTTTGAAGGAATTGACAGATCTTATTTCAGGAACTCCCCAAGTTTTTACTGAGGGTAAGATTATGTCCATGACCGTCAATCCTAAGTAAAAATCAAAACAATTGCAAACAGAAAGGCTCCGAAAGGAGTCTTTTTCATTTTTGGGATTTAATTTATGTTATTCGATGATTTAGTGCAGCGTGGTCTTGTTAAGCAAGTTACTAATACTGAAGGTGTGTCTAAAGTTATGAGCACCCATGGCACTCCATTTTACATTGGGTTTGATCCCACTGCTGATAGTTTGCATGTGGGTCATCTTCTTCAGATTATAACCGCTAAACGCCTTAAAGATGGTGGGCTATTTCCAATTATGTTAGTTGGAGGGGCTACTGCTCAAATTGGAGACCCGACTGGTAAATCTGAAGCCAGGAAAATGTTAAGCCAAGAAGAACTGACTTTAAACATTAGATCTATTCGTAGTCAGATTATTTCTTTGTTACCGGGTCTTATTTCAGTTCAAGATAATTTGCTTTGGACTGCTAATTTAAATCTGTTGCAATTTATTAAAGAAATTGGCGCTCATTTTTCTGTCAATAATATGTTGCGTGCGGATTGTTTTAAATCTAGAATGGAGAATGGTGGATTATCCTTTTTAGAATTCAATTACATGTTACTACAGGCTTTTGATTTCTTTCATTTATTTGAAAAGCAACATTGTGTTTTACAAATTGGTGGAGATGATCAGTGGTCTAATATTTTGGCTGGCATTGATCTTATTCATAAGAAAAATGGTAGAGAGGCTTTTGGTTTAACCCTTCCTCTGCTAACTAATTCAGATGGTCAGAAGATGGGTAAAACAGAGAAGGGTGCTATTTGGTTGGATAGATTTAAAACTAGCGTTTTTGATTTCTTCCAATTCTGGCGTAACTTACCAGATAGCGATGTTATTAAATGTTTTAAATTTTTAACATTTGTTCCGGTTGATGAGATTAATTCTATTCCTTTTACTTCTGTTGAAGAAATTAATTCTGCAAAGAAAAGATTAGCATTTGAAATTACAAAATTTGTACACGGCAATGAAGCGGCGGCACTTGCACTCAAACAAGCGGAAGCTTTGTTTGAGAAGAATGATGCATCATTAATTAATTCTATATTTGTTGATGATAATTGTTCTGTTCTTGATCTTATTATTAAGTGTAGTTTTGCTAAGTCTCGCACTGACGCAAGAAACCTTATTAATGGTCGAGGAGTCTCTATTAACGATGAAGTTTTAACTGACCCAACTATTAACATTGCAAAATCTAAATTTGGAAATAATGTAATAGTAAAAAAGGGTAAGAAGAAAATTTGTCGTCTTACTATTAAGGACACTAATGCTTAGACCAAATTATATAACTGAAGATGATATTTTACGTTGGGACATTATTATTAATAATGATCCCTTCATGCCTGAATCACTTGCAGCTTCACCTACTATCAGAGAAGTGTGTTATGCCGGCTTGTGGTTATGGGACGAGTTAGAGAAGCTAGAGTGCCCTGAATTTGTTATTGTACAAATTCAGGAAGCCGCTGGTAGACTTTCTTTTGGACGCAACACATGGGATGTTAGCGCCAAAATGCTAGAAAATTATAAAAACAATGAGCTTGTTTTTGAAGAAGATCCCGATGCGGTCATAAGTTAAAAAATTATATACCGTAGCAAATTTATTATTATTTTCGGGATTGACACTCAAATTATAATGAACATATTGAGTATTAACTCCCAATTGGAAGGAATTATATGGCGACTCAACAACAGACGATGACCACTTCAGATTTTAATCTGGAGAAACTTAATACCAAAGATTTAGCGGAACATGTTGCCTCCTCTATTCATTTAGGTGGCAATATCGCCATCTTTGGTAGACGTGGAACTGGGAAAACAGAAATCTCCAAGCAAGAGATTAAGAAGGCTAATTTTCATGAAGTCTATATTAATCTTTCTGTTTTAGAGAGAGTTGATTTGGGTGGTTATCCAGATATTATGTCGGCGGAAAGACGAAAGAAATTCGTAGATTTTTTGCTTCCCCAATTTTATGAACCCATGTTTGAGAACAGTGCAGGCGTCGTTGCTCTGTTAGATGAAGTGGATAAGGCTGACCCAAGTCTTTGGGCTCCATTGCTTGAGTTCACGCAGTTTAAGTCTATCAATGGTAGACCTCTACCAAAATTAAAGGCAGTCATTATGACTGGTAACCTTATCTCCGAAGGCGGCGCCCGACCAAGTCTTCCTCTTCTTGATCGTGCTGAAAAGTATTTAGTTGAAGCTGATGCTTCTTCTTGGTTAGATTGGGCTGGTAGATCCGGTCTTATTCATCCATCGGTTTCCGCATATATTTCCGATCATCCGAAGGATTTGTTTGGAGCAGTTGATCCAGACGATCGTTATGCTGATCCATCTCCTCGTGGTTGGGCAAATGCCTCTTCGATTCTTTTTAAGGGAGAACAGCAGGGTTGGAAGTCAGAGCTTCTTAATAAGAAGGTGTCTGGATGTATTGGTAAGGACGCTGGTATTAAGTACAGAAATTATTATGAGCATTATCAGCAGCTCCTCCCAATGATTGAGAATGTCTTTCAAGGTAAAGATGTTACCGCTCAGTACAAGGCTTTAGAGCCCACTAAGCAGTTGGTTGCTTCTATGATTACTTGCGCAAGACTTGCTGCACAACTTGACTCATCCTCTGTGGCTGAACTTCCAGCTGGTGTTAAGCATGTGGGTAAGTTCTTACAAAAGGTTTCATTTGAAAACGTTCTTGTCGCGGTGAGAAGCCAAATTACTATTGATCGTCTTGTGAAGTTTAATTTGGATGAGCACCCCGAGTGGGAGCAGGTCCTCTCTAAGATTAATAAGCGTGTTGATGGGAATTAATATTCCTTTCTCTCTGGATATATTAACTGGAGATATATGCAATTTTCAAAAATAATCGGTAAAATTGATCAAAAGCTAGTAGACCAGGCGGCTGAAAAGCTATCTGGAGTGTTTCTAGAATTAGGAACGCGCTATAATAATGAACATATTGGAACGGGTATGGGAGGCGATCCATTAATTTTTGGATTAATGTATCCTGTTGAACATATCTGTACCATGAATATTCCTACCGCTGCTACAGATGGTAAGAGGTATTATTGGAATCCAAAATTCGTTGTTAAGCAATCTAAAATTGGTTTGCGTATTATTTGTGGTCACGAAGCTTGGCATGCCATTTATATGCATCCTCAAAGAAGGGGATCTAGACTTCCTAAACTCTGGAACATTGCCGTTGATTATATTGTAAACGGTACTGTCATGGATGACTTTAAGGCTAGAAAAATGAACGCCACTGAAATGTTTACTAAACATCTCGGAAAGTTCATGACCCTTGAACAGTATGCAGAGTTTCTTAAAAGTCCATTCGAGCCTGTTAAAGGGTTTGAAGATATTAATCCGCAACCAGACGATCCTCACGCCCCTGTTGTAGAATTACCTGCAGCAAATGAAGATAGGGATTTAACTCCCGAAGAACAGAAAGAACTGGAAAACAGAGAGAAGAAAGTTAAATTCTTTTATGCAGATCCAGATCTTAAAGATGAAATGAAGAGACCGGAAGCAATTTACGATTATCTTTATAGCTTACTTCCAAAGTGTCCAAAGTGCGGTAGTATTGGTAAGTATAAAAAGCCCGAGAACAAAAAGAACAAGGGCAAAGGCAAGAGCCAACAGGATAAGCAGCAGAGTAAAGACAAGCAGGATCCACAAGATTCTGGTGGTCAGTGCCAAGATCCACAACCAGATCAAAGCCATGATCATGGTGATGGTCAGCCTTGTAATTGCCCGAATCATGATCAAGGTGATCAACAGGGACAAGGACAAGGCAATCAACCAGGTCAAGGCGATCAGCCAGGTCAAGGTTGTTGTGATGAGTGTGGTGATGGAGTTGATATTTTTGGTTTAGGCGGAACCGTCGACGACCATATGGACACTTCAGAGTCGGAAGAGAAGCTTGCAAAGAGAATCTCTGACGCAATGGAAGCTGCTAAGAAGATGGCGGGTTATATTCCAGCTGCTTTAGAAGATGAGCTTGGCAAATTAACTGCTCCCAAAGTGACGTGGCAAGATATTGTTCGTTGTCGATTGCTTAAGGCAAGAGCCGGTAATGGTCGTAATGATTGGACTAGATTTAGAAGCAGACCAATGTTTACCGGTCTATTAGTGCCAAAACGTAAGAATTATTATGCTCATTTTGGTTGCCTACTTGATACATCTGGTTCTATGAGTAAGGATGATATGGCTTTCGGTCTGTCGCAGCTTTGCTCATTAGATGAGCGTTCTGAGGGTACTATCGTGCCGGCAGATGCTGAAATCTATTGGGATAAGGCTACTAAGATTAAGAAGGCTGTTCCGGAAGAAATTTCCAAGACCAAAATTTTTGGTCGAGGCGGAACTAAGTATGCCGAGTTCTTTACAGACTATGAAGAGAAAATTGGTAAATGCGATTTCCTAATTGTTATTACTGATGGTTTCTTACTAGACACTGATGTGGCTGAAATGAAGCACCCAGGTATTGATGTCATCTGGTTGATTACTAGTGGAAGCGCTTTCAAGCCTCCTTTTGGAAGGGCTTTCGATTTGCGTTCAAGTTAAATGAAACCAAAATTTGTTCCAAATAGTCCTCATGAAAGGCATCAAAAATACTTTGATGCCTTTCTTATTGAGGAAGGATTAACAAACTCAAAATATTTAAATTATATTACTCAATATATTTTTGACCCGGCAATGTCTCCAGATGATGAAGATGATTTGGAATTTTTCAAAAATCTTTTATTTGAAAGTATGAAGGGTAAAGTTCATATTGATTATTATGATCGAGTAGTTACTAGATGGTCACAATTTGCATTTGATCAAACTATAGAAACATTAGCAAGATATGCTTACTTTTTAGGAAGACTATCTGATATGTTTCTAAATGATTTCTTTCATTATCTTTTAAAGTTTGATAATAAAGAAATCCTTATTCACTTGTTTCCAAAACTAGATTCTCAGAGTAAGATTCATTTTATTGAGTGGGCAGATTATCATCCCGAAATAGTGAAGTCTATTCCGAAACTAAAAATGTATTTACTATTTACATAATATGAATAGAATTTACGGTTGTAATTCTTAAAATTAAATCAGGCTTGACGCCCCAAATTTACGATTTATATTAGGCGAAATAGCGGACAAGGTTTGAAGAAAACAGTTATATTCTTTATAGATGAGCAATGTAATCTTCCTTGAATTTTTCAATAAGAAAAATTTTCCACCTGGAGAATGGCTTAAAGAGCCAGATTTAAGTCGCTGGATTCATTATGGTATCAGCTGCTTAGCTATAAGAGATATGTCTTTAGGTATTTGGAGGGGGTTTGTTGGCGTTGATCAGCAACATTCTTTTTACAAAAAACCTCTTGAAAATATTCTTGCAACTGAAAAAGGTATGGACCTTTTCTTTGAAGTGGGCGGCAGGCTTTGTAATGCTGGACGACTACCTATTAAGTACAAAGAATATGCTTCCAATTTATGGTGGATAGGGATTGATACTTCTAGGGGCGATGATTACATGCCCCTGCTTAAATTAGATAGTTCAACTATTGCTTCACAGCAAACATATAAAAATTTTTCGTTTATTAGAAGAGAAACTAATAATCTAGCCAGGCTCATATCTAAAATTTAATATTCATGACAAAACAAATTACTTTTGGAACTCCGCGCTACCGAATTGAAGGCGTGAAGGGTGAATACTTTGACGTGTTTAAAAAACGGACTAATGCTATTAAAACCGCTATTAAAATGGCGTCAGAATATCCGGGAACTACTTTTTTAGTAGTAAGAACAAATCTTCATAAGAGAAAAGTTATTTTTAGATTTCAAATAGAAAATCAATTTGATTTTAATGATCTACAAGATGTTTATCGTAGTATTGTTGAAGTTTATCAAAAAAAGTTAGAAAAAACTAAATATTGGAGTAAGTCAAATGGATAACGTCTATAAAGTTGCGTTAGCTGGTGGCTTGTTTGCGGCTTTTACTTTCGTTCATTTTGTTGTGGATTGGATTCTGCAAACTCATGCAGAAGCTATGGCAAAACATAATAACTGGAAGGTTCGAGCCCGCCATTGTTTAATTTATACGGTGGGGTTTGTTCCATTGATGTGGTATTTGAATTTTACTATAGTGCAGTGGGTTGTAGGTCTAAACATTCTTTTCTGGTCTCATTTTGTAGAAGATACTTACATTCCAGTTTTTCTTTGGGCGAAACATATTCGTAAGCCTCCGGAAATGGAATGCGAAGATAAGATGGAAGGGTTTAGATTATTTATTCAAACCACTCTTGGCAAAATCTTGATGATTGCCGTGGATCAAATCATTCATCTCGCTTTTTTATTTCCATTGGTATTCATGGCAATGAACAACACCGCGTCAAAATTATTCTGAAAAAATCCTGACGCCGTCTTGACGACAATTTTTTAAGATACATAATAGCTATCGAAGGCGCCGGGGCGTCTCAACTATATTTAGATTTAAGGTGAAAATAAATGAAACTGGCTGATAATAGGTCTCTTTATGAAACGTCTGGCGATATGGAGGAGAAATTCTTCTCAATCAAAGATCAGGGAATGATCTTTGAAATTTTGCGCAATAAGATGTATTCTAACTCGATTCTTGCTATCTGTCGCGAGATTTCGTGTAATGCAAGAGATGCTCACCGTGAGGTTGGTAAGTCTGACGTTCCGATTCATATTTATCTTCCTAATAATCTAGAGCCTTATTATAAGATTAAGGATTTTGGTCCCGGCATCAGCCCAGCTCGTATGACTGATGTTTTCATTCAATACACTGCTAGCACTAAGAGAAGCGACAACGTTCAAACCGGTGGCTTTGGACTCGGCGCTAAGACGCCTTTCTCTTATAGCGATTCTTTCTCTATTGTGACCAATGTTGATGGCATTAAGTATAATTATGGCGCCGCCATTGATGAAACGAGAGTTGGTAAGCTCGCTCTCCTTTCTCAATCTCCCACAAGCGATCCTAATGGTACGGAAATTATTATTCCGGTGAAGCCTAATGATTTTAAATTCTTTGCAGAATGGACCGAATCATCTACTCGTCACTAGACTGTTAAGCCGGTTGTTAAAGGATCTGCTCGGGGTGACTTTATATGGCAAGAACCCAAGAAAACTTTGGAAGGTAAGAACTGGGTAATTTCTAATTTTGATGATTATAACCGTAGCGTAAAGGCTATTGTGGATGGCATTGAGTACCCTTTGGATTTAAATGCGCTTCGCACGTATGCTGATGTCAAATTGATGGATGCTTCTCGCGGAAATCTCTATTTGTACTTTGGTGTTGGCGAACTAACGCTCTCTGCTAATCGAGAACAGGTTCATATCGATAAGCCAACCCAAGATAGAATCCGTAACCGCCTTGAAGAGGTTATCCGCGATATTAAAGGCATTGTTAATACTAAAATTGATAGCTTCCTTAATTTGTGGGATGCAAACGTTTATTATCGTAAAGAACTATCTCAAGTATTTAACAGGCTTGAGTTCTTAGGAACTTTAGAGTGGAAGGGTATCAAGCTTCATACGAATAGTCGCGTTGCTACGGGATGTCCAACCTTTAAATTTACAAAGGGTAAGTATTCTCGTAGGATGGGCACTGATCCAAACAAGCTAACCCGCTCATCGGTGGGCGAGCTTTCTTTTGAAGAAAATACTCTTATTTTTGTTAATGATCTTCCATTGAAAGAACCAACTCCTCGCCACGTTAAGAAAGCGTTTGAGGATAATCCAAATCTTCTAAATGTTTTGGTTGTCTGTCCTACGGATAAGATAACGGAAGCTGATTTGAATAGCGCCCTCCATTTGGATCAAATGGATAGCCGAAAACTATCTTCTATTACGAAAGCTTCTGCTCGGGCATATACTCAAGCAACTTCTCGTTTGTTGGTGTTTAAGTTTGATCCACATTCGGCATCATTTCGTCAAGTGAGTTATTCTTCTCTTGAAGAAGATACTAACAAAAAGGTAATTTGTACGCTCGCTCGTGAATCATATCCGAATAGCCGCCAAATTATCTTGAAGTCCAAGAAAAATTTAAGCCTTTCTTCAACTAGAACTTTGGCTGAAAAGTTTCCAGATTATTCGTTCTATGGGTTGGATGGCTCTGCTCCTGCTGACAGAGTAGAGGAAGAATTTTCGGAGTTTCAAGATATTGAAACCTTTATTGATGAAAAGATTTTAGCAAACAAGTCAATTAATTATGTCGAGATAAAGTTCGCTACTACACATAATTATCATCTTGATGAAAGCTTGTTAAAGCACTATATTAAAGTTAGTCCGCTTATTGATGACCCTAATAGCTTCTTTATGAGTCGCCTTTCTTTACATAAGAAAATCAAAGCCTTATGTTCAGGTGATTTGGGACTACTTCATATTTACGAGTCTATTCATGGTGAGATTTCGGATACTGAATTGGAACAATTCTTAAAAGATAACCCACAGTATGACCGTGAAAAAAATGACGAAGAATACAATAAAAAATACCCGCTATTGAGTCATATTAATTCGTATAATTATCATCAAATTATGCCAGATATCGCTCAGTACGTAAACATGATTGATAAGATTTAAGGAGAAAAAAATAAAATGTCAAAAGTTAATTGGTTGATCACTGATCAAAATATTACCGTCAATTATGACGGTCAAACCCATATCGTTCCTCGTACGGATGCCTTGGCTGATCGCTTGATTAAAGCGTTGAAAGAGCAAAAGCAGGATGAGATTCCCAATCTCGTTTCAGCCGCCAAGAGAATTGAAACCTTCTCTAATGGTAATTTCGTTGTACAAGACGGTCTCATTTATGTGAATGGAGTTGAAGCTCCAGTGGTTCTTGGTAACAAGATTGTGAAATTCTCTAATGAGGGTCTTCCATACCAACCTCTTGTGAAGTTTGCTGAACGGCTTCAGCTGAACCCATCGTTCCGTGCGGTTCAGGAGCTATTCACCTTCTTGGAGAAGAACGATCATCCAATTACTGAAAATGGATGCTTCATTGCTTATAAGAGAGTGCGCGGCACTTTCAAGGATATTCATTCTAATACCATGGATAACTCTCCTGGTAATGTTGTGGAGATGAATCGTAATCAGGTGAATGAGGATTCGACGCAAACTTGTAGCTACGGTCTGCACGTTGCTAACTGGGATTATGCTCACAATCATTTTGCTAGCTCCGATTCTGCAACTGACGTTATGC
>Ga0114940_10001047_pt1 | contig 10716 bp, 9 predicted proteins | sample ColdCreekSource_FD_87195 | JGI IMG/M metagenome (GOLD analysis project Ga0114940, IMG submission 87195) | Groundwater microbial communities from Cold Creek, Nevada to study Microbial Dark Matter (Phase II) - Cold Creek Source | ecosystem: Environmental > Aquatic > Deep subsurface > Groundwater ...
GAAATCAAAAAGGTAAATACAACTTGTGTTGCGGAAGAAATGGATGCCGAAGATTTACTTTTTATACTCTACACGTCAGGCTCCACTGGCAAACCAAAAGGTATGGTACACACCTGCGGTGGGTACATGGTGTATACGAATTATACATTTAAAACGGCTTTCCAGTATGATTCTGCTATTCCCGGCCCTGTGCCGGGATCTCCTAATTCGGCAGGCGTGTACTGGTGTACGGCCGATGTGGGTTGGATCACTGGTCATTCGTACATTTTATATGGACCTCTGTCGGCTGGTGCAACCTCTGTTATGTTTGAAGGTGTTCCTTCCTGGCCCGATTGGGGAAGATTTTGGCAAGTCATTGAACGGCACAAGGTGAATATTTTTTATACAGCCCCTACAGCAATCCGTTCATTAGAAAAAGCTCCCCTGAGTTTTGTTGAAAAGCATGACCTCTCTTCCTTAAAAGTATTAGGCACAGTGGGAGAGCCCATTAACGAAGAAGCCTGGCATTGGTATGATAAAAATATTGGAAAAGGAAAATGCCCTATCATTGATACCTGGTGGCAAACCGAAACAGGGGGTTTTATGATCTCGCCCATTGCACACGTTACAAAACTGAAACCTTCACACGCTGCATTTCCGTTGCCGGGAGTTCAGCCTGCCATCATGGACGAAAACGGAAAGGAAATTTCCGGAAACGGAGCGGAGGGAAGGCTGACCATTAAATTCCCATGGCCTTCCATCGCCAGAACTATTTATGGAGATCACCAGCGATTTAAAGACACTTATTTTTCAACCTTTCCGGGAAAGTACTTTACGGGCGATGGATGCAGACGTGATGAAGAAGGATATTACAGAATTACAGGCCGTGTAGACGACATCATTATAGTATCCGGTCATAACATGGGTACCGCAGAAATTGAAAGTGCCATTGATGAACATTCTGCTGTGTGCGAAACGGCAGTAGTCGGCTATCCGCATGACGTGAAAGGACAAGGTATTTACGCCTTTGTCATTTGTTATGAGAGACCAAAGGAAGAAGATAAACTCAGGGCCGAAATCCGCGAAACAGTTTCTAAAATTATCGGCCCGATAGCCAAGCCCGATAAAATTCAATTTGTGAGCGGCCTTCCCAAAACCCGATCTGGAAAGATTATGCGCAGGATTTTACGCAAAGTGGCAGAAGGAGAAACCTCGAATTTGGGAGACACCTCTACGCTGCTCGACCCGGGTGTAGTGGAGGAAATAAAAAACGGTGCCATTTAAGAAGTGATGTTACGCAAAACAACTAAACAAATGTCAGACTGAGCCTGTCGAAGTCGATTCGGAGTTCAAATAGTCAGTTTTCGACAAGCTCAAACTGACAATACTATTGTTTTGCGTAAGACCAGTTAATTAAGAAAGAACATCTTTTTCAAAATTACGAAAACTATAACAGCAAGTAAACACTCACAAAACTACCGAAATTTAGAAAGGGGCAATAAGAATCATTTCAGGATAATTTTGGTTAATTTTGAAGTATGGAAGGTTTCATTTTAAAGTTTCCCCCCGATACACAATTCAGTGATGATGAATTTTTTCAGTTTTGTGCTGCAAACGATCCGTTGCGAATTGAACGGAATAGTAAAGGTCAAATTGTAATTATGTCTCCCTCAGGAAGTAAAACCGGAAATATCCACTTTAAAATTTACAGTGCATTCACGCACTGGTACGATAAACATGAGAATATGGGATATATATTTGATTCGTCTGCTGGTTTTAAATTGCCTGATCAATCTGTTTTAGCGCCTGATGCTGCCTTTGTTAACAAATATCGTTGGGAGAGCCTGTCTGAGGAGCAACAGAAAAAATTTGCCCCTTTAACCCCCGATTTTATTATAGAAGTAAGATCGGAATCGGATTCGTTGCCTCAGTTAAAATCTAAAATGGAAGTTTGGATTCTAAACGGCTGTCGCCTGGCCTGGCTTATTGATCCGATCGAAATGAAGGCATATGTGTATAAGCCCAACGCGGATTTTTACACCGTGGATAACTTCAATACGCATCTCAGCGGGGAAACCGTACTTCCTGACTTTGAACTTGACCTGTCAGGACTTGCGTAAGATTATATCGCTTACTATTAATGTCATGTAGAAAATTGAGTACTTGTCAACTGTCAATTCTTTAAGACATCAGACACTTTACGCTTAACATATAATAACACTAATTGAATTATCACTATGGAACTGACAGGAACAGTAGTAAGTCTTCTCCCTTTGCAAACAGGCCAGGGGAAAAACGGAGTATGGAAAAAACAGGAATTTATTTTAGAAACCCCCGGGCAATTCCCAAAGAAAGTCTGCTTGTCGTTGTGGGGTGAGAAGGTAGACGAAAACAGAATTAACGTTGGCGAAAAAATAACTGCATCAATAAATATTGAGAGCCGCGAGTACAATGGACGTTGGTACACCGATGTTCGTGCGTGGAAAATTGCCAAAGACGGAAGTACACAATCATCAGATTCCCCACCAATGGATGCTTCATTCGCGCCTGATGCCAGCAGTGGAAGCGATGACTTGCCGTTTTAAAAAAAAGTAGACCTATCAAAAGTGACCTGTCTTCTTTGGCCACGTCCAGCGATCCCTTTAGTGTTCTCCACCAGGACAGAATCATTTCACAAATATTTTAGTTAATTTTGTTGTAGCACGTAAAAGTCATTCAGATAGGGTTTTGGATGGAATCATTTTGATTATGGACAACTTCATTTTAAAGTTTCCCCCCAACACGGAATTAACCAATGATGAGTTGTTTGAATTTTGCTCTGCTAACCGCGATTTACAAATTGAAAGAAACAATAAAGGGCAATTAACAATTATGTCGCCATCGGGAGGATTGACGGGATATATTCATTTCAAAATTTACATGGCATTAACGCATTGGTATGAAAAAAATAAAGAGACGGGATATGTGTTTGACGCTTCAGTAGGGTTTAGATTGCCGGATGGTTCTGTACTTGCACCCGATGCGGCTTTTGTTTCGAAAAACCGATGGAAGGAATTAAGTAAAGAAGATCAGGAAAAGTTTCCCCCCATAACACCGGATTTTATTATTGAAGTAAGATCAAAGTCTGATTCGTTGAGCCAACTTCAATCCAAGATGATGAATTGGCTCAATAACGGTTGCCTCCTGGCCTGGCTGATTGATCCGATTGAAGAGAAAGCGTATGTATATCGGAAAGCAGGCCTCATAAAAACGATAAATTCTTTTGATAAAAGGCTTTCGGGAGAAGAGGTTCTCCCGGATTTTGGATTAGAATTAAATAAGCTGAAATAAATAAAAACCCGATCAAATGATCGGGCTTTTTAATTCTAAATTCTAACTCCTGAATTCTATATTCTTAACTTCCACACGTCTCACAGGCATCCGGATTATCCAGCGAACAGGCCATGTCAGCACGCTTCTGTTCATAATCAGCAGCCGTGTATTGAATAGCCTGTTGCGTTTCAGCGGTAACAACCACCGGTTGTTGAAGAGTCACTGTTTCTGTAACGCTGACAGTCGTTTTAGACTCAACAACCGCAGGTTGCATCGCTGTTTTATCAAGCGTAAACTGGATAGCATCAGCAGCGGCAGTAGAACGGAGATAATACATACCGGTCTTCAATCCTTTCTTCCAGGCATAGAAGTGCATCGAAGTAAGTTTGCCAAAGTTTGGATCCTTCAAGTGAATGTTCAAACTCTGCGATTGGCAAATGTATGCTCCACGCTCTGCCGACATATCAATAATCGCTTTCTGAGAAATTTCCCAAACGGTTTTATAGATGTCCTTAATGTTTTGCGGAATTTCAGGAATAGCCTGTACGGAACCGTTGGTAGCGATCAATTTTTGACGCATGGTTTCAGTCCACAGTCCAAGTTCAATCAGGTCTTTCATTAAATGCTTGTTGGCAATAATGAATTCACCGGAAAGTGTTCTGCGGGTGTAAATGTTTGATGTGTATGGTTCAAAACATTCGTTGTTTCCAAGAATTTGTGAAGTGGATGCCGTTGGCATCGGAGCTAATAACAAGGAGTTACGCACACCATGTTTTTTCACATCCTGCTTCAGTTGTTCCCAATTCCAGCGACCGCTCTTCGGAGTAACACCCCACATATCGAATTGGAAAATCCCTTTTGATACGGGTGAACCTTTAAAGGTTTCATATGGGCCGTTTTTCTGAGCCAACTCCATCGATGCCTCCATCGCACCGAAATATATCGTCTCAAAAATATCTTCATTCAGTCTGCGTGCTTCTTCTGAGTCGAAAGGCATGCGCATCATGATGAACGTATCCGCTAGCCCTTGTACGCCCAATCCAATCGGGCGGTGGCGCATGTTTGAATTTCTTGCCTCCTCAATCGGATAATAGTTAACATCAATTACTTTGTTGAGGTTGCGGGTAATCACTTTGGTGATTTCGTACAACTTCTGGTGATCGAACCTGCCTGCTCCGAAGGAGTCCGGAGTCCTTCGGACCGGCAGGCCAGGCTTACCATCCTCAACAACAAATTTGTTCAGCGCGATCGAGGCCAGGTTACAAACGGCTACTTCATCTTTCGAAGTGTATTCAATAATTTCAGTACACAGGTTGCTGGATTTGATCGTTCCTAAATTCTTCTGGTTCGATTTGCGGTTAGCAGAATCTTTATAAAGAATATAGGGTGTTCCCGTTTCGATCTGTGACTCTAAAATCTCAAACCACAAATCCTGAGCTTTTATTTGCTTGCGGAACCTGCCTTCTTTCTCATACTTATCGTACAGGCGTTCAAAGTCTTCTCCCCATACTTCCGCTAAGCCGGGTGCCTCATTCGGACAGAAGAGCGACCACATTTCGTTGTTCTCTACACGTTGCATGAAAAGATCCGGGATCCACATCGCATAGAAAAGATCACGCGCACGCATTTCTTCTTTACCGTGATTTTTCTTCAGGGCAAGAAAATCAAACACATCGGCATGCCAGGGTTCAAGGTATACTGCAAAGCTTCCTTTGCGTTTTCCACCGCCATTGTGAGCCACTCCTGCATGGGTCACGTAATTATGTTCAGGCTCCACCTCAAAATCAACTACCACTCCATCATAATCTTTTTCTACCAAGCTGTCTATTCTTGACCAACACAGGTTCCCATGAACGAAATAGTTCACATATTCGCCTGCGGGCATACCAAACAAGCTTGTAATTTCATCTGCTTTCGGAATTCTTAGGTTGTAAGTGATTTTCCTGGTTGTGATGCCTTTGTACCTGGAAGTGTTACCGATCCTGTCGCGTATGTTGCCACTGGTAAGAATGCCGAAACGCATTAAAATATACCGTACCGATTCAATTACGTTACGGGATGTCATTTCGAGGGAAATTTCAAAATTTTCTCGATCGCTGATGGTGCCATCAGTTTCGAGAAGACCTTTGATAATTTGCAAGGCTTTACTTTTCGGCAAGTGCAACATCATCGGGTGCATCGCCTTTTCTCCGTTTGGTTCATACAACATGGCACGGGTGAATTTAAATCCCAAGTGTGCCGACCAGGTGAAACGGATTTTCTTTTCATCTTCGCTTTCCGATTGTGTCCAATGTATCCCGTTGTGGTATAAATAGGACTTGATGAAATTCAAGTCATCTGTTGTCTTGTTCTGTGTAATGTGTGCCTGTCTGCCGTCTTTGGAAACGTGTCCATCGCCCAGCATCATGCCGTAAAAACGGCAATCTTCCGGAGAAAATTCCGGTATATCATGGGAATAGTCAGTGGTGGGAAATGCGATCATATCATCGTCACGCAGATCCTTGGCCTCAATCCACTCAGGCTCAACGAAACCCTTCTCAACCCGGTTTCTGATCACAGCGTGGTTGATCATCTTTTTTTGGCCTCGCAATACATAAAACGGATGTTGGGGTGTTACCATCACTGGTTCCAGCGATTGTTTTACACTTACTTCGATCATCTTTCCCTGGTAGTGCTGGTGCAACAACCGGGTCACTATGTTGAACTGCCCATTATGGGTCAGCAGTTCGTCCCTCATTACAATATCACCTATTTTGCGGATACCTGTTTTGGTATAGACTATGGTATCAGGGTGAAAACACTGATCCACATACCGGGCAGTCATATCGAAGTTACGGAGCATCGGTACAATGCCGTTAGACGTTCCGCCTGTTCCTTTGATGTAAGAACCTTTCGCACGGATATTATGAACGCTTAGCCCGATACCCCCTGCGGATTGTGAAATTTTTGCGCACTGTTTTAAGGTATCGTAAATACCGTCAATGCTATCATCCTGCATGGTTAACAAAAAGCAGGAGGAAAGTTGAGGTTTAGGCGTACCGGCATTAAATAATGTAGGGGTAGCGTGCGTGAACCATTTTTCTGAAAGCAGGTTGTAGGTTTCAATCGCAGCCGGAATATCCTCACCGTGTATACCCACAGCTACACGCATCAGTAAATGCTGCGGACGCTCTACCACTTTACCATCGATCTTCATTAAATAAGACCGCTCCAACGTTCTGAACCCAAAGTAGTCGTAACCGAAATCGCGATCATAGATAATCGCTTCATCCAACTCAGCCGCGTGATCTCTGATCACTTTCCAGGTTTCTTTGGAAATGAGCGGAGCATTTTGACCGGTCTTGGAATCGACATACGTATACAACCGTTTCATGGTGTTGGAAAAAGACTTACCCGTAACCTTATGCAGGTTAGAAATAGCAATGCGGGCAGCCAGCCTGGCGTAATCCGGATGCTTGGTAGTTAACGTAGCGGCAATTTCTGCAGCCAGGTTATCCAGTTCAATTGTGGTTACACCATCGTACAAACCATTGATTACTTTCATCGCAATCTCTACGGGGCTGACATATTTGAGATCTAAGCCATAGCAGAGTTTTTCAACGCGGGCAGTGATTTTGTCAAACTTTACGGACTCCCGGTGTCCGTCTCTTTTAAGGACAAGCATTTAGTTGGGTTGTTTTAAAAGTTTAAAAAATGGTGAAAAAGTGAGTTGAAGGTATTAAAAATCTTCGTTCAATGAGAACTTCGGAGCCGATTCTTTTTCGACACTTTTCAGAACACCTGCTTTTTGGTATTCTGCCACACGTTTCTCGAAGAAGTTCGTTTTACCTCGCAGCGAAATCATATCCATGAAGTCGAACGGGTTGGTTGCCCCGTACACTTTCTTCCCGATCAGTTCATTGAGCAGGCGGTCGGCCACAAACTCAATATACTGGCGCATGAGCTCGGCATTCATGCCAATCAGGTTCACCGGAAGTGCATCGGTCACAAACTCCTTCTCAATTTCTACAGCATCTTTAATGACTGCGATTACTGTTTCTTCAGGAAGTTTGTTGACTACGTGTTTGGTGTATAAATGACAGGCAAAGTCGCAGTGCAAGCCTTCATCCCTGGAAATCAACTCGTTAGAAAAGCTCAGCCCCGGCATTAAACCACGTTTCTTCAGCCAGAAAATAGAACAGAAAGAGCCGGAGAAAAAAATCCCCTCCACCGCGGCAAAAGCGATTAGCCTTTCTGCAAAAGTCCCCTTTTCAATCCAGCGCAACGCCCACTCAGCTTTTTTCTTCACACAATCCATCGTTTCAATCGCGTGGAAGAGAGAGTCTTTCTCTTTTGGATCTTTTACGTATGTATCTATTAATAAAGAGTACGTCTCGGAGTGAATGTTTTCAATGGCAATCTGAAATCCATAGAAGAACTTAGCTTCTGTGTACTGAACCTCAGAGATAAAGTGCCCGGCCAGGTTTTCGTTGACGATGCCATCGCTGGCAGCAAAAAATGCGAGTACATGCTTGATAAAATGACGCTCGCCATCATTCATAGCCTCCCAATCTTTTAAATCCTGGCTTAGGTCAATCTCTTCTGCCGTCCAGAAGCTGGCTTCGGCTTGTTTATAGAACTTCCAGATATCGTGTTGCCGGATGGGGAAAAGGACAAACCGGTCTTTGTTTTCTTTTAAAATAGGTTCTTCCGGCAGAGTGTTACTCATCTTAGCGGGTTTTTAGGGTTATTGGGTATAAAAAGGACCTTCCTCGCGTGACGAAACCAGAAAATCCAGCTTAAAAACGTATTAAATTTACTGGGTAGTTATGAACAAGATTGCCTTGTTTAAGCCTGCCAAAGTCTACAAATATTCGAAAATCAAAGATACAATCAAAGGCAGGATTTTGTCAAAAAGTTGCGTTTTTAAGTCAGATTTACAGTTTTTAATAAGAGATAAGTGATTGTACAAGAGGGGCTTAATTTCCGTTTCAAATGCAAGACTTTCAGTTAAAACGACCGCAGAAAAAAAATAAAAAATATTTTTCAAGGCCCCATCCGAGCAAGATTAATAAGGCAGCCTGAAAATTCTAAATTCAACATTCTAAATTCTAAAATCTTTTTCTACCTTTGCAGTCCAATTTTTTGGAAAACCATGTATGCAATTGTAAACATTGCCGGACAACAGTTCAAAGTGGCTAAAGATCAATACATCTATGCCCCCAGGTTAGATGGAGAAGCTGGTGCGGTCGTTAATTTCGACCAGGTTCTTTTGATTGACAACGGAGGTAAGGTAGCTATTGGCGCCCCTACTGTTACAGGCGCGAAGGTATCGGGGAAGATACTGGAGCACGTAAAAGGTAATAAGGTGATTATCTTTAAGAAGAAGCGAAGAAAAGGCTATGCTGTGAAAAACGGCCATCGCCAGCAATTCACTAAAGTTTTAATTGAGAACATTGGTTAAAGGCCTCACCCTGCCCTCTCCAGAGGAGAGGGATATTGGATTACTAATAACTATTAACTAACGACTAAAGACTAATTGAAATGGCACACAAAAAAGGTGAAGGTAAAGTAAAGAACGGCCGCGAATCGGAAAGCAAACGATTAGGCGTGAAGATATATGGCGGACAGAAGGTGATTGCAGGCAACATTATAGTACGCCAGCGCGGAACCAAACACCACCCTGGCAAAAACGTAGGTATTGGCAGAGACCATACCCTTTTTGCCTTAAAGAATGGTGTTGTGGTATTTAAAAAAGGAAGGGAAAGCAAGTCGTTCGTATCGGTGCAGCCTGGAGCGGAAACGTAAGCGTAAGTCCAGTTAGTTAAAAGCCCCTGTTCAGGAATGAGCAGGGTTTTTTATGTCATAAAATTCCTTGTAAATCGAACATATAATGTTATAATTGCAAGGATGATTAAGCGTAAGGCACAAGATGAAATTATCCGATTGTTAGAAGGTTTTCCGGCAGTAGGCATTTTAGGCCCCAGGCAGGTAGGTAAAACAACACTTGCCATAGAGATTGCCAAATCCTTAAGTCCTGAGCCACTGTATCTCGATCTGGAAAGCCCTTTTGATCAGGCCAGGCTAAGCAATCCTAAACAATATTTTGAGATGCACAAAGGCAAGCTTATCATACTGGATGAAATTCAGCATGTGCATGGGTTATTCGGCATTTTACGGGGTGTCATCGACCAGCGCAGGCGGGAGGGATACCGAACGGGTCAGTTTCTTATTCTGGGCTCCGCTTCCCTGGAACTTCTTAAACAATCATCAGAAACCCTGGCCGGGCGCATTGCTTATAAGGAGTTACCCGGCCTAACCGCGACAGAGATCAATTCATCGTTGGAAGATCGCGAAAAACTATGGCTAAGAGGTGGGTTCCCTGATAGCTTTTTAGCTAAGAATAATGAAAGTAGTTTACGATGGAGGCTAAACTTCATCAGTACATACCTGGAAAGGGAGGTCCCTCAATTTGGCCCACGGATCCCTGCCGTTACATTACGCAGGTTGTGGACTATGCTGGCCCATAGCCAGGGTGGCCAGCTTAATATTGCGAGTCTTGGTGCAAGTCTCGATATATCGGCACCAACCGTAAAAAGGTACCTGGAACTGCTCGAAGACTTACTGTTGATCCGTACGCTGCGCCCTTGGGCAGCCAATGTTGGCAAACGCCTGGTTAAATCACCAAAGGTGTATATCCGTGACAGTGGGCTGACCCATGCCCTGCTAAACCTTACTAGCTTAGAGGATGTCTTAGGTCATCCTGTTACGGGTGCCGGTTGGGAAGGATTTGTTATTGAAAACCTGGTTTCTTGTTTGCCGGCAGGTGTTACACCCTGGTTTTACCGGACATCTGCAGGAGCAGAAATTGACCTTGTTTTTGAGCAGGGTGGAAGAAAAAGGTATGCCATAGAGATTAAGCGTTCGCTGACGCCAACCCTGTCCAAAGGGTTTCATTTGGGATGCGAAGACCTTAAGGCAACAGCACGTTACTTGGTTTATCCGGGAAATGAACCCTTCCCTGTTTCCGGGGGCATCATGGTTTTGCCTTTGATTGATATGATGAACGAACTTCGCGGAATGGAATAAAACAGCTACTGGTAAAGGCCAGAAGCAGAGACATTATCATTCCTCAGCGCGGAACCAAACACCACCCTGGCAAAAACGTAGGTATTGGCAGAGACCATACCCTTTTTGCCTTAAAGAACGGTGTTGTTGTATTTAAAAAAGGTAGAGAGAATAAGTCGCTAGTTTCAGTTCAGCCATTAGCGGAGGCATAATTATTCTATAATAATAGCTTAAAAGTCCTTGTTCATTATCGAACAAGGGCTTTTTATGTGTTTTACTACCCCAAACATTCAATGGCTTTCTGGTATTTGGTAAAAGAAAATTACAAAATAACCCAAATAGCGTTATGTTTATTTGATATTTTTTACCTAAAATTGA
>Ga0114940_10001048_pt1 | contig 10705 bp, 8 predicted proteins | sample ColdCreekSource_FD_87195 | JGI IMG/M metagenome (GOLD analysis project Ga0114940, IMG submission 87195) | Groundwater microbial communities from Cold Creek, Nevada to study Microbial Dark Matter (Phase II) - Cold Creek Source | ecosystem: Environmental > Aquatic > Deep subsurface > Groundwater ...
CGGACTCTTCACCACAAATGTACGCACCTGCACCACGGCGTAGCTCGATCAGCGGTAATTTACCTACCAAAGCCGCTGGCGGGTTGGCTTGCAATTTAGCCAATTCAGCCGTCAGCAAACGTCTGCAGTCATGGTATTCGTCACGCAGGTAGATGTAGCAGGCGTCAATGCCGACCACTTGGGCAGCAACCAGCAAACCCTCTAAAAACCGATGCGGGTCACGCTCTAAATACGTGCGGTCTTTGAAAGTGCCAGGCTCGCCTTCGTCAATATTCACCGCCATCAACTTGGGCGCTGGTTGCTCGCGAACAATGCGCCATTTGCGACCCGATGGAAAACCTGCGCCGCCCAAACCGCGCAAACCTGAGTCTTCCATCGCTTTGATGATGGGTTCTGCCTCCAAGTTGCCGTTTGCAATACTGCTAGCCAATGCATAGCCACCATTTGCCAAATAAGTGGCATAGTCAGTAAATGCTGTTGTAGCTGGTACAACGCGTGCGGATGCATGATCTGGGTGCGGTGAAATACTCTTTTCAGTATATTCACTTGTTATAAAATTAATAGCTGTAATATTAGTAGCTAAAAGTGCAGTAAATACGCTGTCTACAGAGAATTTTGCCTCTTTTTCAACGCTTTCAAGCGTAGCGTAAGGTACGGTGCGCTGGTGCACAGCCACAGCGGGTGCTTGCTCGCAGCGACCAAGGCAAGGGGCTGGAATCACCCGCATATCGGAGTTGCCCAAAATGGCTGGTAGGCGTTTCAGTAAATCTTGCGCACCGGCTAGCTCACATGACAAACCATCACACACGCGGATGGTTAGCGCTGGCGATGTACCGTCTACCGTCTCCTCACCATTTTTAACGCCTTTGACCACTTCAAAGTGGTGATAAAACGTGGCAACTTCATACACTTCCGCCATGGGGATATTCATCTCTTTGGCGAGTGCCACCAAATGCCGCTCATGCAGGCAGCGGTAGGCGTCGTTGAGTAAATGCAAGTTTTCAATCAGCAAATCCCGTCGGTAGCCTTCAGTGGGTCGTGCCCCAATCAAGGTTACAACCTCTGCGCGTGAGATATCGTCAGCTTGACGACCTTTGAGCTTGCTTTTTTGGCGAATACGTTCACGCAGTTGGTCTGGCGTGGCTAAAACAACGGGTTTTGTGCTTGGGGAAGCGAGGGATGCAGTTGTCATATGTTCAATATTTCCTAGGTCTGCGTAGTGTGAGGCGCAAAGGAGATAGGGTCAAATTGAATCGAAACATGCATTCATTCAAAAAATAAATGATGCAATGCAGCAATTTGAAATTAAACCGTTGAGATTTAGCTACCTGATTGGCTATCCAATAACCCACTATGTTGTGCCGCATGTTTCAGCCAAGCCTCATCTTGCGCTAATTCAATCGCCGCTTGTTGTGTGTGCGAGGTGCGCAGGCTTTGCGGCATCATGAAACCAATCGGCGTTGCAACCCACGGGCCTTCCAGCGCCAGTGCTTCCAGTTCTGCATAACCACGCACGGTGTCCAACATGGCCCCAGGCAAAATGCTGCAAACTTCGCCAGCCACAACAGACACAGCCAAAGTCAGCAGCGAATTGGTTTCTATGATGGTTTGCACAGTCACGCCTGCTTCTGCAAATGCGGCATCCACAATGGTGCGGTTATGCATATCTGGCGTCAGCAAACACAGCGGCAGGGTGCCGGCTTGCTTCCAAGAAGTTTTGGAACCTATTTTCAGCAGATTTCCTAGGTTCGATTTGGCTGATTTTCGTACTAAAAAATAGTGTTCGGTGTACTGTGCCAAGCTGCGCAAGCGCAAAGTCTTTGCTTGCAACCTGTCGGTGTAACCCAAACCAAGGTCAAGCGACAACTTCTCTAAACCGTTTTCAATCTCATCAGACGTCATCGAAAGCACGGTTGGCATGATGCCTGGATGCTTGGCTTGCAGCATGGCGGCAAACCGCGCGGCAATCGGTACAGCGGTGGGTACAGCGCCGATGACGATATTTCCCACAGGCTTACTCGCCACACTGCGCAAGTCTTGCTGCAGAAGCTCCCGCTCATGCATCATGCGCTGCGCCGTAGCCAGCACGCGCTCGCCCTCTGGCGTTAAGCCGACATACACCCGCCCACGGTTGATGATGGTTGTGCCAAATTCTTGCTCCAGCGCCCGCAGAGCATTAGACAAAGCTGGCTGTGTGATGTGGCAAGCCAAAGCAGCCCGCCCGAAATGCTTGTGCTCGTCTAAAGCAACCAGGTAGCGCAGTGAGGCGAGCAGGTTCATGCTGGATTGTTCTAAAAGAAGCTAATCACGTATGCCATTAAGTATCCTTGGAAATTTTGATACTTGGAAACTTGCTGCTGAAATCTTTGTTTTTAGCCGCAATCGACACTGCTACGTGCCGCGCCACAGCTTTGTAAATGCCTGCCACTTCACCGTCTGGGTCGCTCACCACAGTCGGTTTGCCATTGTCAGCCTGCAGGCGAATCTGCATGTTCAGCGGTAAAGCACCCAAATACGCCATGTTGTAGTCAGCCGCCATCTTTTTGCCACCATCAGCGCCAAAAATATGTTCAGTATGGCCGCAATTGGTGCAAACATGCACAGCCATGTTTTCCACAATGCCTAAAATCGGCACACCGACTTTTTCAAACATTTTGATGCCTTTTTTCGCATCTAACAAAGCAATATCTTGCGGTGTCGTCACCACGACAGCACCTGTCATGGGCACGCGTTGCGACAGGGTGAGTTGAATATCACCCGTGCCAGGCGGCATGTCAACAATCAAATAATCCAAATCTTTCCAATTTGTCTGGCGCAACAGCTGCTCCAGAGCCTGCGTCGCCATTGGGCCACGCCAAATCATGGCTTGATCCGGTTCGACCAAGAAGCCAATGGACATGACCTGCACCCCGTAGTTCTCCAGAGGTTCCATGTTTTTGCCATCCAAGCTGTCAGGCTTGCCTGAAACGCCCATCATCATCGGTAAGCTCGGGCCGTAAATATCAGCATCCAGCAAACCCACCGTCGCACCTTCAGCCGCCAGCGCCAAAGCCAAGTTGACGGCAGTTGTGCTTTTTCCCACGCCGCCCTTGCCCGAGGCTACAGCGACGATGTTTTTCACATTCGGCAACAGCGCCACACCGCGTTGCACCGCATGCGCTGTGATTTTGGTGGTGATGTTGACCGACACGTTTTGCACGCCAGCAACGCTCTTAGCCGCCGCAATCAGTGCTTTACGGAATCCCGCAATTTGGCTTTTGGCGGGGTAGCCCAGCTCGATGTCAAAAGCGACATCGCCGTCGGTTACCGTCAGGTTTTTCAACGCCTTGCTGGTCACAAAATCGCGTCCTGTGTTCGGGTCAACGATGGCTTGCAGGGCTTGCAGAAGTTGTTCTTGGGTAGCCATAGCGGTAATTTCAGTTCAAAAAAGAGTGGTTTATTCAGACGTTTATAGCGACAAAGCCATGATTATTGCTAGAAGTGTAACGACAACTCATAAAATACCCCCTTAGCTTCAAAAGAATCCCTTTTACAGACATGACAGCCCAACGCCAACTTTTCGTCACCACCGCTTTGCCCTACGCCAATGGCAACTTCCACATCGGCCACATCATGGAGTACATCCAGGCCGATATTTGGGTGCGGTTTCAGCGAATGCAGGGCAATGCCGTCAATTTTGTAGGTGCGGACGACACCCACGGCGCGCCCATCATGATTGCCGCCGAGAAAGCTGGCAAAACGCCGCAGCAGTTCGTGGCAGACATTGCAGCCGGTCGGAAACAGTATTTAGACGGTTTCCACATCAGTTTTGACAACTGGCACAGCACCGATGCGCCTGAAAACCACGAGTTAGCACGACAAATCTACCGTGATCTACGTGACCGGGCGGATGGCTCTTTGATTGAAACCAAAACTATTGAGCAGTTTTTCGACCCCGAGAAAAATATGTTTCTGCCCGACCGATACATCAAAGGCGAGTGCCCCAAGTGCCACACCAAAGACCAATATGGTGATAACTGTGAAAACTGTGGCGCTGTTTACGCCCCGACGGACTTGATTAACCCGTTTTCCACGCTGTCGGGCGCGCGGCCTGAGCTCAAAAACTCAGAGCATTTCTTCTTCAAACTCTCAGACCCGCGCTGCGTTGAGTTTTTAGAGAAATGGACTCAGGGCGTTGATGAAAACGGCAAATTGCGTTTACAACCCGAAGTCGCCAACAAGGTCAAAGAATGGTTTTCTGTGCGTACCAACCCTGACGGCAGCACGTCTGAAGGCTTGGGCGACTGGGATATTTCCCGCGATGCACCGTACTTTGGCATCGAAATTCCCGATGCACCGGGCAAATACTTCTACGTTTGGCTGGACGCGCCGGTCGGCTATTTGGCGTCGTTGAAGAATTGGTTTGATAAAGGTGGCCCCAGAGAGAAGCATGGTGACACGCGGACTTTTGAGGAATACATGGCTGATGACACGGTGGAGCAAATTCACTTTATTGGCAAAGATATCGTTACCTTTCACACACTGTTTTGGCCTGCAATGCTCAAATTCAGTGGTCGGAAGATACCAAAAAACGTGTTTGTCCACGGGTTTTTGACGGTGAACAACGGCGAAAAGATGAGTAAAAGCCGTGGAACGGGCTTAGATCCGCTCAAATATTTGAGTTTGGGACTGAATCCGGAGTGGTTGCGTTACTACTTAGCTGCGAAATTGAGCGGTAAAAATGAAGATATTGACTTCAATGCAGAGGATTTTAAAGCTAAAGTCGATAGTGATTTAATTGGTAAATATGTGAATATTGCGAGCAGAGTTGTAGGATTTTTGCACAAGCATTTTGATGGACGGCTTGCCGATGTTCCACATTTTTCAGCTGCTTTTGACGCGTATTGCAATCTAAACGGCTCAATGGAGGGAGCCATGCGAGATGTTGACGCGCCCGATGACATTCATCACCAAATGAACTTGGCTGCAGATTTAGCATGGGTACTCAGCGTCGCATCGGACGCATATGAGCAAAGAAATACTGCACAGGCTGTGCGTTACATCATGACTGTTGTGGATAAAGTGAATTTTTATGTCGCTGAGCAAAAACCATGGTTATTAGCAAAGGACGAATCGCAACATGCATTACTGCATAGTGTCTCAACAGTAGTTATCCAAGCATTTAGGCTGTTGACATTAGCATTGAAACCAATTCTGCCAAAAATCGCGCAGGATGCCGAAGCATTTCTTGGTATTGCTCCTCTTGCGTGGGCAGATGCAGGCACATTGTTACCGGAAAAGCATACGATCAATCAATATCAGCAGCTGATGCAACGCGTAGATGTGAAGCAATTAGATGCCCTTTTTGAAGTGAAAAATATGCCTGAAGCCGGCGTATTACCTGCCTCAACAGCTATTAAATCAATAGTGAAAAACGCTCCAAAAGCAGCTGAAGAAGCAGCATCCGAGATCATCACTATCGACGATTTCGCCAAAATCGACCTGCGGATTGCCAAAATCGTCAATTGTGAAGCGGTGGAAGGCAGCACCAAGCTGCTGCGGCTGACGCTGGACGTGGGCGAGGTGGACGAGGCGGGGCTGGTTAAGACTAGAAATGTCTTCAGCGGTATCGCCAGCAGCTACGCGCCGGCAGATCTGGTCGGCAAACACACGGTGATGGTCGCCAACCTCGCGCCGCGAAAAATGAAGTTTGGCATGTCAGAAGGCATGGTTCTTGCTGCTAGTGCTGCAGACGAGAAAGTACAACCAGGTATTTATGTTTTAGAGCCCATGATTGGTGCATTGCCTGGAATGCGTGTGAAATAAAGATATTGAGAAAAGTAAGCGCTAACTAATCTGTTGCAAACTGATAAAAACAAGCCAAAAATCGAACAGAATGCAGAAATTTTTAGCGCGTTTACATGTTGAAGCTGGTGTGGCTCGCACCAGTGAAAGCAATTTACGGCTGGCTGTGTTGTTGAGTTTTGTGGCTGGTGCAACCAATGCGGGTGGTTTTTTGGCGGTGGGGTTGTACACATCTCACGTCACAGGACTCTTTTCTTCTATCGCTGACAACCTCATTTTGGGCAATATTTTGCTCACTTTAGGAGCTGTCACCGCCGTCGTCGCCTTTTTACTAGGCGCTATGACGACCGCGATGCTCATCAACTGGGGTTTGCGCATCAACCTTCACAGTGCGTTTTGCTTACCGCTGTTGCTAGAGGCCTTCATGCTCTTGGTTTTTGGCGTGTTTGGGGCGTCTATCAAAGCAATTTCTATCTTGTTGGCACCCGTCACCGTGGTTATTTTGTGTTTCATCATGGGGCTGCAAAACGCTTTGATTACCAAAATCTCCAAAGCAGAGTTTCGCAGCACGCACTTGACGGGCGTGGTAACCGATTTGGGCATCGAGTTGGGTAAGCTGGTTTACGTCAACGACACATCTTTACCCGCCAAAGTACTAGCAAATCGCCCCAAACTGCGTGCTTTGGTGTGGTTGCTGTGCAGCTTCATGGTGGGCGGCTTGGTCGGTGCGCTCGCGTTCAAGTACCTTGGTTACACCATGACCTTGGCGCTGGCTTTGATGGTTCTGATACCTGCAGTCAAACCGGTCATGACGGATGCCCAAAAGCGACTGAATTAGCTACCTTTTCTTCAAATACAAGCAGTTTTCGCTAGTCGTTTTTAGGGCTGCGTCGCTGCCTTGATAGACGCGTTATCCACCACAGACCCCGTAGAAATCACTTTCAAATCGGGGTTAAACACCACGGTGAAGATTTTGGTATCCGTCACATTCGGGCCATCCATGTAGCGCCAGTCGTAGTGCCACTTCATTTGCAGCTCGTACGGGGTGATTTTCATCGGTTTGCCCAGCATTTTGCGCACATCTTCCATCATCATGCCCGGAGTGATTTTGGCAAAGTTTTGTGGTGTCAGCACTTGACGCAGGGCACTCATTTTGCCGTCTGTGCCTATGGTGATCATGTAGTTTTGCGTGCCAGCGGGTTGGCGGTTGTACTCAAAAATCTTTGCGCCGTTCTCGCCATCCCACACCTTTTCGGGCTCGCCAAACTTCATTTTCACATCGCCTTCGGAGGCAACGCCTTCTTCTAGCTGCGAAATACGCTGGTTGTCGCAGCCGTTCAGGAATACAGCAGATCCCGCCAAAAGGGCTAAAACGCTGATTTTCCTTAAATATGTGAACATGCTAGACACCTCGTAAAATGGTTGTAATTTCGCAATTCTAGTGAATTTGAACTGAAAGCCATTTATGTCCATAGCTACAACCGTTTTTCGCCGCCCAGACTACGAGTCAGACACCACTTTGTTTATAGCCCAGCTCAAAGCCGCTAAGCCTACCCTAGAAGCTGAGCAGCGCGCGGGTCGTGCGCTTTTGTGGGATAAAAACATAGATCGCAGCCAACAAGCGAACATCTTTCAGGGCAAAGTGGCGCAATCTGCCTACGTCTATCAAACTAAAAAATAGTTTTTTATGACGGAGCAAAGTATTCTTTTGCCCGAGGTTGTGGCGATGCAAGAAGCCATGCCACAGGTGGTTGACCAAGTGGCTCTAGCACGCCTGTACGGCGAGCCGCTGTTCAATCTGCCGAATGATTTGTACATCCCGCCCGATGCTTTGGAAGTCTTTTTAGAGGCTTTTGAAGGTCCACTGGACTTGTTGTTGTACTTGATTCGCAAGCAAAACTTCAATATTCTGGACATTCCCATGGCGCCGTTGACGCGTCAGTATTTGAGTTATGTCGAAGAAATCAAAAAGCACAACCTCGAATTAGCTGCCGAATACCTGCTAATGGCCGCCATGCTGATTGAAATCAAATCGCGCATGCTGCTGCCGCCCAAGCGCACGGCTGAAGGCGTGGAGCCTGAAGACCCGCGTGCTGAGTTGGTACGCCGTTTGATGGAATACGAGCAAATGAAGCTGGCTTCCATCAAAATCAACAACCTGCCGCAAATGGGCCGCGATGTGCTCAAAGCGCAGGTTTATATTGAGCAATCGCTAAAACCGCGCTTCCCCGATGTCGATATGGCAGATTTACAAAGTGCGTGGCAGGATATTTTGAAACGCGCCAAACTGGTACAGCATCACACAATTTCCAAAGAAGAACTCTCGGTGCGCGAGTACATGAGCATTATTTTGCGCCGCATGCAGGGCAAAAAGTTCTTGGAGTTTGAGCGCCTGTTTGACGCGAGCAAGGGCATTCCCGTCCTCGTCGTCACCTTTGTGGCGATGCTTGAATTGGCCAAAGAAGGTCTGATCAACTTCGTGCAGGCTGAGTCATACGCGCCTATTTATGTGACGCTGACCTACACGCCAACCTAATATACGCACGCAATTTTCAACGTAACCCACCTCGTTTTATGACCAAACAATTCGACGTCATCATCATCGGCAGCGGCTTGGCTGGTTTGTCCGCTGCGCTGCATTTAGCACCTACTCACCGCGTCGCCGTCATCACCAAAAACGTGCTGGGCGACGGCTCAAGTGCTTGGGCGCAGGGTGGTATTGCAGCGGTGCTGGGCGAGGGCGATACCATCAAGTCGCACGTGGAGGACACCTTGGTAGCTGGCGCTGGTTTATGTGATTTGGATGCCACCATGTTCACAGTCGAACATGCGCCTGAAGCCGTGCAGTGGCTGCAGCAACTGGGCGTGGAATTCACCCAAGAAGACGGCCACGTTCACCTCACCCGTGAAGGCGGACACTCTGAGCGCCGTATTGTTCATGTGACGGACGCCACGGGCGCAGCTGTACAAAAAGTGCTGGTGCAGCGCGTGAAAGAAACGCCTAATATCACTGTGTTTGAACAACACATGCTGGTTGATTTGATTACCAGCCGTACCGCTAACGCTACTGAAAAACGTTGCCTAGGCGCTTATGTTTTAGACCAAGTCAAAGACGAAGTCGTTAGCTTCTCCGCTCCGCACACCATTTTGGCCACAGGCGGCGCTGGCAAAGTTTATTTGTACACCACCAATCCAGACACCGCCACGGGTGATGGCATCGCCGCTGCTTGGCGTGCCGGCTGCCGCGTGGCGAATATGGAGTTTATACAGTTCCATCCCACTTGCTTGTACCACCCGCATGCCAAAAGTTTTTTGATTACGGAGGCTGTGCGTGGCGAAGGTGGGCACTTACTTCTGCCAAAAGAAGCAGGTGGCAAGCGCTTCATGCCCGACCACGACCCACGCCTAGAACTCGCCCCACGCGACGTGGTCGCCCGCGCGATTGACTTTGAGATGAAAAAACACGGTGTCGATTGTGTCTATCTCGATATTTCGCACAAATCGCCTGAGTTTTTGCAAGAGCACTTCCCCAACATCAAAGCCAAGTGTTTGGAGTTGGGCATAGACATCACCAAAGAACCTATTCCCGTTGTACCCGCAGCGCACTATACCTGTGGTGGCGTAATGACAGATTTGCAAGGCCACACCGATGTGGCAGGTCTGTTTGCCATTGGTGAGACAACATACACAGGTCTGCACGGTGCTAACCGTTTGGCGAGCAATTCGCTGGTTGAATGCATGGTTTTTGCCAAATCAGCCGCCAGCGCCATCAAACTAGACACAAAACCCGCACCAAGACAGCTTCGTGCGTGGGACGACAGCCGTGTGACCGACCCAGATGAACTGGTCGTCATCTCCCACAACTGGGCCGAGCTGCGCCGCTTCATGTGGGACTACGTGGGCATTGTTAGAACCAACAAACGCTTAGAGCGCGCTGCACATCGCATAGATTTATTAAAAGCTGAAATTCAAGAGTTTTACGCTCGCTTCCATGTGACACGTGACTTGCTAGAGCTGCGTAACTTGGTCGAAGTGGCTGATTTAATCGTTCAATCAGCACTACGTCGCCGCGAAAGCAGAGGTTTGCATTTCAGCCGAGACTATCCCGACATGTTGGCGCAGGCAAAGCCAACGATTCTGGAGTCTAGAGAAAAAGAGTTACACTAGCTTTGCTCCGGGGTGCACTCAATCATGGTGATTGGGTGCTGAGATGGCTTTAACCAAACCCGTGAACTTGAATCGGTTCGTACCGACGTAAGAAGAGCTGACAACATCAATCTGTCGCAAACACCACGGTTAAATATCAATGGTTTTGCGGTTCACACAGATGGTTTTGGCCACACCTTTCGGAGCATTTGTGCCACGGCACGTATTGTTTTACCGAAAAGGATGGCTTTATGAACGCTCCCGACAAACTTGCCACGCTCCTCGCCCTCACGCGCGAGCCTTTCCCTGCCTCTACCAAGATCCACATTCCCGGTGAGATTCACCCGGATCTGCGCGTGCCCATGCGCGAGGTGCTGCTGACCAATGGCGAGCAAGTCACGATTTACGACACATCAGGCCCCTACACCGACCCTGCTGCCAAAATCGATGTCCGTAAAGGCTTGCCAGACGTACGTGCCCCTTGGATCAACCAGCGTGCTGACACCGAAGAATATGCAGGCCGCATCCGTCAATCTATTGACGATGGCCTACGCCGTGCATTAGATGCGAACGACCCAGAAGCGGCGCGTATGGAATCTTTGCGCCGCGAAGCCGCCGCACTACAGCGCCCACCGCGCCGAGCTAAGAGTGGCATGAACGTGAGTCAAATGCACTACGCCAAGCGCGGCATCATCACGCCCGAGATGGAATATGTGGCGATTCGTGAAAATGCCAATGCTGCTTTTTTTTTTAATGATACGGGCACCACCGAGAA
>Ga0114940_10001049_pt1 | contig 10698 bp, 8 predicted proteins | sample ColdCreekSource_FD_87195 | JGI IMG/M metagenome (GOLD analysis project Ga0114940, IMG submission 87195) | Groundwater microbial communities from Cold Creek, Nevada to study Microbial Dark Matter (Phase II) - Cold Creek Source | ecosystem: Environmental > Aquatic > Deep subsurface > Groundwater ...
AAAAAACGCAAGCCCCATAAGCCTACCGACGGCGACGAAGAAGGTCACGATCCCGAGCAGGTCCTACGCCGTGTGCTGCGCACGATTGCGCTAACGGGCGCGGGCGAACCGCTGCGCGTGGCCGTGCATGGCGCGGTCATGGACGTGCCGACTGAATTTCGCATCGAGGTGCTACGCGCGGGCGAAGGCCAGGTTTTCCTCGAAGCACGTACGCCGGAGCGCCGCTTGGTCCTAACGCGCGTGGGTATGGCCGACCTGCGCCTCGCGGGATCACCTGCGGAGAACGTCTTGCTCGCCCTGGCCAAGCAACTCTTGGATCGTAACGAAGACCCCGATCCGTTGGTGGGCAAGCTGGCCGATTTCGGCGCGGTCCCGGAGCAAGCTCAAACGAAAAAGCTGACTGAAAAGGACCTCCGCCACGCGCCCGCCTTCTTCCGCGAAAAACGCCGCCTGCACATTCGCGCTGGCGACTGGGTGCTGCGTCGGCTGGGACGCAAGTGGTCTGGAGGCGCCGCCGTGTGCGCTTGGGTTTGCCCGGCCTCGCGCGCGTTGTGGGCCATCTGCGCGCGCTGCGGCAACGCGGACCACGAGGCCGAGGCGCACGCATGGCAGGCGGGACTTTCCTGCCATGGACGAGCAGAGGACGGGTCGCTGGACTGGAACGCCTACGTCGAAGCAGAATGCTCCAGCAAGTTGCCCCCCCCCGCACCGTACAAGCCCAAGGACGCCAAGGATGCGCCACCCGAACATCCGGTCATCATGCGCCGCAAGCAACTGCGCTTCCGCGTGCGCCCGAACGACCGTGTGCGTTTGGAAGCCAGCATGAAGGATGCGGGCGGTGATCTAGTTTACGAAGCTGCGCCAGCCACCGGGATGCTCTCCAAAGCCCTGCGTGGAGCCTCCGCGCCAGCCGCGCAGTACCGGCGCTTGGCGCTGGACCCGATAGGCCGACGGCTCTGGGAAATCATGGCCGCGCACGACGGCGTGACCGTCGGCCAATTGCTCGCGGAACTCAGCGGGACCTTCAACGTTCATCCCGTGATCATGTTCCCAAAGCTGCTCCTGTTCTTGCGTACGATGGGAGAACGGCGCCTCGTCAACGGCGCGCCGGAAGAAGACTCGCCACCAACCGCACTCAGCACCGCGCCGCAGACATGAGCGGTCCTGGTTGTACAGAACTCCAGATCGGTGCAGGTCTGGAGACCTGCGCCACAAACTGAGGCGCACCTATTGCTGCGGTCGCTTTACTTTTAACCGTCCTGCTCCTGGCTCTTCAGCAAGTCCACGATCTGCGGCGCTTTCCACAATTCGCCCGCTCCGACGCCGGGGCAGCGGCTCATTTCGGCGATCCATGAAAACGGCGTCTCGAGTACTTCGGGCCAGAACGGATAGTCGCGGCACTGCTTGGGGCGCACGGCATAAACCGAACAACCTTTTTCGTCTAACAGCACACAATCGCCGTTGTAACGTTCGCGTAGCGAGGCCTTGCCGCTGGCATAGCGCCGCACGTTGGAATGCTCAAACTCATCGACGGGCTGGCGTACATGCGCGGCGATGGCACCTATTTCCTCGTCGCTTATCCACACATCGCCCGGCGCTCCGCCGCAGCAGCGCCGGCAACCCGTTACGCAGGTGAAACGCACGCCGTCCTCGTACCAAGGATCCCGACTCTGCGTTACTGCAGCGGCCGCGTCGTCCATGGCCTTAGGACGCTCCGCCGCCGGGAAACTTAACGTCCGCGGGGAAGGCAGCCTGTTCGAGCGGCTGGCTGGGAGCGGCTGGCGCGTTCGCGGTGGCCTCCAACGGTTGACCCTCATCCAGAGACGAGAGCCATTCCTTGGGCCTGTGGCTGGGCAGGAACTGGAAGCGCAGCTCGTTCAACAGCCCCAACAAAAGGTAGCCGTTGAACACCAGCGGCAGAACCAGTTCGTGCTGCAGGATGATCAGGACCAAGCCGAGGCCCAAAATGAGCAGATGCATAAGCGACTTGCGGCCTTTGAGCAGTCGGTCGCCGACATGGAGATAATGCACGCGCGACACCATCAAGACACCAAGGCAAAGCATAAGGAACGGCAGCGTGAAGAGGATCCACTGTATGATCACGTCCAGGTTGGCCGCGCCAAACCAATTCACGTATGGTGCGGGCCCCTGCTCGACGGGCAGGCCATGCTTCGCCAGATGCGCTTTCAGCATCGGCGTCATCAGGATGATGATGCTGGCTACGCAGCCGGCCGCTGCGGGGGACGGGATGCCAAAGAAAAAGTCGCGGTGTCCGCTCTCGGATTCCACGTTGTAACGCGCCAGCCGCAGCGCCGCGCAGGCGACGTAGGTGGCCAACATCAGCCAGACATAGCGGTCCTTGATGGGAAAGTTGAAGGCGGCCGTCTGATCGGTGAAATCAATAGCAGCTTTGGCCAGCACGGCCGGTGCCACGCCGAACGAGACCACGTCGCACAGCGAATCCATTTCCATGCCGAACTTGCTGGCCGACTTAGTCCAGCGTGCGACGCGCCCGTCCATCGCGTCGAAAACCATGGCCAGGAAAACCAGCACGGCCGACCAATACAAGCAATCGGCACCGCCTGACCTGAAGAATTCTGTGGGCGGATTGTGCGCCTGCATGGCGAGCGTGATGGAGGCAAAACCGCATAAAAGATTGCCCAGCGTGACCAGCGTGGGCACCGGATGCACGCCCATGAGGAAACGGGGCTTGGGCTTGCCGTCCCTGTTTTTACGAAAACGCAGGGCCACGAGTGCTCCTGTTAAACGTCTACCTACCCAACGCTCGCAGTGGGCGAGCTTCATGCCGGATGTGCTGCACGGCCCATTGAATCACGTGCCGCGCACCTTTTCATCAGGCCGAGGCCCCGCAACGCGCCGTGCCAGCACCGTGACGCCGCCCACAACACGCTCGCCCTTCTTCACGTCCACGCGATAAGCGCCGTTGGCCGGCACGTAAAGCTCCGTGCGTGAACCGAACTTGATCATACCGTAGCGCTGCCCTCGGAAAAAGTGCTGGCCCTCGCGTGCCTCGCACACGATGCGGCGAGCGAGTACGCCGGTGATCTGCTTCACCAGCACACGTTCGCCGTCTGGTTGCCGCAGCCCTAGCGTCTGCGAGGTGTTGCGCTCGGGCGCTTTGGGGTTGTAAGCCGGCAGGAACTCCCCCGTGCGGGCTTCGAGGTACGCCACTTCGCCTTCGCAGGGCACACGGTTTACGTGGACATTCAGCGGCGAAAGAAAGATGCCCACGCGCAGCGCACGGCCTTTCAGAAAGGTGGTTTCTTCGAGTTCCGTAACGTCCATGACCGTTCCGTCCGCCGGCGCGACCAACACGTTAGGTTCTATGGGCACGGCGCGCTTGGGGTCGCGAAAGAACCACAGCACGAGGCTCAACGGGACCAGCGCTGCGAGTGCCGCGAGCGGATGAACGAGCGTGCACAGCGCCCACCCCAGCGCGCCGCAGGTCACCGTAGCTAAGGCCAGTTCGTCCCCGCCATATTCGGCGAAACCTAGTTTCCGAAGTACTCCCCGCACCGTTCACGCTCCTTTTTCGCGCACTCTGCTACGTGCCTATCAAGTTCCAAAGTAGGCCAGCGCATGCCGCCTTCATTCTGCGGTTACGTGCTCGCAACAAACGGACGAGTCCTCTTGGGCTGGTAGAGGAACATCCAAGTCGCCCAGGACTACGTTCATTTGCATTAGGCCGAACTTTCGGGTTATGGCCTTCGCTGACCGCGTTCGCGGGTCTCGCTTACGTCTTTGCGGCGGTGTTGTCGCAGAACTCGCGTGGTACGCCGGGCGTGCCGAACCCTGTGGTCTTGAGTGCTTCGCGCAAGGCGGCTTCACTGACGCGCTGTTCATCGTAAGTTACTTCGGCTTGGTGTTCATCGAGGTTGGTGATCACTTTCACGACGCCTCGCGTGTTCAGCAGCACGGAGCGCACGCGCGCCGCGCAGCCGGTGCAATTCATATCATCCACAAACAGTTTGCACGTCACCATCGCATAACCTCCAAGAAAGAATTTGTCATACGCGTGTGACTGTAGCCGCGCTTGAGTGTTGAGTCCAGAGCGACCGGAAACACCCGGTCATTCGATGCACGTTCCGCGACGGGTCGAAGAAGGTGCATTCTATACATTGAGCTGCGCCTTGATGTGGTCGTAGGTGGGGGCCTCATGCCACGCAAAAAAACACTGCGGACTATCCTGCTTGTTCTGACCCTCGGCGCCGGTTTGTACACCACCCATTTCCTGTTGGGGCGACCGGATCGCATGAAGGCTGCGGAGCGGCGGATGGCGCTGTTCGGCGTCCGCGATCAAGTCTTGCGTTATGAAAGCGAACGCGGCCATCTACCCCTCACGCTGCATGAACTGGTGCCCGCCTATCTCCGCGAAGACCAACTCGTGCAGATGGGTCAGCCGCTTTACGCCTACGATGCCGAGCAGCGGCATCTCGCTGAGGTAGTTGGTGCGCCCGTGAGCGGAATCATCGGCTACACGCTTCCGCCCTTCCGTGCCGAACTGCCCCCGCCAGACGAATCCGTAAAGGCCGTGCTATCCCAATCGTTGGGTACGCAGGACCACGGACTAGAGCGGAATGCGGCTCAGCCGACCGATCTAAAAACAGGGACTGCTGCAACGGGTTTGCGACCGCACCCGACACGAGAGCCGCACGGCGAGTCGCTGACACCCGTGCTTCCGCCTCGTCCCGGCCTGGAGGGTGATCTACTCACGTCCAGTCAATACAACGTGCCGTGCGGTCCCGACCTGCCCGATCCGCCCGCAGGGACGCTCGTCTTCGAGGCCGAGCATTTCAGCGAGTTCAATTACGGCTGGGAAGCGTTCTTGGACGCCCGCGCCGCAGGCGGTGCGTATCTGCATTGCAAGGAAGGTCTGACCAACAGGTCGGCACAGATATTTCAAAGGGTCGGTAATTTTTACGATATCCGCAGCACCCAGGAAACTTCCTACTTGCGCTACCACCTTAAGATTCCCAAGGACGGTAGATACCACGTGTACGGGCGACTCTGGGCCACCGACACGCATTGTTCTAACGGCATTTATGTCGCATGGGACCATAGCAACCAGCAGCCTGAAGGCAGCACGATGATAAACCGCACGCCTTTCCGCTGGGGCTGGAGTCTCATGGAAGAAGATGCACGCCTTTTGACTGCCGGCGACCACTACCTCTATGTTTTCATCCACGAAGACGGCGTTCGTCTGGACCAGCTCGCGCTGAGTCCTGCGCCCCTAGAGGGCGGCCAGGCCTTTAAAGCCAACTTCCTCATCAACGCCAACACCGCTTGGGCCGCCAAGGCGGAAGTGCCCGTACACGTTTCGTTGGATTACAACAGTATGGTGATCGGCCCCGGCCAAGGCCCCAGCGTGCGTGTGGTTTTGCGGCGCATCCGCGAAGATACGGAAGAACAACGCGCACGCCTGGTGGTACGACTTAAAGGCGCGGGTCCAGAGGGCCAGGACTACCTGGCCTGCGACGGAGAGATCCGCTTGGCCAAGTTGCCCGAATTGAGCTTTCTGAAGATTCCTTTCGAAGGCTTGTGCCTGGATACGTTGTCGCGGCGCGAGTTTCTCCTGGTGGCCGAACTAACCGCGAACGGCAAAACGCTGGGCTTAGCGCACGTGCCGTTGCAACGCCCGTACGATTGGGAGCTTTTGGGCCCGGGCAAGTACATCGCAAATGCCGCCAGCGGCCCGCTGGATGCGGACGGCACGTTCACCAAAAAAAAAGAAGGGGACGCCCGCGCCTGGAAGCTCATTTCCACCGGGAGCTACGATCATTTAGGCGTGCTTGATTTAGGCGTGGAGTACTCCAAGAACAGCCAACATCCCATGCAACACTCCAGCGTGTATGCTCGCACGCGTGTCCAGATTCCCAAAACCGACCAGTACCTGCTTAAAATCCAAAGCGATGACCAGTTGGTGTTATGGATCGACGGCCAGGAAGTTTTTCGCCAAAACGAGCACATGCCGGTGTCGCGTTCCGGATGTGCCGTCAAGTTCCACTTGATGGAAGGCGAACACCGCGTGCGCTTTCGGTTGAACCAAACCAAAGGCCGTTGGCAGGCCGCGTTGCGCTTCCGCACCGCAGACGACGAAGTCAGCTCCGTCACGGGCCTGTCCGCGCCGCATGAAGCTGCAGTAGCGGTCCCCAAATAAGAGTTCGTTCGTAACTGGCCTGAACCCGAAAACTGACCGTTACATCGCCAGTGGTTCGAGCGCATGACGTTGAGCGCTCGGGTGTATACGTTTCCCAACTTGCCACGCAACACGTTTCACGGTCTGCCTAGCGCATCTGATTTTCCTGTCGTCCCTGCGGGACTCTGCGACTCACGGCATCCGCAGCCCCAGCAATGAATCGCTGGGCCATGGTCTGCGGTCTTCACCCCGCAGGGGTCGTGCGCCACGTTTCCAAGGTTTCCGCTACCCGCAGTGCCAGTCGGTCAGGCTCTTCGTCCTGCTTTACCTCAACCCATTTCACCCCTGCAAATTTTCGGAACCACAGCAGTTGCTTGCGCGCAAAGTGGTGCGTATCGAATTGGATGCGCTGGCGTGCCTCGTCGAGTGTCAGCGTGCCTTCAAGATGCGCAAAAAGCGTACGGTATCCGATGGCCTGTTGGGCTTCTTTGGAGAGCGCGTGTTCGCGATCCAAGGCCCGCAGCGCGCGGCACTCGTCGAGCCATCCGGCGGCCATCATGCGCTCTACGCGCACGTCGATGCGCCGATAGAGTTCCTGGCGGTCCAGCAACAGTCCCACGGTTGGAATGGACCAGTCCTTACGCAACGTGCCCCACTGGACTTGCTGTTCTGAAATAGGCCGACCTGTCAGGGCGTGGACTTCCAGGGCGCGGACCATTCGGCGGACATCGTTGGGCAAAATCTTCCCCGCGGCGAGTGCATCGACTTTCTTCAAACGTTCGAAAAGGGTTGCCACGCCGTGAGCTTTTGCTTCTGCTTCGAGCGCCGCGCGCAAGTCCGCGTCGCGGCCAGGGCCGGGGAAGAGCCCCTCGCGCAGCGCTTTCAGATACATCGCGGTGCCGCCTTCGGCAAGCAACGCGGCACCGCGCACTTGCGCGCTCGCTGCCACCCGCTCCGCCTCGGCAAGCCATTCGGCGACCGAACAATGCTCCCAGGGTTCTTTCCAATCGATGAGATGAAAACAGACCGCAGCACTTTCGGCGTGTGACGGCTTGGCTACGCCGATGTTCAGGCGCTTGTAGATTTTCATCGAATCGACGGAAAGGATTTCCACGCCGCGGTGGCGAGACAGCTCAAAAGCTACCGCGCTTTTTCCGCTGCCGGTGGGACCGATCAGCAGGGGCAGCGGCGCACGTGCGGTCATTCGGGATGAACCGTGCCACCGACCAATTCTTCGCGCACGCCTGCGACGATCTGCACCCAATACACGCGCTTATGCGCGTTGATCGTGGTGCCCGGCGCGATTTGGACCTTACCTACCCACTTACCTTCGCGGCGCACGCGCAGATTTTTGCCTACTTCAATGGCCGCCTCGTCGTTCAAGCGGCACTGCATCAGTTCACCTGCTCCGGCCCGCTCCAAAACGCCAAGAAGTGGAGGAACGACTTGCGGCTCTTCCGGCTTCACCGCCGGATCGGGTGGCTTGCGCTCCGTAAGCTCCGGCTTGGGCGTGCCGCTGTGGCGTTTGAGACGCTCCTTCAATATATCTTCCTCGATGTTCGCCGCCTTGCGTCGCGCGGCCACCAAGCTTTCACTGTCTCCCGTGGCAGGCAGCAGGACGCGCGCGAACAGTGTGGCGGCTTCCGCTCTGACGTTGAACTCCAAACCCAGGGCGAGGACTTCGTCGGTGGTCTCGGGCAAGAGCACCAGTGCTTGGGAGTCTCCACCTGAGGCGATTTTTCCGGCAAACTCAAACAACGCCGCGAAAGCCTGTGCCGCTTCCGGCAGATCCTTGCCGCGACAGGTTGGTCCACGGCGACTGCGTTCCAGGCGCGTGCGATAGTCCGCGAACACGCCAGAGATTCCCAGTTCGCGCGAGCCGCGATTACGCACACCCAGATAAAAAATACGTTTGGCCAGCGGCTGCAGTTCCTTCGGCAATTCACCCGCAGCAGGGCGGCGTAAACTCAGGTCCGCACGCGTGGCACCGGCTTCGCCCGGCAGAAAACCGTGGAACACTGCCGCAGCGGCCTGCTTGAAACCGTCCAATCGCGCCAGCGCCAGGAGTTGGTCCGCACGAGCGTCTTGCATGCCGCCCACCTGTTCCAACCACGCGGCGCGCTCCAGAACCTTTTGCAAAACGGCCACACGCTCCCCTTGCTCTTCGCTGGCGCGGTACAGGGCCTCCAGATCTCGCAGATCGTGTACAGCTTCCTCTACGCTCAAGGCGAGAGACGGGCGTTCCGCGCCTCGCGTGTTCCAAGCCAAGCAGACCACGGTACAACCCAAAAACAGCACGTTGCGGAGACTCATAGGGGACGCTCTCCAGAATCCGGCGGCGGTGTGACATGCCGTGCGGCGAGTTGTGTGTCCGCCGTGCCCATGCCGCCATGCGGAGGAAGCTGGGCTGGGGACGCGGTTCCCGATAAAGGTCGCAAAAGCCGCAGAGCCAGATACGCCAGCAGGGCCAACAACGCCGCGATGCCGACCAGTTCCAGAACGGTTGAACTTTCCCTTTTCAGTAGCAGCGGTGCCGCCGTTTGAGCCAGAGCAAGCAGCACGATGCAGCGCGTGGTCACTCGCAGCGTGTGCCTTGCCGCATGGCTCGCGGAGGCCTGACCGTCATAGGCGTCGGCGATCACGGCCAGTGTCCCGAAAATGGATGTCGCAAAGGCCATGACCGTGGCTAGCACCCTGATTTGAACAGGCCCCAAGAGCAGCACGCTGGAATGGAGGACTTCTTCGCCGATAAAAAGTAGCAGCATCACCAGGAACAGCGCCCGAAAATCGCCTTCGTCCCGCCGCAGCACCAGGAACAGCAGCGTCCCGCAGGCCGAGAAAATCTCCAGCAACAACAGCGGATCGCTGCCGATCGAGGTCGGACGGTACCGGTCCGACATCCACATGGCGGCACGCACGAGCAGCAGCCCCAAGCAGAACGTCACCGTCGCCGCTGCGATCTGGGGATGATTGCGTACCTCAGGGCCGCCCCCAGCCGGTCGCGAAGTGACCGCGCAAGTCCCGCCGCAAAACGCGCACGCAGTGCCTGCGTGGCTGGCCTGCCGTCCGCACTCTTTGCAGTGCCGAAGCGCTCTGGGCAACGTTGCAGGCTCGCTCATCTCGTGTGTACCCACCTGTTCGGACGCCTGAAGGATAGACGCTTAACCCCGCCTGTTAGGGAAGGCGTCCTACAATAAAAATTGGACATAGGAGCCGGATCCTCGAATAGAAACACGAGCCGTCGGGGACGGTTCCACGAGGGCACATCCCAACTCTCGAAATGACGGCGCACAACTGCACCCTAGCGTCCGTCTAAAGAATGAGACAGGATAGAACGTACAGACTAAAGTGCGGACTGGGTTACGGTCAACCTCTACGGCGAGGCGGCATGACTCGAACTTTATTTAGACAAACGGTCTTGACCATCGCGGCACTAGGCGTGTTTTCGCACGCAGGGTCCGTTGTAGCTGGCGTTACTACAGAAGAGGTAAACAAATCCATTGAAAAAGGACGCGCCAAGCTCACGAAAGACCTGCTCACTCTTAAAAACAACGGCTTCGAGTCGGGTTATTCCATCCTGGCGGTCATGGCACTTCTGAACTGCGGCACGAAGCCCGACGATCACAGCGTAGCATTGGTCATTAAGAACTTAACGAGTTCGGCCAAGGCCATCAGCGCGGATGCGTATTACGGCACCTACCGCGCGGGCTTGCTGCTAACGCTTCTGGCCATGACGCACGATGCCAGTCATAAAGCCACCGCCACCGAAGTGGCCCGGATCCTGCTCCATCACCAAGCCGTAAATGGCGGGTGGGGCGACAACAGCCGTACGCAGTTCGCGCTGTTGGGCTTGAAATCGGCGGAGGACATGGGCGTTACCGTGCCCACGCAGGCCTTCGAAAAAGCCCGCAGATATATGGAAGGCGGCCAAAATACGGACGGTGGATGGGGCTACCTAGCGGGACGTGGGCAAAACAGTTACGGCAGCATGACGGTAGCGGGCATTTCGAGCTTATTTATCTGCGGCGGACGGCTGTACCAAGGCAGCAAGGTCTGCGGGCAAGGCACCAGCGACCCACGGCTCGCCAAGGGACTGGAATGGATGGCCAAGAACTTTTCAGTGCGTACCAACCCCGCCTCAGGCGCGGGGCATCACCACTATTATCTTTACGGCCTAGAACGCGTCGGCATGTTGATGGCCCAAAAGAGCATTGGCGGGCACGACTGGTACCGCGAGGGTGCCGAGTACCTGGTGCGCACTCAGGACGGCTGGGGTTCGTGGGGCAACGACATGTCCGCCACGGCTTTTGCGCTGCTTTTTTTGGGGAAGGGAAGCCAGCCCATCGCGGTGCAGAAGCTGCGCCACGACGGCAACTGGAACCGCGATCCCTACGATGCTAAGGAAATCACGGAAGCTGCCGCACGCGACTTGGCCACGCCCATGACGTGGCAGGTCGTGAACGACAGCTCAACCGCCGTGGAACTCGCCGCAGCGCCCATCCTTTATTTGCAGGGCGACAAGGGCCTTGCGTTGAATGAGC
>Ga0114940_10001050_pt1 | contig 10689 bp, 6 predicted proteins | sample ColdCreekSource_FD_87195 | JGI IMG/M metagenome (GOLD analysis project Ga0114940, IMG submission 87195) | Groundwater microbial communities from Cold Creek, Nevada to study Microbial Dark Matter (Phase II) - Cold Creek Source | ecosystem: Environmental > Aquatic > Deep subsurface > Groundwater ...
CATAGTCGAGTGCGACAGGGCGAAGCCTTCCAACAACCTTCGAACAGCGCCGAGCACGCCTCTAATCGAGGTGCTCGCACACGTTTGCCCTGGACTGCGGGGCCACTTCATAGTCGCCCCCGTCAGAGTGGTCCTGCCCGTGGACAGCACAATCCCCATTTCTTTGGGTCTCAGAGTCCACGGGGAGCGATCACGTCCGCGGGGGCGTCGCCAGCGAAGAGCAGAGTCCAGAGCGTCCACGGGATTGATTACCTCCACCGTGCGCGTGGTCCTGCCCGTGGACAGCGAAGAGCAGAGTCCAGAGCGTCCACGGGATTGATTACCTCCACTGCGCGTGGTCCTGCCCGTCGACAGCGAAGAGCAGAGTCCAGGGCGTCCACGGGATTGATTACCTCCACTGCGCGTGGTCCTGCCCGTCGACAGCGAAGAGCAGAGTCCAGAGCGTCCACGAGATCGATAAACGTTGCGGTGTGGGCGTGTGCGATCACGTCGCGCTGCGGATCGACCAACCTCCACCGTGCGCGTGGTCCTGCCCGTGGACAGCGAAGAGCAGAGTCCAGAGCGTCCACGGGGATCGATCACCTCCACGGGGGCGTTCCCGAATCACGCCAGCGGCCACGATCACGGGGGCGGCCACGATCACGATTACGTCCACGATCACGATTACGCAACGATTACGTCCGCGTGGATCCTAACTTGAGCCTGTTGTTAGCGTGGACTATGGCGCGCAGCGAACGGTGCCCCAGTACACGCCGTCCGGCGCGCCAAACGCGAAGCCGATCTCGTCTTTCCCTTCGGCGAGAGCGACATGCGTAGCATCGCCACTCGGCGACTCCACCCTGAGCGCAGGACCCTGCCCCTTCGCATCCACCAGCGCGAGCTGCAGCGCATGCTTCGGCTGCTTGCCCGGGCTGAGCGGAGCATCCGCCGCCACCAAAATCGCGTTCGGTAGCGCGGTCGCAGCGTTGTGCAGCGCCCCATACGCCGTGCCCTTCACGAACGCTTCAGGCGCGCCCACCTTCGGCCCGATGCGCAGCAGCCCGATCGCGCTCGTCGCCGCCGAGCCCATGCCCGAGTACACCACGTACGCACCAAAACCACTCTGTGCCGCTGACAGCTGCGGAGGCTGCGACATCATCCCGACTGGTGCTGTCAGCTCCACCTTACCCGGCTTGCCCTCGGCATCGAGTGGCGTGCGCGAGATCGGCGACATCCCGTTGCGTGGATCCGCCGTCACCAACGCGGGCGGCGATGCGCCTCGCACAAAGGTCGGCGCCGCCGCGCCCATGCCTTCTGGCGTCACATTGTGCGTGCCGATCACATCGCCCTTGGCGTTGATCCGCACCAGCGTAGAACGCATCGGCGTAGTGCCCAACGTGTATGCGATCAAGGCCCCGCGCTCGACGTAATCCACCGCCGGAGCGAAGCGCGTGTCTACGCCCTTGGCCAAGCTGGTCGCATGCCCGCCGCCGTGAGCTGCGCCGACACGCAGCGCTTGCATGAACAGCTCACCCGAGCCGTCGGTGTACGCCACGGTCACCCCGTAATCCAAGCTCGCGCCCAGCCCCGGCGGCGCCACGCGCTCTCCTGGGTGCGGAACAGGCAACGGCAAGCTCGCGATCGGCTCCAGCTTGCCCTCGCCCGTCACGTGCACCACGAACACCTGCTCTGCATCGCCAGTGCGCGTGTATCCAGCCAACACGAAGCCCTTGTCGAACGCAGCCAAGCTCGCGATGCCGGGCTTCGACCAGACCCGACGCGGCTCGTCCTGCAGCGCACAGCTGCGGGCTCCGGGCTTGACGATGCGCGCGTTCCGTCCACGCGCAGCACCCCGGTCCAACACGTCCGCGGCCTCCAAGTTCGACAGCGGATCCGCAGGGTCGTAGCGCAACGCCTCCTGCACATGCGCGGGCGGCGGCGGCTTGCTCGGTTGCGCCTGAGGCTCGCTTGGCACAGTCGGTGCCGCGCTCGGCGGCGGTGCAACCTGAGCCTGACCTTCCGCCTTGGCAGCCTTGGCAGCCTCGGCAGCCTTGGCAGCCGTGGGCGGCGGCACCTTTGCGCTCGGTGCACTTCCCTGCGCGTGCAACGTGCCAAAAGTCTCCGGCTCAGCTGAGCCGGCACCACCGCACGCCCAAGCACACACCAACAGCGGGAGCAACGCGCGGCCAAGCGTGCTCGCGCTGTTTGCGACGCTGCTAGCGTTCGAGCAGCGGTCTGCGTTGCGCAGAGCCTGCGCGAATCGGGCTCGGGACTGATCACCCATTCGGCGCTCCGGAGCTCAGCTCTGTCGAGCTTGGTGCGCTGACCGAGCGCCAGAACTCGCTGACCTCATCGAAGTTCGCACAGCGCTTTGCGGCTGGCAGGCTGCGCAACAGCACCTTGCCATAACCTTTGGTGGAGACGCGCTCGTCCAAGATGGCGACGATGCCGCGATCCGAGCGCGCACGGATCAAGCGGCCAAAACCCTGCTTCAAGGTCAGCGCCGCAGCGGGCACGAGATAGTGCATAAACGGCTCTTGTCCGCGTTCTTTGAGCCGCATGCAGCGCGAGCTCACCAGCGGATCGCTCGGCACCTCGAACGGCAGCTTGTCGATGATCACCAAACGTAGTGCATTCCCAGGCACGTCGACACCTTGCCAGAAGCCTGCGGTCGCAAACAACACAGCGCTGCCATCCGCGCGAAAAGTCTCGAGCAAGCTGGCATTCGGCGCCTCTCCTTGCACCAACACGCGGTGCCTCAAACCGGGACGCGTACGTTCGGCCAATTCACGCATGGCACGAAGCGACGTGCACAGCACAAACGCGCCACCGTGCGTCAGCTCGACGAGCGCGCGCACCTCAGCGGCCGCGCGCTCGAAGAAGCTCGCCTCTCGCGGGTCGCCGAGACCGCGCGGCAGGTACAGCGCCGCTTGCGCCGCATAGTCGAATGGCGAATCGAGGCACAACTCGGCGGCATCCTCGATGCCGAAGCGCGCTTTGACGAATTGGAATGATCCCGCAGTGGACAGCGTGGCACTGGTGAGCACCGTCGCCCCACCTTGCGCGAACAGCTTCTCGCGCAGCATATCGCCGACCTCCACGGGACTGCTGCCGATGCTCACGCTGCGCCCGCGCGCGAGCGTCCAGGTGACGTGGTCGCCGGGTCCACCTTCCGAGATCAGCGCCACGTCATTGCGCGTCTGCTCGGCGCGTCGCGCGATCTGCGCGATCGCCTCGCTCTCTGCGACCGCACCCTGCGCGAACGCCTGCAATGCATCGAGCGCGTTGTCGAGCGCGAACATCGGCTCTTGCATGCGCATGACAAACGACGAAGCTGGCAGCGGCACACGACCACCCTCGCCTGCACGCGGTCGCGGCAGCGTCTCGAAAAATCGCGCCGCCGTCAGCAGCACCGCAGACAACATTCGTTCACTGCTGCTCGAAAGACCGGCCGTTTTGAACGCCCGCTGCGCGTCGCGCACCAACGTCTCGATCTTGTTTGTCGACACCGACACGCCGAAGAAGTCGGTTGCGATATCCTCGATCATGTGGGCTTCGTCGAAGATCACCGCCTCGTAGTCAGGGATCACCGAGCTCGCGTGCGGACCACGCAGCGCGAGATCCGCGAAGAACAAGTGGTGATTGACGATCAGCAGCTGCGCTTTCTCGGCCTTGCGCCGCATCTGGGTCACGAAGCAGGCGTCGTAGTGCCTGCACTTCGCGCCGACGCGTGTCTCCGAGCTACTCGACACCTCAGCCCAGATCGGCGCGCCCTGGGCGAGCGCGCGCAGCTCCGATCGATCACCGGTCAGCGTCTCCTCACGGAAGCGCTCGAGCAGCGGAAGATTGCGCCCAGCGTCCGAGATCACCGACTGCGCCGAGCGCCGAAACTCATCGTAGCGCCGCAAGCACAGGTAGTTCTGCAGCCCCTTCATCAACGCGACCCGAGGTGGCTCGCTGTCGCTCCACTCGGACCACAACGCAGTGAGCAGCGGGATGTCGCGCAAGAGCAGCTGATCCTGCAGCGTCTTCGTGCCCGTAGAGACAACCACGGTCTTTCCGCTCAGGAGCGCGGGCACCAGATAAGCCAGCGTCTTGCCGGTGCCTGTCCCAGCCTCCACCAACAGCGGTCCACCATCGCGCAGAGTCCCTGCCACAGCCTGCGCCATCTCAGTCTGCGAGCCCCGAGCCTCGAACCCGGGCAAAGCACGAGCCAAAAGCCCGGAGGGCCCCAGCCAAGCGTCAATCGCCGCCACCACATCCATCACCACGACTTACCACACCCTCCTCATCGCAACCGCAACCGCAACCGAGACTCGGTTGCGGCTACGATTGCGGCCTTTGCGTGCGGAAGTCCCTCTGACTCAAAGATCAGTCGGAATGTCGCTCGCAGGCTTAGGCGGCGCAGGAGCAGGTGCTGCAGGAGGCTCCGCAGGCGCCGGAGCAGCCTCAGCCTTAGGCTTCTCCGCTACAGGCGGAGCAGCGGGCTCAGAGGGCGCAGCAGTCTCCGGCTCAGGCGGCGCGCCCGGCTCAGGCGGCGTGCTGCTAGGCGCCACAGCGACCTTGGCTGCAGCTGACGGCGGCGCCTTACCGGCCGGTGCCTTGGCAGCAGCAGCTTTCGCAGCAGCAGCAGCAGCAGCAGCAGCAGCAGCAGCAGTCGCGACCAGCGGCACGCTCAGCTCAGCGCGCATCGCAGTGGCCTGCTCTTGGAAATCAGCACGCGTGAGCTTGCGCGTAGCGCGCTGAAAGCCTGTCTTCTCCACCGTCACGGTGATCTCTTGCGGACCGGTCCCAAACAGCGCGCCCAGGTTGAGCGGCGCGGGCGCTTCCACGCTCTTGTCGAGCACCTTCACCGTCGCACCGACCGGCTCGCTCACCACGAGCTCGTACGGCAATGCCTCCAAAGACACGCTGCGCGCGGGCATGTCAGCCACCACGCTCAAGCTCTCGAGCTTGGTCGCAAAACCCGGCGCATGCAGGCTGAGCTGCACGGTCTTCCCCTGCGTGAGCTTCAGCGTGACCGGCGTGTTGCCCGAGGCCGTGCCATCCACCTTGACCTCAGCGCCTGTGGGCGCCGAGCTCAGCGCCAGCTCGACGCTGACAGGCGCAGGCTCTGCTTCGACATGCGCTGCTGTTGGCTGCACAGGCTGAGGTGCAGCCACAGGCGGCGCCTCTACATCACTGCCGACGACACTCGTTGGGGTGCCGCGCTGCAGATAATACGCAGCAGCGCCGATCGCCAAGCCCAAGATCGCGATGCCCGAGATCCACACCGCGCGCCCGCCACGGGCGGAAGGTCGCAAGGTGGTTTCGCTGGTCGCTTGCCCGAGCTTGAGCGAGAGCTGATTATTTGCTGGGGTAGGGCCTGACGTGCGCAAGCGCGGCGCGGCTGGCGCAGGCGAACCCGCCATCGGCGCGGGCCCAGGTGACAAGCGCGCAGCCGCTTGGAGATCAGGCAAACGCGCGGGCAACGGTCCCGGCGACAAGCGTGCGGTCGCGGCCGGATCGGCCGGAGGCGGCGTAGTCGGTGCGAGGTGATCGAGCATTGGATCCGCATCCAGCGCGGCATCCGGCTTGGCTCCCGTCGCGTTCAGATCACCAAACAACTCGTTTGCGAGATCGACGGAGTGTGGATCGTGACGCGCCCGTTCTGCTTGCGCATGCGCCTCGCTACGCAGCTCGCGCCCTGCCCCACCCACACTGAAGGTGCTGGCCAAAAACTCACTCGCATCGCGCGCTGCGCTGCGCGTCGAGACCACGCGTCGAGCAGGCGCGCCCGAGCTGAGCGCACCACGCGGAGCGTGTCCGCCGCCAAGGGCTTCAGCCGGCATACCGGACTGCGAGTACGCGCCACTCGACTTGGACGCCTTGACAGCGCTGTGCGTGCCACTGCTGGCCGACGCTGCCGGAGGCGCTGCGACCTGGCCGAATGCGCCGCTCGAGCCCGGTCGAACCGAAGGTGTGCGCGGCGGATTCGAGCTCGACGAGTGCGGGGGTGGAACGCTGTCCACTGCAGCTGGTGGCGGCGGCCGAAAAGTGACCGGCAAGACTGATGGCCTCGGCCCGCTGGCGCGCGCCTCCCGCAGCAGCGGTGAAGAAACCGTCGGACGACCCATCTCATCCAGACTCGGGTGCGTCGCGCGTGCATCCGCTTCCGCGGCGGCGCGCATGGCCTCTGGACGCAGCGGCGTGATCAATGTCGTGGAAGGCGGCACGCTCGCAGCCAGCTCGGGAGCGTGGCTCATCCCGCTCGGAGGCGCAGAGCTGATCGAGCTCGCGATCTCCGCGCCGTCAGTTTGATCGAAGCGCGAGCCCGGTCCGTGCTTGGCTTCGATGCGATCGATCACCGACCGGCTCAAGCCATTGAGCTTGATGAACTTGATGCCCATGCCCGCCGGCAAGTTCGACCGCGAGCCTTCTTCCGTGCGCCGCCAGGCCACGCGACCGACGCCGTAGATCATCGGCTCGCCGGTCTGCAGCTGGAACTCGAACTTCAGCAGCGCTCCAGGCTCTAAAGGCTTCTTCGTCTTTACGAAGATCCCCCCGCGCGAGACGTCGCCGCCGATCAACTCGACGAACTCGGTCATGTTCGCGCTCTTGTACTTAACTTTAATCGAAGCGGGTGCCCTGCGGTCTTTTCGTGCCTCGGTCATGCGAGCCCCAACTGCCTGCTGAGTGCCGTATTCATCGTAGACGAAAACCCCACTCTCCGAAGCCGATGTCGCTTCGGTAGCCAGTGCACGTGTGCAAACACCTACAACGCGTCGACTCCTCCGAGCTCACACACCTGCAGCGCGCGATTCCATCTCAGTATGCCGCAAACTCGAGGTGGACCGCCTAACTCTTGTAACGCTGGCGCGTATTCCGGCGCCAGCTCCGGGGCCACATCCAAGAGCGGTGCCAGCGCGAACGTGCGGAATCGGAGCTCGGCGTGTGGGATTTGCAGGCGCGAAGAAGTGTAAGGCCGCTCGGACCACAAGATATCCAGGTCGAGCACGCGCGACCCCCAGCGCACGCCGCGCACCCGGCCCACAGCCGCTTCGGTGGCGAGCAGCCCGTCCAGGAGCGCCTCCGGCGAGAGCTCGCTCGCGATGCGCACCGCAGCATTCAAGTAGTCAGGTTGCGGTGGCGTGAGCGGCGGGGTCTCGTAGACAGACGACAGCGCCTCCACAGAGCCCAGGCGCGCGATCGCTTCGGTCGCACGCACGAGATATTGCTCGCGCTCACCCAGGTTGCTGCCAATACCGATCACGAAAGGGCGCGACATCGTAGACTCAGAGGGGAGTGGCTAGCGGAAGAACAGGCTGGAGCAACAGTTCGGTTGACAGCCAGTGTGGGGTCTCCTTCACTGCCGTGCGAGGTTTGCATACGGTGCCACGCATGTCGACACTGCCACTGTTCGATGATCCCCGCGCTCCCGGGCCTGCCGGCCCATCGGGAAAGAACAAGCCGCCGGACAACGGTGACGAAGACAGGGTCTATCGCGTTTCGCAGCTGAATCGCGTGGTGCGCGGGCTGCTCGAGCAGCGCTGGGGTAGCGTGTGGGTGCACGGGGAGATCTCGGACTTTTCGCTGTCTGCGCCGGGCCACGCTTATTTCACGCTGAATGACGAAGACGAGCCAGCGCAGCTGCGCTGCGTGTTGTTCCGCACCGATGTGCAGCGCAGCAAGGCCCGGCTCGAGAACGGCGCACGCGTACGGTTGCGCGGTCAGCTCTCGCTGTTCTCACCGCGTGGCAGCTTCCAGATGATCGCGCGCATCGCTCTGCCCGAAGGCCTCGGCGAGTTGCACGCGCAGTTCGAGCGCGTGCGCAGGAAGCTAGACGCGGAGGGCTTGCTGGCGCCCGAGCGCAAGCGCGCGCTGCCGCACTTGCCGCGCGTGCTCGGCGTCGTCACCAGCCTGCACGGCGCTGCGCTGCATGACATCATTCGCGTCGTGCAAGCGCGCTCGCCGACGCGCATCGTGATCTCGCCATGCACGGTGCAAGGGGCGAGCGCGCCGGCTTCGATCGTGCACGCGCTGGGCCGCATTCAGAAGCTGCGCGGGCTCGACGCTCTGATCATTGGGCGCGGCGGTGGCTCTGCGGAAGATCTGGCCGCGTTCAACGACGAGCGCGTGGCGCGTGCGATCGCGGCTTGCCGCGTGCCGGTGATCAGCGCGGTGGGCCACGAGGTCGACGTGACGATCGCGGACTTGGTGGCCGATGTGCGCGCGGCGACGCCGAGCAACGCGGCTGAGCTGGCAGTGCCGGATCGGCGCGTGCTGCTGTCTGAGCTGCGCGCTGGCGAACGCAGGCTTGCACGTGCGGCTGAGATCTACCTCGGCCGCGCACGGCTGCGCGTCGTAAACAGCAGCCGACGGCTGCGCGATCCGCGTCAGGTGCTGCGCCATGCGCGCGGCCAGCTGCAACCGCTCGAGCAACGCCTGCACGCGCTCATGCGCGGGCGCCTGCGCGAAGCCCGCGCACAGCTCAAACAACACGAGGCACGCCTCGCCAAGAGCGACCCGCAAAAAGCGCTGCGACGCACGCGCTTGCAGCTCAAAACATCCGAACAGCAACTGCTGACGCTCACCCGTGCTCGCATACGAACAAACCGCACGCAGCTCCACCAGCTCCACACCCGCCTCAATAAACGCGACCCACGGCAAGTGCTGCGCTCGACACGCACGCGCTTCAAGACGCTCGAGCAACGCCTGCATGGGCTGATGCGCGGCAGGCTGCGGGTGGAGCGCGCAGCGCTGGCTCAACAAAGCGCGCGACTGGCGAGCTGCGATCCACAGAAAGTGGTGCGACAGCGACGCATTCGCATCAAGGCGCTGGAACAACGGCTTCATACGCTCCTGCGCGCGCGCTTGCGGACGGAGCAGGTTGAGCTCGCGCAGCACAGCGCGTTGCTCGCCCGCTACGACTTGAGGTTGCTCGTCGCGGCGCGCAAGCAGCGCCTCTCTGAGCTGCATAGCCGACTTGTGGCGGTGGGTCGCGCGCTGTCGCACCCGCAGCGGCAGCAGCTCGCGCGCTTCGCCGGTCAGTTGATGGCGCTTTCACCGCTCGCCTCGCTCGCGCGTGGCTATGCGATCGTTTTACATGAGCCGAGCGGAAGCGCTCTACTCCGCGCACGTGACGCGCGACCAGGAGACGGTTTACAGATCAGGCTGCATGAGGGAACGTTGCGCGCTCGGGTAGAGACTTCATGACCGACATCTACGGTATTCTCGGCTTCCCAGTGGGGCATTCGCGCTCGCCTGCGATGCACAACCGCGCCTTCAACGCGCTGGGCATCGATGCGATGTACGTGCCGTTCGCTGTGCCGCCCGAACGATTGCGCGCTGCGATCGCGTCGCTCAAACCGCTCAACCTGCGCGGCATGAACGTCACGCTCCCGCACAAGACCAACGTCATTCCACTGCTCGACCGCGTGGAGCCGGACGCGCTCGCGATCGGCGCGGTGAACACGCTGTTCTTCGAGAGCGACAAGCTCGTTGGCATGAACACCGACGCTCCCGGCCTGACACGTTCACTGATCGAAGCGGGCTTGCGCCTACAAGGTGCACGCGTGACCGTAATCGGCGCGGGCGGCGCAGCCCGAGCGAGCGTCGTCGGTCTCGCGCGCGCCGGTGCATCACGCATCACCGTAACGGCGCGCCGAACGCATGAGGCGGAGAAGCTCGTCTCCGAGCTCGCATCCGCCGCCGCGCCGGCCGTCTTACAGGTGGAGAGCTGGGAGCGGGCTGCCCATCGCCGCTGCTTGTGCGAAACAGACCTACTTATTCAAGCCACCAGCGCCACCCTCGACGACGGGCCAGCCGCCGCAGCGTTGGCCGAAGCGCTGCCGATCGATGCGTTGCCGGATACCGCGACGGTCGTCGATCTGGTCTACAAGCCGCGCCTCACCACAGTGCTCAAGCTCGCCCAGGAGCTCAAGAGACCCACGCTCGATGGGCTCGGCATGTTGCTCTTCCAAGGCGCGATTGCCTTCGAGAAGTGGACCGGTCAGACCGCACCGATTGAGGTCATGCGAGCCGCCCTAGACGCACCCTAATCACATAGGTCAGGAAACTGCCGCGACACTCAAGGAAATAGTTCACAGACATCGGTCGGTAGTGTAAGCAGACCGGTTTCACTGAAGGGTAGGAGCGCTTGCGGATTCCGCGCGTTCGGCTATTCTGTGCCACGCTCATGAAACGTTACCCGGTACTGGCGACGAGGATTTCTCTATCTCGGGATCGCGAAGGTCGCTTAGACACAGCGACGCCACTTTGGGGACGCAACGCAGAAGCAGCCCTGGCGCCGAACCTGGCGGCTCGTCGGTTGGCAGGACTTCACTGAAACTAGGGCCGCGAGAATCGAATCGAGAAATCATGGGTAATCGTTTGTATGTAGGCAACCTGTCGTTCCAGGCGACGACGGAAGCGCTGCGCTCCGCGTTCGCTTCGATCGGCGAAGTCGTGGACGTGCACATCGTCACCGACCGCGAGAGTGGGCAGTCTCGTGGCTTCGGCTTCGTCACGATGGGCAGCGCACAAGAGGCGCAAAATGCCATCTCACAGCTGAACGGCACCCTGATCGAAGGGCGTCCGATCCGCGTGAACGAAGCTGAAGAGCGTCAACCGCGTGGTGCTGGTGGCGGCGGCGGTGGTTACCGCGGCGGCGGCGGCGGCGGCGGTGGTGCGGGTGGCGGCGGCGGTGGCTTCCGCGGCGGCGGAGGCAGC
>Ga0114940_10001051_pt1 | contig 10680 bp, 12 predicted proteins | sample ColdCreekSource_FD_87195 | JGI IMG/M metagenome (GOLD analysis project Ga0114940, IMG submission 87195) | Groundwater microbial communities from Cold Creek, Nevada to study Microbial Dark Matter (Phase II) - Cold Creek Source | ecosystem: Environmental > Aquatic > Deep subsurface > Groundwater ...
AGATTTGGGCGCAATCGGTGAACCAGTGCGCGGCCAACTTCGTCCATGCGCTGGACGTAAACAGCGCCCTGCTGCCGCCCACCCGCGCGGTCACCCTGCCCGCACTGCTGATCCGCATGGATGATCTGGCCGCCGAGATTGCCCGCCAGTGCGGCACCGATGCAGCCCTGGTCACCTAGGCCGCCGATGCGGCGCTGGAGGCGGCCTTCGGCGCTTACCCGCCGCTGGCCACCCCGGCCGCCGACCACGCAGGGTTTGCGCATGACGGCAGTATCGCTAAGCTGGTGGCGAGCGCGCTGGCCACGCTCGCCTAGGGAGAAACCGTTTGCGCTTTCAGCGCCTGGACCTGAACCTGCTGGTGGCGCTGGATGTCCTGCTGGAGGAACGCAGCGTTTCGCTGGCCGCCGACCGGCTGTGCCTGTCGCAATCGGCCACCTCCAGCGCATTGGGCCGACTGCGCGCCTATTTCGAGGATGACCTGCTGGTGCTGAAAGGCCGGCAGATGATCCTGACCCCCCGCGCCGAAGAACTGATCGAGCCGGTGCGCGCCGTGCTGGAGCAGATCCGCACCACCATCGCCGTGGTGCCAGAGTTCGAACCATCCACCTGTGATCGGCAAATCCGCGTCATGGCCTCGGACTACACCACCGAGGTACTGCTGACCGAAGTGCTCAAGCAGCTGGAGCAGGCCGCGCCGCTGATGCATTTCGAAATCCAGTCCATGGACAGCAAGCCGATCGATTCACTGGAACGCGGGATGATCGACATGCTGGTGTCGGTCGATTTCTCGCTGTCCACCGATCACCCGCGCGAAGTGCTGTTCGAGGATGGCTATGTCATCGTGGGCGATGGCGACAACGAACTGGTGCGCCAGGGTATTACCCGCGACCAGTATTTCGAACTGGGGCACGTCACCACCCGCTTCGGCCGCAGCCGCGTGCCCGCGTTCGAGGACTGGTTCCTGCGCCGTCAGAAACAGAGCCGCAAGATCGAGGTTGTCGCCCCCACCTTCCTGTCAGTGCCCGGCCTGCTCATCGGCACCCGGCGCATCGCCACCATGCACCGCAAGCTGGCCGAACGGATTTGCCGCAACCTGCCGCTGGCCATCTGCGAGGTGCCGTTCGAGATTCCGCCGATCCGCGAGGCGGTGCAGTGGCACGTTACCGCGCGCAACGATTTCGCCATCCAGTGGGTGATTGGCCAGCTGCGCACCTATTCGCTGGAAAACCTTGGCGGGTTCAATTCATCCAGCCCCCGGCATGACCAGATCTCGGTGGAGTTCGAGGCCGCCGGTCTGCGGAACTGACCGGTCAGTCGGCCCGGTCGAAGTGGGCCCGGTCGAAGTGGGCGCGGGCGGCTTCGATACGGTCCTTACGCTCGGCCACCCAGCATACCTGCCGGTAGACCTGCTCCTGCAATTCGCGGCCCAGATCGGTCAACCCATAGGTGACCTGCGGCGGCACGTGCCCGGTGGCGTGGCGGGCCACAAAGCCTTCGCGTTCCAGCGCCCGCAGTTTCAGGGTCAGCACACGCTGGCTGATCTCGCCTTCGGACGACAACCGGCCCAGCACCCGGCGCAGGTCGGCTTGACGCCATGTGTCCATGCCCAGCACCAGCAGGATCAGCGGCGACCAGCGATCGCCCATCAAGGCCGTGGTCACGCGCACGGGATCGTCGCGGCGATGGCCATTGGTGGCCATTTCGGCGCGCAGGGCCGCGATCATGGCTTCGGTTTCGGCCTCGCTGCGGATCATGCCGTGTTCGCGCTCCCCCAAGGCGGCTGGGCACAAAAAAGTGCCTACTTCCGCGCCGTGACCGAACCATTCTATGCCTGTCGCACAACAGGTCAAACACCTTGCGGGTGGAGGAGGATGCATGGCGCACGATGCCATCAGGCTGGACGGGAAATGTGCCCTGATTACCGGCGGCGCGGGCGGGATCGGCTTTGCCACCGCGCAGCTGATGACCCGGCGCGGCGCGCGCGTGGCCATTGCCGACATCGCGCTTGACCGGGCGCGCGAACTGGCCGCCACACTGGACGGCGCGCTGGCCATTCACCTCGACCTGGAAAGCGAGGCCTCGACGCAGGACATGGTGGCGCAAGCCGTGGCCGCATTTGGCCAGCTCGACATCCTCAACAACACCGCCGCCCTGCTGGGGCCGGATATCGCCCGCAACGATGGCAATGTGGAGCATATGGCCACCGCGCTGTGGGACCGGACCTATGCGGTCAACGTGCGCGGCACCATGATCGCCTGCCGCGCCGCCTTGCCGCACTTGCGGGCCACGCGCGGCAATATCGTGAACACGGTCAGCAACCTAGCCTTGCAGGGCCACATCATCCAGGCCGCCTATTCCAGCAGCAAGGCGGCGCTGATCCAGCTGACCCGGGCCGTGGCCACCAGTCATGGCAAGGACGGGGTGCGCTGCAATGCGGTGGCCCCCGGCATGACCATGACCCCGGCCTTGCGCGAAGCCTTTCCCGCGCCCCTGCGCCAGGCGGTGGAGGACGAGACCCTGCGCGACCGGCTGGGCGAGCCGGAGGACATCGCCGAGGCCATTGCCTTCCTGGCCAGCGATGCAGCGCGCAACATTACCGGCCATGTGCTGGAATGCGACGGCGGCGGGGCCGCCCATGTGCCGGGCATCGCCCGCTTCCGCAGCTTCTTTGGAGAGCAGCAATGAGCACTTACGACATCGTAGTGATGGGCGCGGGCCACAACCAGCTGGGCGCAGCGGCCTATCTGGCCAAGGCGGGCAAGAAGGTGCTGGTGCTGGAGATGAAGGACTTCATCGGTGGCGGCGCGGTGACGCTGGAACGCACCGCCCCCGGCTTCTTCCACAACAAGCATTCGGCCATGCACGGCATGATCCAGGCCAACCCCCTGCTGGTGAATGACGAGCTGGGGCTGAAATCGAAATACGGCCTCGACTATTTCTATCCCGAAGCGCCGATGGGCCTGCTGCTGAAGGATTTCCGCCACTTCCTGACCTATGTCGATGTGGACAAGACCTGCGCGGAAATCGCCAAATATTCCGGGAAGGACGCCGACGCCTACCGCGAGTTCGTCAACTGGGGCGCGCGGATGATGCCGATGCTGCTCCAGGGCATGTTCAACGTGCCGATCGGCATGGGTCCGTTCATGGCGATGATGGAATCGAACGAGGACGGGCGGCGCATGCTCGACCTGATGTTTCGCAGCCCGCTGCAAATCGTCGATGAACTGTTCGAAACCGACATCCTCAAGATCCACCTGCTGAAATGGGTTTCCGAAGGCATCCTGCAATTCCCCGATGACATGGGCACCGGGTTCGGCCTGATTATCATGATCCTGCTGGTGCACTTCTATCCGGTGGGCTTCCCCACCAAGGGCAGCGGCTCGCTGAGCCAGGCGCTGGCCGACTGCCTGACCGATTTTGGCGGCGAGATCCGGCTCAACACCAAGGTCGATGCGGTGATCGTGAAAAGCGGCCGGGCGGTTGGCCTGCGGACCGTCGATGGTGAGGAGTTCCGGGCGAAGGATGCGGTGGTGGCGGGCATTCATCCGGCGCGGCTGGGGGCCTTTGTATCGGGCCTCGATGCCGACATGCTGGCCCGCGCCAGCCGCGTGAAAAACGCGCCCTATACCCTGTTCAAGGTGGATGCCGCGCTGGATCGGAGCGTGGAGGAGCTGTCCTCGAAGATCCCGGTCGAACTCGCCCATTCCGCCGCCAACTGCATCACTGCCACCACGCTGCAAGGCTTCCTCGATAGCTTCGAACCTTTGCGCCGTGGCCAGCCCGGGGTCGAAAACCCGCTGCACGGCGGCGGGATCGTCGGCTTCCCGGGCCTGCAACCAGAAGGCAAGAGCCAGCTCTACCTGACCAGCTACCAACCCTACAGCCTTGACCGGCAAGGCCCAGCCCGGTGGGACGAGATCAAGGAGGACGTGGCCGACAAGCTGATCGACAGCCTGTCGCACTTCTTCCCCGGTCTTTCCGAAAGCATCATCGCGCGCGAAGTGGACAGCCCGCTGGACATGGAACGCTGGTCGCCCAATTCGTTCGTCAACGGCGAGGTCCACGGCGCGGGGCTGCAACTGTTCCAGACCATGGGTTTCCGCCCCACGCCCGAACTGGCCCGCTACTCCGTGCCGGGGGTTGAACGGCTGTACCTGTGCGGGCCGTTCATGCATCCCGGCGGCGCGATTTTCGGCGTGGGCCGGCCCACCGCCATCAAGGTGATGGACGATCTGGGCATCGATTTCGACAAGGTGATGAAGGCATGAAAATCTACGACGCCAACGACCAGGAACTGATGCAGGTGCGCGACATCACGCGCGACGGGAACACCCTGATCGTGCGCGGCAAGATCTTCGGGGCCATGCCGATGGCCGCCAAGGTCAGGCCGTCTGAAGCGCGTGCGGCCCTGAAACTGCTCGATCTGCGCACTGTGCTGTTCCTGCTGACCATCCTGTTCCGCAAGGACTGATCTGCGCCTTTCGCCTTTTTCGATAGGAACCCTGCGCCACAACCGGTTTTCATCCTGCACCCGGGCACGGCATAGACCGTTGCGCGGACAGCAGGAGAATCCATGAGTATTCTGGGCATCGAATCGGTCGTTTTCGGCGTGGCGGACCTGGCCGAGCATACCCGCTTCTGGACCGACTTCGGCCTGCCGCTGGAAAGCGCCACGGCCGATGAAGCCGTGTTCCGGGTCGCCTCGGGCAGCCGGGTGGTGCTGTATCGCCAAGGCGATGCGCGCCTGCCCAGCCCCGATCCCTTCCCCGGCGACGGGATCAAGGAAACCGTGTGGGGCGTGGACGAGCAGGCCGACCTTGACCGTATGGCCGCCAGCCTGGCCAGCGAAGTCCCAGTCACCCGCAGCGATGACGGCACCGTGCGCTGTGTATGCCCCGATGGCCAACCGATCGCCTTGCGCCTGTGGACCAAGCGCGCCTTCGTTTCGGCCACCAGCCCGGTCAACACGCCCACCAGCTATCCGCGCTTCAACCAGCACCGCATGTGGCGCCACAAGTGCCTACCCAAGACCATCAACCATGTGGTCTTCTTCAGCCCGGACTATGTCGGCAGCTTTGAGTTCTATGCCCGCCACCTGGGCTTTGCCTATACCGACCATTCCAAGGGCACCGGCATTTTTGCCCGCGCCAATGGCACGTTCGAGCATCACAGCATCTTCTGGGTCAACTGCGATCTGCCGATCGCGCCCGATCATTTCAAGTTCATGCACATTGCCTTCGGCTGCGACGATATCGACGAGGTCATGCTGGGGGCAAACATCATGGCCGACAAGGGCTGGCAGAACACCACCATGAACACCAGCGGCGGCATTTCGCGCCATCGGGCCACATCGGCCATCTACTACTACTGCGAGATCCCCGGCCATGCGGGCGAGGCCGAGTACCATGCCGCCAGCGATTACCTGGACGACAACTGGGTGCCGCGCGCCTGGGACTTCCGCTTCGGCAGCCTGTTGTGGAGCAACAATGCGCCCAAGATCTTCCGTGGCGATTTCCCGTGGGACATGACCTTCGACCTCGACCGCAAAAGCTTCGACGCTTACCGCAAGACCGGCCCCGGCAAGCTGCCGGTTACCGGCAAACTGGCCGAACTGACCGAGGATGACGAGCACGCCATCTGACGCAAACACCCCAGCGCTGTAGGAAAGAGGGGAGAAGGCCGATCACCAGCCGCCGCCAGTTCATGTGCGCCGCCAGTGCGTTAGGCCTTGCCGCCTTCGCCCGCCCGGCTTTCGCATCCGGCGCCGTGCTGACCCGCACACCGCGCATGCGGGTCATCATCGACAACGATCTGGGCGGCGACCCCGACGGGCTGTTCCAGCTGGCGCAGTTCACCCTGTCGCCATCGGTCGCCATCCCGCTGATCGTGGGCAGCCACTACCGCGACTTCGGCGCGGCGGATCTGGTGCCCGACAAGGCGGCCGCATCAATCGCGAAGGCGGCCGAACTGCTGACCATCATCGACCATGCCGACCGCCCGCCGCTGGTCGCCGGATCGCCCCACCCGCTGCCATCTCTCGGAAATCCCGGCACCAGCGCGGCCAGCGCCGCCATCGTGCGCGAGGCCCTGCGCACTGACACGCAACTGCCGCTGTTCTATGCCGCCGGTGGCAGCCTGACCGAGATCGCCCGCGCATGGCTGGCCTCACAGCAAATCGGCCCCCGCCTGAAGCTGGTGTGGATCGGCGGCGGCGAACACCCGGACCTGGCCACCCGTCCGCCCGGTCCCGCGGAGCCGGAATACAACTTCGGCCTCGATCCGCTGGCGGCCCAGATCGTGTTCAACCAGTCCGACATCGAAATCTGGCAGGTGCCGCGCGATGCCTTTCGCCAGATGCTGATTGGTCTGGCGGAACTGGACGAGCTTGGCCAAAGCGCCCCGCTGGGCCAGTTCCTGCACGCGGAAATCGCCTCGGCGCACCAGCGGCTGTCCGCCAACCTGCCAGCCTTCATCTTCAGCGAGGGTGAAAGCCTGATGCTGGGCGATACCGCGCTGGTCACGCTGACCGCGCTGCAATCGGCGTTCCAGCCGGATACCTCGTCCAGCGCCTGGACGGTGCGCGCCACGCCGATCCTGCAAGGTGACGGCAGCTATCAGCCCAACCCCGCAGGCCGCCCGATGCGCGTCTATACCCGGATCGACACCCGCCTGACCTTTGCCGACATGATGGCCAAGATCAGGGCGCACGACCGACAGCTGGCGATTACCGCGCCCTAAAGCTTGGCGTTACCCGCGCTCCACCGCACGGTCAGTTCGATCCCCTGCCCCACCGGCAGCAGCGCGGATTGCAGGTCGCTCTTGCGGCGGATCGCCTCGCGGTACAATCGCACGCTGGGGCGGGCACCGGCAGGCTCGATCATGTTGTCCGAACAGATCACGCCTTCATCGGCCAGCTGCGGATAGAACGCCTCGAAGCACGGCTCGTACAAGTCCTTCCAGATGTCCAGCAGGACAAAGTCCCACTGGCCCGGATCGTCCGCGATCATCGCCACGGCATCGCCGCAGCGCAGGTCCACATGCTGGGCCAGCCCGGCGCGCGCCAGCCGTTCACGGGCATAGGCCTGCTTGTAATCGGCCAGTTCCATCGTCACCAGTTGCCCGCCCACGGCGCGCGCGGCATCGGCCAGCACCAGCGTGGAATAGCCATAGCTGGTGCCCAGTTCCAGAATCCGGCGCGGCCGCCGGGCCACGATCAGCGCATGCAGGAAAGCCGCCGCCTCTGCGCCAACGGGCAGCAGGAACTCGTCACGCCGGGCACGGCCAGCCGGGCCAAGTTCGTCCATCAGCGCCGCGTCGGCCGCTGCGCGCACCTCGTATTCGTCGAACACCTGCTGCACTTTGGGATCGGCAAAAATCATTCGCGTCTGGCCTCCATCGCCTGCAATTCCGCCGCTTCACGGGCCAGCGCGCGCTGCACTTGCGGCAGCGCCTCTACCTCGGCGCGGTGGCGGACCACGTTGTGCCACGGCGACAGGTCGAACCCGCCGAACTCGGCATTGACATAGGCCCACCAGAAATAGGTGTCGACGATTGACCACGCATCACCAAACCACCAGCGGCGGGCGGCAAGGTGCGCGTCCAGTCCGTCCAGCAGGCCGCGATAGATCTCCTCGCCACGCGCTTTCACCGGGGCGGGATCGCCGCCCTTGGTCCACATGAAAGGCACCTTGATGGCGCGCACCGAAGGGTGCCAGGTGGATGCGATCGTCAGCATGGGTATAAGCTGCTCCGCCTCGTCCCACGGCGTGGTGGCGGGCGGCAGCAGCCCGGCTTGCGGATAAGTGGCATTGAGCCAGCGCAGGATGGCCACATTCTCGGTCAACGGCTGACCATCGACCAGCAGGCACGGCACCTTGCCTTGCGGGTTCAGCGCCAGATATTCCGCGCTGCGGTTCTCGCCCGTGGCAAAGTCCACCATGTGCGCGGCATAGGGCACGCCCACCTGTTCCAGCGCGGTCAGGGTGACGCGCGTGCAGGCGGTGTTGAGGATATACAGCTTCAGGTCAGGCATCGGCTTCTTCCACAAACTCGATCAGGTTGCCTGCGCAATCGCGGATAAAGCAGCCCTTGCCAAAGCTTTCGCGCACCACGAAGGCCACGTCTACCTGCTTGGTCGCCATTTCCTCAAGGAAGGCATCCAGATCATCCACCCGGAAGGCCAGGTGCTTGGTGCCGTGCGTGCGCAGGTCGGCGGGTGGGTGGCGACGGTCCTCGGGCAGCGGTGCGGCGCCAGCCACTTCGAACAGCTCGAAGCGCAGCGGCCCCTTGCGGATCATCGCCGTGTCGCTGCGCGCGGCCTGGATGTAAAACCGCTTTTCCAGCGTGAAGCCCAGCACGCGACCGTACCAGTCCAGCGCCTCATCCAGGCTGGGCACCGACACGCCGCCGTGGTGAAAGGTGAACTCAGCCAAGGCCTTCCGCCTTCAGCAGGGCTTCGACCTTGCGCCGGGCGCGGGTGCCGCCCTGGTCAATGCCCAGCGATAGCGGCTTGTTGGCCCAGAAATCACTGCCCGCCACATTGGCATAGGCGGCCTCGATGATCGGCTTGTCCTCCTCGTCGAAAGCCTGGCGGAACAAGTCCAGCAGCATGGCGTCCATGTCCGGCTCCGGCCCCGCGACCGGGCGGCTGGTGGACCAGAAGTAATGCGTCTGATGCTGGTTGGCGGGCGTCAGGATATGCGCCTGCGGCACTTCGAACCCGGCCTCACGCGGCTGGCCATGCGGGCACACCCCCACGTTCAGCCGCATCGAGGCGGGCGCGTTCCAGCGCATGTCCAGCCAGTGATCGGTGCGCATGTCGGGCGGAAACACCCCTTGCGCCACCGATGGCGGGGCGATGTCGGCCATCCACCAGTTGGAATGCAGGGTATCGTCCGCTTGTTCCACGCTGTGCTGCCCGGCGAAGATCACCCCCTGCCCGGCAAAGCTGCCCTTGTGGACGAACTCGATGTGACTGAGGTCCATCAGGTTGTCGGTGCCGTATTCGTAATTCGCCTGCATCAGCGTGTAACCGGTCAGCGTGCGCCAACCCGGCGCGTCGGGCACGAAGGGGAAGGCGGGGATCAGCGCCGGATCGGCCTCATCCCGCTGTCCCCGCCACAGCCACACGATGCCGTCCTGCTCATGCACGGCATAGGCGGGCACGGCCGCGCCCGCCGGTATCCGGTCGGCAAAGGGATTGCGCGCGCATTGCCCGTCCGGCCCGAAGGCGAGGCCATGATAGGGGCACACCACCAGGTCACCATCGCGCGTGCCCTGCGACAGCGGGGCGAAGCGGTGCGGGCACTTGTCACGCAAGGCGGCGGGCCGGCCATCGGCCAGGCGATAGACGAACAGCACCTCGCCGCAAATCTCGCGCGAGAACCCCGCATCGCCCAGCTCGCGCGCCCAGCCCGCCATGTACCAGGCGTTGCGCAGGAAGGTCATTCCTCGAACACGGCCACGGCGCGGGTCCAGCCAGCCGATGCGCCCTTGATCTTGTGCGGGAAGCACGAAATCATGAACCCGGTGGCCGGAATAGCTTCCAGGTTGTGCATCTTCTCGATGTGGCAATAACCGATGTCCACGCCCGCGCGGTGGCCTTCCCAGATCAGCTTGGGGTTGCCGCTTTCCAGCACCTTGGCCTTGGTGTGCACGAACGGCGCATCCCAGCTCCAGGCATCAATGCCAGTCACCCGCACGCCGCGTTCCAGCAGGTACATCGTGCCTTCATAGCCCACGCCAGCGCCCCGGCTGACATATTTGGGATCGCGGTTCTTCAGCGCCATGCCCGCAGCCGTATTGACCACCACGATATCCAGCGGCTGGAGGGTGTGGCCGATGCGGTCCAGCTCCTCCTCGATATCGCTGGCGGTAATCAGGTAGCCATCTTCCTTGGCGGTGAAATCCAGCTTCACGCCGGGGTTGAAGAACCATTCCAGCGGCATTTCGTCGATCGTCATGGACGGGCGGCTGCCGCTGGCCAGCTTGGCGTCCTGCGTGGGGTGATAGTGCCACGGCGCATCGACGTGCGTGCCGCTGTGCGTGGTCAGGCGCACCCATTCCGCAGCGGCAAACGGCTCCCCACCGTAGATGCCGTCGATGTCGGCACCGGGAAAGAACTTCTCCAGCTCGTGCCGGGTATCGGCGTGCACTTCGTATTCGATCTTGGGGGCCAGGAACGGCGGATCCGAGATCACGTCATTTTCCAGGGTCATCGACAGGTCGACATAACGGCGGGGCATGGGCGTTCCTTGGTGGTCCTGGTGCGTGGCGCGCTGGTGTGCACGGCAAATACAGCCCTGACAATCTTATCGATAAGAGCGATCTGGCCCAATTTGCCCTATCGATTTCCCATGCGCGGGCGCAGACTCTAACCTGCGCGCAAACACCTCGAACAGAACGGAAAAACACGCCCATGTCGCGCGAACCACGGGTGGTCGTCACCGGCCATGACGAAAACGGCACCGCAATCATCGTCTCGGATGCCGCGCCGCGCACTTATCCCAACCCCAAGTTCCTCACCACCTTCTATGAGGTGTGGAACGAGAAGCAGGTGCCGGTCACCGTGTCGCGGCATATGCAGGATAACGAGGATGCGCTTAACCACCCCCCGCCGCGCGGCGGGGTGCGCATCCGGATGCACGATTTCGATCCCGCCGGGGACAAGTCCGAACAGCT
>Ga0114940_10001052_pt1 | contig 10675 bp, 9 predicted proteins | sample ColdCreekSource_FD_87195 | JGI IMG/M metagenome (GOLD analysis project Ga0114940, IMG submission 87195) | Groundwater microbial communities from Cold Creek, Nevada to study Microbial Dark Matter (Phase II) - Cold Creek Source | ecosystem: Environmental > Aquatic > Deep subsurface > Groundwater ...
GATGTCGTGGCCTTCTTGGGGCACTTGGTCTATCGCTCACCCATCGCAGGGGATTTAAGCGCCAATCCCAATCACGCAACACTGGCCGCGGCGGGTTTGCGCGGTCCCATCCTTGGCGTATGTGCTGCTGTTGTCTGCCACACCGGGACGATTTCTAATGCCAGGAACAGGCCTACCTTTTTTGACGGTTCGCGCATTGGTGGAGACACAGGGGCCGAAGCCAGTGCGTTGATGGGGTATTACGGCTATGACTCGAACACCAATACCGTTGTTGCGGGTGCAGGCGGGCGCAATGCAGACCAAGCGGTTGTGGCGGTGGATGGCTACTGGCCCGTCAGCGGTAACTACGGGGCTTGGCCGGGGCCGTATCCCGCAGGCATGCCCAACGCTCCAGAAGACCTGCTTTACCCTGCGCGCGTGGCTCCCTGGGCCACCGATGCCGAATGGCGGCGGCGCGTGGATGAATGGCGCGGGCGCGACGCGGCGGGCCTGCGCGTCGAACAGCATTACATCAGTGAAGCGGCGGCCAACGACGTGTTGGTCAGCTTCTTCAACGCGCGCGTCGCGCCCATCGACTTTGACGGCGACGGCAGAGTGACCATGACCTCGAAGAGACACCTGCCTGACCCCGATAGCACCACGACGGTCAATGAGAATTGGCTGGCCTATCCATACCATAACTTGAGCGGAGGCGGTTCAGGGGTGCAGGTGGCTCGGACACCTGGGACTGATTACAACCAGAACGCTGCTAATTTGAATTACGGCGTGCCCGCTGCCGACCCCGCAGATCGCTGGCGCCCCGCCGACAAGAACGAGATCCTCCAGGGCTGCGTGACGCTGCCTATCAAGTTCCGCTCCAACACCTTTCGTATCTCCGTGGTGGTGGAGCTGACCGATCCGCTGTACAGGAACGTCTATGCAGTGCGACGTTACGCCAAGGTAGTTTCACGCATCCCCGGCCCTGCGGCGGAAGGTACGAAAGTGTACGGGCCGTACACCGGCGAGTTCATCCAGCACACTAACCAGGCGATGTCCGGCGTTGACCCGTACACGTCGTGGCTGGGGACGAAGTAGGGCAGGCGGTTGTGTGCCGCGACCCCGCAAGGAGTGCTCGCCAAGTTCGAGGATACGCTGGGCTATCGAACACTTTTCTTTCAGACCAGACGTGTTTTTTTAGTCGCGACTTTCTTCCCCAATTAGGGGCGTAGGAGTACCTCAAAATCGGGAGCATCGTCATGAAGCGCGGCTTCACGCTGATCGAAATGCTAATCGTGCTTGCCATTATCGCGATACTGCTGGGGTTGCTCATCCCAGTTCTGAGTACCGTGCAGACCAAGGGTCGCGTGGCGGCCACTGCCGCCACGATCCGTGACCTGGAAATTTCGCTGACCAATTATCAGGCTACCGAGGGTCTTTATCCTATTCAGCCGGGCGGCGGCAAGCGGGTACTCGACGACGGATTGGGCAGCTACAGCCCACCGAGTTATTACCAAGTACCCTGCGCGGCGAAAGGCTCCAAGTCTGCGAGCAGCGAAAACAACGCGCCGCTGATTAAGCACCTCGAAGACACCGGATACACCAAAATCAGCAAAAGCGAACTGCAAAGCGGAAAATTGATGGATCGTTTCGGCACGCCCCTTGTTGCACGCTTTTTGGTCACCAGCCCTGCGGTGGGTGCCGACCGGTTGCTGGAAAAGGCCTACATCTGGTCCTACGGCCCCGACCACACGAACGCCGTTAATGCTGCTGTAACCTACGTGAATACGGGCTTGCCGGACTACGACAAGGCGGAAGTGGCGAATATCGACGTGGCACTGGCTGCGGATGTTGACGACAGCACCAACTGGAAGAGGTAACGCCATGACCTTGCGCCGACTGGGCCGCGCCTCAAGCCCCGGATTCACGCTGATTGAGCTGCTCGTGGTGATCGCTATTATCGGGTTGCTCCTAAGCCTAATCGGTGTGGTGGCCGTGAAAGCGCGCGCAAAGGCGCGTTCCACTAAGTGCAAGGACATCATCAAACGCATTCACGTGGCGATGGATACCTACAAGGCCTTTTGGAGCATGTACCCTTCCGGCGCGCCGGATGATCCGACGATCAGCGTATGGCCCAGTCCCTATGTATATTCGGGAGAGGATTTGGACCGGCGCTTCCTGACCGACCGAGATCCAGGCTCCGTGGCCGACTTCAAGCGGGACGATTACGACCCCGCCGACGACAAATACTTCCTGGACCCTTGGGGCAAACGCATCCGCTACCGCAAGCCCAGTCACGAAAGAATTCTTATCTGGAGCACCGGGCCAGACGGCATTGACCAGATCGGATTGAACAAGTTCGAGCGCGCCGGCGACGATATTTCCCAAGTGGACGTGAGCTTTTAGCGTGTAGTTCGGCCACCTATCCATCACGACTTACGTTAAACGTCGCTCCTGGAGCAGGTCGCAGCGTTGCCAATGTGCAGGACTTCTGCTTGACCGGACCATGGCCCCTTTTATAAATCACAGCCCGTCACGCAGGTTACGTATTTCTGGACGCGAGGCGGTACGTTTTCAGGTGCGTCCTTAGCTCAGTCTGGTAGAGCAGCTGACTCTTAATCAGCGGGTCGAAGGTTCAAATCCTTCAGGACGCACCAACTTTGGCGCTAACCGCCGCATGGGGCACACAACGTAAGGGGCACGCACATGGCTGTTCATCTTCACGATAAGACTCCCTCTCGGGGCTACAAATACGTCCGGCGCGGCCTAGCCAAAGCGAAAGGCGGAATTGGTCGCAAGATTACGGGTAAGACCAGGCGCTGGTTCAAACCCAACTTGCAGCGCGTCAAGATCATCACTGCGAACGGCACGGTTATGCGTGCTTGGGTCACCGCCAAGATGATCAAGCATGGCGAGATCAACAAGGCACCTAAGCAGAAAATCGTCGCTCAAATCCGAGCCGAAAAAGCCGCTGCTAAGAAGAAGTAACTGTGCTGCCGAGAACCAACGGCTAAAGATCACGGTTGGCGGCGTGCTGAGCCTCTAAGTTCCGCGCCGCATACGTGAGCGATCATGGTTTACGTTGGGAACGGTCGTAGGCCCGCTATTTCTGGCAGCAACACATCTTTGCGCGCACAGGCGCCAGCCCTTACTTGGGCCTCATCTTCTGGCGCAAATACAGGTAGGAACTCCAGCAGATAAAGCCCACAAGGTGACCCAGGATCAGCGCCGCGATTTCAGGCCAGAAGGCTTCTTTGGGAACCACCCCCCATGGCGCGGTGCGGGTTCCGTCCGGATGAGCAGGCAAGAGCACCGCCAGTACCGTCAGCGACAACAGTACGGATAAGACGATGGACCCGATCATGATCGCTGTGCCGCCGGGAATGGGTCGGTTCAGGTCGGGCAGCAGTGCGCGCATCACCGAACGCTTCGCCGGCACCTCGTCGCGCTGGGTCCTATGCACGGTTCCACGCGTGAGCTTGTGTTTCTGCGCAGCGCTCTTGCGCGCTTCACGTTCGGGCGGCGGCCAGCCGCTTACGAATTGGGGTGAAAATCTCCTGCGTTCCGAAGCGTTACTCTTTTGCTCCACGTTGGATGGTGGTTCTTCAAACTGCTCCAGCTTGGGTTGGTGGTCATCGGTCCGCGCTTCCGACGAGGCCCTTTCGGCATCAACCGCCTCGACCTGGTCGTCATGCACGTAGGTGTACTGGCGCTGGCAGAAGGGACAAATGAGCGCGCTTCCAGGATCGCGCCCGGAGAGGTCGAAGACCGTATTGCCGCATCGACAGCCGTATCTCGCGTTGGCCATGCGTTCCAGTCATTCCCGTGAATTAGGTCTTGAGTGTACAACACGTGCGCAATGGACGCATCACGGCAACACTGCCGCAGGTTGCTTTTTGGAGGTCGTACCGCACCGTGGACGTGTCGTCGAGCGCACGCGGTGCAAACAGCGCGTGGATTTCTTAATCGAGAAACGGGATCGTAGCAGGAACCAAGTAAGTAGTGAATCCATGGATGTCAGGAGATTAGCGATGGCCGAACCCAGTAAGACGTTGCGCCCCGGTATCATCATCGGGGAGGTCATGCAGACCGTAGAATCCCGCAAGAAGACCATGCCCGAAAACAGTTACGTGGCCTCGCTCCTGCGCGGCGGCACCGACGCGATTTTGTGCAAGATGGCCGAGGAGCTCGGCGAGGTTGTCAAAGCTGCGCGTGAGAAGGGGAGGGCGGAGCAGGTACGAGAGTTGTGCGATCTCCTTTTTCACGTGATGGTGTTGATGGCGCGCCAGGAGATAACGTTGAAGGCTGTCGAGGCAGAATTGGCCCGGCGTCACGGAATCTCGGGGCTGGAAGAAAAGGCGGGTAGGAAGAGCAAACCGCCCCGTGTTCCCCCAAAGCGAAGTGTTCAGCGGAGCAGAGCACACCCCGTAACAGGTTCTCGCGTGTAGCTCGCTTACGCCGACCTAAACGTTGCAAAAGCGCCCATTACGCGTTCTCCTCCGGCTTGCGGTCGTTGCCACCCGTGAGAGATAGAAAAAGATCTTCGAGGCGCGGGTGGCCCGGCAGGCCATCCTGCATTTGCAAGGCATGCAATTCTTCGAGCGTACCGACCGCCACCAGCCGACCTGCGCTCAGGATTCCTATGCGATCCGCAATCTCCTCGGCCACCGAAAGCGTATGCGTGGACATGAATACGGTGAGCCGCTTTTCAGTGGCCAGCTTGCGCAGCAAATCCTTCGTGGCCTTAACGCTCTTGGGGTCCAAGCCCACCATCGGCTCGTCGATGACCAGCACGGCCGGATCGTGCAGCAGCGCCGCAGCCAGTACCGTGCGCTGCTTCATGCCGTGGGAGAAGCTTTCCGTGAGGTCGTCGATGAATCCTTCGAGTTCGAATTCCCGCGCCATTTCGGCAATCTTGCCGTCCACCTTGTCGCGTGGAATGTTGTAGAGATCGCCGATCAGGCGCAGAAATTCGCGGGCGGTCAGCTTGTCGTAAAGGTAAGGCTCGTCGGGCACGTAGCTCATAAGCGCCTTGGCTTGCAAGCCCTGCTGAGCAAGGTTAAAGCCTCCGATGGCCGCCTGTCCCGAAGTCGGGCGCACCAGACCAGCGAGAATCTTGATGGTGGTGGTCTTGCCCGCGCCATTGGGGCCTAAAAAGGCAAAGACCTCGCCCTGTTTCAGGGACAGGTTCAGGTCGCGCAAGGCAACCTTGCCGCCGTAGTTTTTGCAGAGATTTTGGATTTCAATCATTGCGAACGCTTCGGCCCCAGTTGTGCTCAATGCCCAAGTGGAAGCGCTGACGCGCTGTGCTCCACGTTCGGCTTACTCGGAAGCGGGAAGCGTCGAGGACTCTGGACCTGTGGCACGGACACGTCGCTTTCCGACTCATCGGCCAGAAGCATCGTAACGCTCATGGCATCGGCCAGTTCGAGGTGTTGCTTAAGCACCCGACCGTCCGCCGAATAGTACGCGACCGCCTTCGTCCTGTCGCTCTCCGCCTCGACTTCAAAAGCATGGATCGTGCGCCCGAACAAGCGTACGTTTTTAGTACCTGTCACGCGCATGTCCCATGCCGCAAGCCGTGCCTCGCCTAGCTGCGCAATCGTGTCGATCACCGTGACGGACCAACGGTCGTCTTCCCTGATCTGCGGCCTGAAAGGAAACGGCGTGATGGCAATGGTGGGCGTACCCAAGTCCGCCAGCGGGATGCGCGTGGTGTGTTCGTTCACCAATGCCTGTTCGTTGTTGTAAATGAATTGGCTGATGCGAAACGACTGTTGTTCGCGCACGCCACGGAAGACGAACTCCATGCCCAATCCGGTATGCATCTTCGCGGTGAATTCTTCCAGGCCCGTGTCCAGCGTGAACTGTGCGGTACTGACGACCTCAAAGTCGGTCAGCGCCTTCTGCAGCATGGGGGAAACCGCAGCCCAGATGCGGAAGGTGGTAGTGTTCTTGAGTTCCGCGTGCGTCTCGCCGCGTCGAATCAGTGTCGCAACCATCGTCCCGACTTCGATCTCTCCGGGCTTGGCACCTTTCTCCTCGGCCTCACGCTCCTGCTGCTTCAGGTGTTCTTCCCAGTCGGGTTGTAGAAAAGTTTGGTTTTTTTCGTTCTCTTTAAGCATCACGCCGATCTTCTTGACACCGGCGAAGACGACCCATGTCGAACGCTTGGGAGCGCGGTCGGAGAAGATGGCCTCCAAAGAGTCACGACTACGCAAGGCCTCAGCCGAAGGTGGCCTGCGCCCGAAGCGCCGGTCAACCCATACCATGGTTCCTGCCCATAAGGCGAGGGTGAACAATAGTACAAGCCAGCGAAACACAGGGACTCCTTTGAGGGCAGAACGTTTCTGGAGGTGCCCACATGACTTTCATTTACTTGTAACCGTTCACCACAAAGGCACAAAGCCCACAAATAACAGTCTTGTCGTTCACGTTCTGGCCTATGAGCAACAAAAGTGGGCGAGGGCGCCGCCGACCCAGCGACAAGAAGTCGGTGCTCCCTGCACAATGGATTAGGTTACAAAAATCGTGGCGGCAGGACCGCGCTATCGCACAAACACTAGCCAGACCACCACGAAAATGGGCAGCAGGATGGGTAGGGTGTACTTCACGATATAGCCGAAGAAACTGGGCATGCGGACGCCTGCGGCCTCACTGATGGCTTTGACCATGAAGTTAGGGCCGTTGCCAATATAGGTGCTTGCACCGAAGAAAACGGAGCCAAGCGCGATAGCGAGCAGGATTGGCTCTGCCGGGAAGCCCGTCACGCCAAGCGGGTTCAGCGCCATCCATCGCGGCGTATCGCCCATGGGGGGCAGGCCAACAGGTATCGGTGGGGTGGCCAAACCGTGCGCAGCGGTGAGAAAATTAAGGTACGTCGGCGCGTTATCGAGAAATGAGGAGAGGCTTCCCGTTGCCCAATAAAAAGAGCTGGGCGAGTCCACGCCCAGGCGGCCCGCGTGCGCTTGGAGATAATCGAGTGCCGGGACCATGGTCGCAAAGATGCCGATGAAAAGAAGCCCGACTTCCTTAATGGGTTTGAAAGTAAACTCATTCGCCTGAAGGTTTTCAGCCTTGCTGGTTTTGTACGCAGCGGCGGCGGCGGCGATTTGCAAGCACGCGCCGAACGGGAAATGGACTTCGACTTGCAGGCTCTCGTGGAGCAGCTTGTCCAAAAAGACTCCGAAGATCACCACGCTTAACCAGAAGAAATTCAGACCGCCCGAAATACGCACCGTGGTCGTAGCGCCGGACGCCTCACCGGGATGCGCCTTCAGGTGGCCCTTAAAAGCATATCGGTCCATTGCGTAGAAGACCGCCAACAAGGCTCCGACACATAAGGCCCAGGCGGGCAGGCAATGTGAAATAGTCCACGTAAAAGGCACTCCTTGGAGGTAGCCAAGAAAGAGCGGTGGGTCGCCGATCGGGGTGAGGCAGCCACCGCAGTTGGCCACGATAAAGATGAACAGCATGATATGAAAGGAACGGATGCGGTGTTTGTTGATGCGGATATAGGGGCGAATCAGCAACGTCGCTGCGCCGGTGGTGCCGACGAGGTTGGCGCTCAGCGCACCGGCGGCCAGCAGGACCGTATTGGCCAGCGGTGTACCCTGACCTTTTAAATCAATCAACACGCCGCCGCAGACGACGTACAGGCTGCCAATCAGCGCAATGAACTGAAAGTATTCAAGCCCCACGTGTCGGATGCGCGCCGGTCCGAAGCCTGGGAGGCCGGTGAGGTAGTAGGCCACGACGAGGCCGCCCAGCAAGAATGCGAAGTCGGGATAATGGTGTTCCCAGAATTGGGCGTGGACGAACGGCATCAGTGCGATGGAAAGGAGCAGCAGGCCGAACGGAAGGGCGAGGTACGCTGGAAGATCCGGTGCTCCCGCTTCGTTAAGCGTGGGCGCGGGCAACACCGTGGAGGCCAGCAGGCCCAGCGCGAGCGCGCTCACGAGCGTAAGCGCCCAGCACTTGGGTCCGTGAAAGCCACTCTGGAGCATCACGCGTTTCCCCTTGCTTTAGTTCGGTAAAATCACGCGCAGGGACGGTGCCTGTGCGCGTTACGGAGTCCCGTCGACCGTCCACACCGCTTCCGGCAAGCGTTCCCACAAGTCTGCAAGACGGGAGCAAGCGTCACCGGAGGGACTATGTCTTGGCGTTTTTCGCCGATGCTGAACCGGTTTCGATAGACGCCGAAGGACTTTTATATAGCGGATATGGAGCCACCTCTGGGACTCGAACCCAGGACCTGCGCTTTACGAAAGCGCTGCTCTACCGCTGAGCTAAGGTGGCTAGAACGAATTTCACTCTATGATAATCATGCAGTGTATTCAACGCCAGCCTTGGCGGTATCAAGGCAAAGATCTCCAAAGGGCTGTGGGAAGCGGTTCGAAGTCGAAAGCGTATGGAGTGGTGCATGCGGCCAGGCACTCGAAACCAAGTGGCGCAGAGGCCGCCTGCAAGGGCCATCCATGCCAGCTTCCGCACCCCAGCAACCAACGTGGGCTATTTCGCATTTGCTGCGCTCTCGGACCTTACCTATCCTGCGCATCCTCTTCACCATGGCTAGAGCATTCCCCATGCCCAACCGAGTGCTGTACCTGGATCCGTTTTCCGGCATCGCAGGCGACATGCTGGTCGGCGCGCTGCTGGATTTAGGGTTGAACCTTGAGGACCTCAAGCAAGAACTCTCCAAGCTCGACCTGAGCGGCTACGAGTTGCGCGTAACCAAGGTTCTGCGCTGCGGCATAGTTGGCAGCAAGTTCGATGTACTGCTCAACAGTACGACCGAGGACGCGCACCGGCGCGCACATGCGTTAGGTTTGCCGCACGACCACGCGAGGCCTAGCCACACTCACACAACCTACGCGGACATTAAAGCGCGCATCGAACGCAGCGGGCTGTCGGCGCGCGTAAAACAGCAGAGCATCCGAGCGTTCCAGGTGCTGGCCGAGGCCGAAGGTCGCATGCACAACCAGTCCGCCGAGAAGGTCCATTTTCATGAAGTCGGCGCGGTGGACAGTATCGTGGATTTTGTTTCCGCCTGTGCGGGCTTGGATCTGCTGGGCATCGACGAATTGCGCTGCGGGCCAGTGGCTTTGGGTGGCGAAGGCGGAGGTTACGTCGAGTGCGCGCACGGCACGCTGCCCGTGCCGGCGTTTGCGACGCTCGACTTGATGAAAGGGTTGCCCATCCGGTCCTGTCCGGTCAAGGAAGAACTCACCACACCCACCGGCGCGGCGCTTTTGAAGGCGCTTGTCGCACCCGAATACTTTGGCCCGCTGCCCATGCTGAATATCGAAAAGGTCGGCTATGGTGCAGGCTCGCGGAACGATCCGCACATACGCATCCCGAACCTGCTGCGCGCCGTGCTGGGTACGACAAGGCTCGAAGCCAAGCCAAGCGCAGAGTCCCGCACGGCGCAGGTCGTTTCAGAATGGCCCTCTGCTGCGACTACGGATGAATCCGACACGGTGGTGGAGATTTCCGCCAACCTCGACGATGCGGAGCCGGAAGTGCTCGGCTACGCGATGGAAAAATTACTAGCTCAAGGCGCGCTGGATGTTTTCTTCACGCCTGTGCAGATGAAGAAGTCGCGCCCTGGTACGCTGCTCACGGTCATTGCGCTGCCGGAAAAGCGTGACGAGTTGATGCGGCAGATCTTCCGCGAGACGACGACCTTTGGCGTACGTTACGTCGTCAAACAGCGTGCGAAACTCAAGCGCGCTACCGAGCACCTCAAGACGCCCTGGGGTTCCGTGCGGGTCAAGGTCGGCACATGGAAAGGCGAACGGGTCAGCTTGCATCCCGAATACGAGGACTGCAAAGCGATCGCCGAGCACAAGAACATCCCGCTGCGCATGGTTCTGGACTTCGTGCGCGCCCAATTCGTACTTGTGGAAAAAAGCAAGTAACCGTTCACCACAAAGGCACGAAGCTCACAAAGAACAGCCTTATCGTACACGTTCAGATCAGCGCCGTCCTTGGTGTCTTTGTGGTGAACGGATGCAACAGCAAAACATAACTCCTACTCACGATAGGGGCGGTGGCGCGGACGATTCAGGGTTCACCGGAGATATGGGCTTCACGTTGACCAGCGCGTTTTCGAGCGCTTGCGCGGCCAAGCCCGGTGAACGTGAACGCCCCGCAGGCAGGCGCGTTTTCGCGCTCTCTTCCCGCGCGCGCTGCATTTGCAACGCGTACAGGTCCAGCAGGTGTCGCATGCGCATGCCCGCTAATGGAAAAAGCAGCGTGGCCCCCGCTGACACGACGAGCGGCATGGTCCAGATTTGTCCGATACCCTCGTAGCGGTAATCGTGTCCGCGCAGCGAATCAAGCTCGCTGATGTAGGCCACGGGGCTGAAATACACCAGGTCGTCAAAGTTCTGGGTTGAAAGACCCACGGACAGGACCGGGATGGAAAGCCCCAGCATGAGAATCACCAGCGCGAGCTTGAAGCCGGAGCGTTCCGAATAGGCCTGGATGTATAAGAGCAGCGCCGTCATGCCGAGACCCAGGCCCGCCACCACGATGATCGCGCCGTACGCCTGCACAGCGTGGATGCCCAGCGTGGCTGTGGCCATGACCGCGCTGAGCACATAAATGCAGGTCACCGAAAACATGGGTCGCACGGCGGGTGCGTCTTGCAGCTTGCCTGGCCATTCAAAAAACACCTTCCAGTGTTCGTTGCGAC
>Ga0114940_10001053_pt1 | contig 10669 bp, 7 predicted proteins | sample ColdCreekSource_FD_87195 | JGI IMG/M metagenome (GOLD analysis project Ga0114940, IMG submission 87195) | Groundwater microbial communities from Cold Creek, Nevada to study Microbial Dark Matter (Phase II) - Cold Creek Source | ecosystem: Environmental > Aquatic > Deep subsurface > Groundwater ...
CGCACCAAGTTCCCTTGGCAATGCCTCGTGCCCGGCACTGGGTACCGCCAATGCCACCGCCTTCAATTCGATCGTCCACCGGATGCAGGTGATGTATGCCGGGATTGCACCGTCCGATGTCAGCGTCAGCTATTCCGGATCAGGGATCGGCTATGCCGGTGATCCGGGCCGTATCACTGCGGGTACTGCCAAAAGCGACGTCTCCCCGATTGTGACGGTCGCAGTCACTCGGGCTCGCTTTCGCACAATGTCACTGCTTGGCGCCGGCATTCGCCTGCCGAGCTTCCGCTATTCGCAGACGCTGGAAGACGGCGACGGCGGGATAGCTTATTAGGCAATTTGATCATGGGTAATATGGATACATACTTCAATCCGGGCACGAAGGCGACGCTCAGTCGGCCGGGTGAGCTGTGCCTTGCCGCACGGGCCGATCTGCTCGCGCCGCTGCGTTTGTCGACAGCGATCGGCAGCCTTGGACCCGCCGCCTACGCCGAAGTCGAAGCCGGCCAAGACGTGCCCGAAGCGATGCTGGCCGATGCCCGCGTGCTGGTGATCGAGGTCGATCCCGAACAGCCCGATACGCTGCGCCGGGTCCGCAATATCCGCGCCGACCACCCTGATCTCAAGATCATCGCCGCGATTGCCCGCGCCAGCGTCTCGCTGGTCCAGACGTTGATCCGTCAGGGCATCTGCGATGTCGCCGAATTGCCGTTCCAGCCGGAGGAGCTTGCGCCGCAGATCCTCGAAGCGGCGAGCGAACCGCTCGATCTGACCGACGAAGCGCCGCTTGCGCCGCTCTATACCGTCGTGCGCAGCGTTGGCGGTTCGGGCAGCACCAGCGTGCTGACCCATCTCGCTGCTGCACTGGCGCAGCATCTGCCATCGGGCCAGAAGGTCTGCCTCGCCGATCTTGACCTGCAGGGCGGCGATGTCGCCGCATTTGTAGGCACAGCCGCCCCGGTGACACTCGGCGCCTTGTTTGAAGCGGGCGACCGGCTCGACGATTCGCTGGTCAGCAGTGCACTCCTTGAATCGCGCTATGGCTTTTCGATTGTCGCCGCGCCTGAAACGATCATGCCGCTCGATCTGGTCAGCGTCGATCAGGTCAACGGCGTAATCGGCGCGCTGCGCCGCAAATTCGCCATGGTGCTGGTCGATCTCCCGGCGGACTGGACCAACTGGTCGCTGTCGCTGGCGCTCAATGCCACGCGGACCTTCATGGTCACCGACAGCTCGATTGGCGGACTGCGCCAGGGCCGCCGGCGGATTGATCTGCTCGAATCCGTCGGGGTTGAGCGCAGCTCGATCAAGCTGATCGCCAACCGGATCGAACGCCGCCTGTTCCGCACGGTCGGCACCGATGACATCGGCGATGCCTTGCGGGCTGACGTGGTCGCCTCGCTGGGCGACGAAGACGGCGGCCTGCGCGCCGCGCAGGACCAGGGCGTGCTGCTGGGCGATATGTCCGGCAAAGGAACCTACGTCCGGACGATCGACGATCTCGCGCGCCGCATCGTGGCCGGGGAGATCTGAGGTGGCCGGCAATTTCTGGCGCGTCAAATCGACCGAGGCCGGCGTAGCCGAGGTGACCGAACCGGTCGCCAAGGTTCCGGCCAACCCGACCCGCAAGCAGGACGCGCAGCGCGACCAGATGCTGGGGCTGAAGGTTTCGATCCACCGCGCGCTGCTCGACAAGATCAATCTCAACGCGCTCGACCAGCTGTCGCGTGCGCAGATCGAGATGGAAGTGCGCGATCTGGTGCTCGAGATACTCGAGGCCCAGAAGGGCGTGCTCAACGCCACCGAGCGGCAGACGCTGATCGCCGAAGTGCTCGACGAATTGCTCGGCCTCGGTCCGCTTGAGCCGCTGCTCAAGGACGAATCGATCACCGATATTCTGGTCAACGGGCCGAACGTGGTGTTCATCGAACGCAACGGCTTGCTGCAGCGCGCTGAAACCCGGTTCCAGGATGACAAGCACCTGCAGCGGATCATCCAGAAGATCGTCAGCGCGGTCGGCCGCCGGATCGATGAGAGCTCGCCCTATGTCGACGCGCGGCTTGCAGATGGCTCGCGCGTCAACGCGATCATCGCGCCGCTGGCAATCGACGGGTCGAGCATGTCGATCCGTAAATTCGCCAAGAAGCGGATCGGGATGGACAAGCTGGTCGAGTTCAACTCGATCTCCGCGCCGATGGCCGAAGTGCTCAAAGCCGTGGTCGGCTCGCGCCGCAACGTGCTGATTTCGGGCGGCACAGGCTCGGGCAAGACCACGTTGCTCAACGCGATGTCGTCATTCATCGACGACATGGAACGCGTGGTGACGATCGAGGATTCGGCCGAACTTCAGCTCCAGCAGGAGCACGTCGTCCGGCTCGAAACCCGTCCGCCCAACCTGGAGGGCCGCGGCGAAGTGTCGCAGCGCGACCTCGTCAAGAACGCCCTTCGTATGCGGCCCGACCGGATCATCGTCGGCGAAGTCCGCGCCGGTGAGGCATTCGACATGCTCCAGGCGATGAACACCGGCCACGACGGCTCGATGACCACGGTCCACGCCAACACCCCGCGCGATTCACTCTCGCGCATCGAACAGATGATCGGGATGAGCGGGATCGACATCTCGCCGCGCGCCGCGCGTTCGCAGATCGCTTCGGCGATCAATGTGGTGGTCCAGGTGGCCCGAATGGTCGACGGCAAGCGCCGCGTGATCAGCATCTCCGAAATCACCGGCATGGAAAGCGAAGTGATCACCATGCAGGAGATCTTCCGCTACAAGATCACCGGGCGCGAGCAGGATGGCACGGTGATCGGCCACTTCGAATCGACTGGAATCCGGCCCAAGCTGCTGACCGATGCCGCCGAATACGGGATCGAGCTTTCGTCCGAACTGTTCCGGCCCGAACGGATGATGCGCTGATATGCTGGACATGCTCATCCGCCTTATGGTGCTGCTGGCGACTTTCGCGTCGGTGTTCCTGATCGCCCAGCTGGGGCTGGGGCGGCTGTGGAGCAGGCGGGTGCGCTTTGCTGCCGTCAACCAGCGGCTTGAGCTGATCCGCCGCGGCGCTTCGACCGAGCAGATCATGGCGACCCTGCGCAAGAACGCGCCGATGGAATTTGACAACCTGCCGCCGTTCATCGGCAACATGTTGATGAAGTTGCAGCGCGTGCTGTTCTCCGCCGCGGTGCCTTATACCTTGCCGCAAGTGTTGATCGGGCTGGCGGTGTTCACCGGGATCCTGTTCCTGCTGTTCATGCTGGTGCTGATCGTGATGAACATCGTCATCACGCCAGGTACGGCGCTGCTGGCGGTGGTGCTGGCGCTGATCGTCGGCACGGCGCTGCCGATCATGTTCTTGAGCATGCGTGCCCAGCGCCGCCGCCGCAAGATCGAGGACCAGTTCCCGGTCGCGCTAGACATCTTCGTGCGCGCGCTGCGTTCGGGCCACCCGGTCGCTTCCGCGCTCGATCTGCTGACACGCGAGATGGAAGACCCGATCGGCAGCGAATTCGGGTTGATTTCGGACGAGATCGCATTCGGCGCCGAACTGACCGATGCGGTCGAGGCGATGGCGCACCGCTGGGATCTGGAAGACATCCGGATGTTCGTCGTCTCGCTCTCGGTCCAGATCGAGACCGGGGGCAACCTTGCCGAAATCCTTGAGAACCTGGCCGACGTGATCCGCAACCGCGCAAGCCTTTACCGCAAGGTCCGCTCGCTTAGCGCAGAGGGCCGGATGACCGGCTGGATGCTGACCGTGCTGCCGCTGGTGACCTTCGTGGGCATGTTCTCGGTCAATCCGGAATTCTACCTTAACGTCGCGCGCGACCGGATCTTCCTGATCGGCTTCCCGTCGCTGATGCTGCTCTATATCCTTGGGGTCTTCTGGATCCGCCACCTCGTGAACATCAAGGTCTGACATGTTCGATCTCGTCCTTCAGAATGCCACTGTCCGCGTGCTGGTGCTGCTGGCGATCTTTGCGCTGGTAGTTGCATTCAGCTTCTACGCGATCGTCGCGCTGAACCGGCGGTCGGTTGTGCGCGGACAGGTCGAGCAGATGATGGCCGGTTCGCGGCCCGCCAAGGCAGGGCCGGGCCTGCGGGTCGATGTGCTTGAGGGCGGCTGGTCGCGGCTGGCGAAGTCGATCGAGGACGCCGGGCTCAACCTTGCCGATACCAACCAGGAACGCCTGACCAAGACGCTGCGCGGGGCCGGGTTCAATTCACCCGCTGCGCCGAAAATCTACACCCTGATCCGCCTGTGCATGATCTTCCTGCTGCCGCTCGGCTATGTCGCGCTGTCGTACAGCAGCGGTGAGCCGCCTTCGTTCACCAAGATGTACTTCGTTGGCACTGGGCTCGCGCTGCTCGGGTTGCTTGGCCCGTCGCTGTTCATCACCGCCCGCGCGGATCGCCGCAAGGAAGAGATCACCAACGGGTTCCCCGACTGCCTCGATCTGATGCTGGTCTGCGTCGAATCCGGGCTCGGACTTGAAGCCGCGCTGGACCGGGTCGGGCGCGAGATGGTCATTTCGCATCCCAAAGTGGCCGAGCTGCTCTCAATCACCACGCTGCAGCTGCGCGCCGGTGCCTCGCGTGAGGAGGCCTTCCGCAAGCTGGCCGACGCCTCGGCTGTCGACGATATCCGCTCGTTCACCACGCTGATCATCCAGTCGGACAAGCTGGGCACCAGCATCGCCACCACGCTGCGGGTCTACGCAGCTGAGATGCGCGAAAAGCGCCGCATGCGGGCCGAAGAAAAGGCGCACCGCCTGCCGGTGCTGATCTCGATCCCGCTCGTCGCCTGCATGTTGCCGACGATGATCGGCACGCTGATGTTGCCGGCCGTGGTCATGGTCGCGCGCGAAATCTTTCCAATCATGGCCGGGAGGTAAGTACCATGCGAAAGTCGGTTCAGATCGTCGCACTCGTCACCGGGACTGCCTTGCTCGGTGGATGCCAGATTTTTCAGAGTAATTCCTCGCGTCTGCAGGCTGGACTGCGCATTCCGCAGCAAGCCGAACCGCATCTCTATGCGCAGCAGCAACTTGAAGCCGGTCGGGTCGCACTGACTGCACGGAACTATGCAGCGGCCGTCGCCGCGTTCCGCAATGCCTCGCTTGAGCCGGAACTGGCCGGTGCAGCCAACAACGGCCTCGGCGTCGCCTATGCCGGGATCGGGCGTAACGATCTGGCCGAGCGCTATTTCCGCCTCGCAGTCACCGCCTCGCCCGGGATCACCCGCTACCAGGATAACCTGGTCCGGTTGCTGCGGGTCAACTTTGCGGCGGATCAGGCCCGGCTTGCCCGCGCCGAGGCGATCAAGCGCCGCCCGGCACCAGCCACCAGCCGCGCAGTGCCCGGAACCGCTTTTCGTGCCGCCCTGCGGATCGAACCTGCCCGCGCCCGGCTTGAGCGGCTCGCCGATGGTGCGGTCAACCTCCACACCGGCGCAGCGCCGATGACCGCCGCGCGCCCGCTGGTGGTGGCGATGAACGCGGCAGAGGCCAAGCCACTGCCCGAAGCACAACCCGCGCCCACGCGGGCTCCAGAACAAGCGGCAGAGCAAGTCGCTACGCAGGCTGTCGTCACCGCACCAGTGGTGCCTGTCGATCCGAAGCCGGAACAGCCAAAGCCGCAAAGCGCGGTCATTCTGGTTTCTGACCGGCGCAGCGTTGCTGTTACGACAGCTCCGACCCAGCCCGAGCCGGCAACACTGGCGATTACCAGCACCGGGCGGCGTTATGGCGCTCCGCTGGAACCGGTCAGCCAGCGCGCCGTGGTCTTCACCGCGCCGCGCCATGCAGTCGCTGCGGCCAGTGTCTCAGCCAGCGGACTGCGTCCCCGGCACATTCCCGAACCGGCATTCGGGCTGACCGAGCCTGAATCCGGTGCCGAACGGCTGGCTCTGGCTGGCCAATGATGCCGATCTGGGCTGTTAGCGGGCTGGCTGTTGCCGGCCTCGTTGGATCATGGTTTGACTTCACGCAGCGCCGCTTGCCGAACTGGTTGTGTCTGGTGGCATTGCTCGCCGGGCTGGGCGTGGCTTTTGCGATTGGCGGCCTGACCGCGCTCGGCTGGCATGGCCTCCACGCCCTTGTCGCGCTGCTGGTTGGAATGGGTCTGTTCGCGCTGCGCGTGATCGGCGGCGGCGATACCAAGTTCTATGCTGCTTTGGCGGCATGGTTCCCGTTTTCGGTCGGACTCGAACTGTTTGTCTCAGTCGCATTGGCAGGCGCTGTGTTGACGATCCTGTTCATCACCGCACGCAAGCTCAGGGGACGTCCGGCCTTCCCCAAGGATCCGACGCTTCAGGAGCGGCTGCCCTATGGTCTGGCAATCGCCAGCGGCGCAGTGTTTCTGGCCGCTACGTCAAGCCAGGCATTGTTTTGAGCGTTAGCGCGGCAGGACACCCTTGGGAATGCAGCGTTCGCGCGGCAGTCCTTTAAACGTATCGCAGTTGTAAAGCGTGATCTCCGCCCCGCTGGGATCGCGGGCATAGCTGAATTGCAGCGTGTCGCGTGCGCCTGACGGGACCGGGAACTTCGCCGGAATCGCCGCGCGGTCAGTCCAGCCCATTACCCGGCAAGTACCCGGCGCCGTGCAAAGTTTGCGCGCCAGCACCAGCGCCTCATCCGCGTTGCCGCCACCGATGTGGACGAAATTGGCCTTGCCGCTGGCGTCGCGCATTACCAGTTCGCCGCCGCTGATCGCCGGCGCGGCGCTGGCGATCGTCGGCAGTGCAGTCGGTTCGGCCAGGGCGGCTTCGCTGGCGAGCACTTCCGAAGACGCCGCAGTGTCCGGCTCGCCGCCGTTATAGGCCATTCGCGCTGCTGCCTTGCTGCCCCAAAAGCCCGGCCAGCGAAAAAACAGGTGTGTCTCGACCCGCGCCAGCTTTTCGAGCTTGGGCGACCAGTAGGGAAACACCCAATCGGTGTGATAATGCGTGGCGGTGCCAACCGGGGCATAGACCGAGCCGCGCAGTGCTTCTGCCGCGCGGACCCGCGCCGCACGCCAGGCCTCGTCGCCATAGCGGCGGGTCAGCGAGCCATCGCAGGTAAACGTAAACTGGCAGCCGGTGCGTCGTTCGGAACCCTGGTACACCACCCCGCAGACAGTCCGCGCAAAGGCCGGATGGCGCGCACGGTTGAGGACCACCTGGATTACCGCGCGCTGCCCGGCATCACTCGGCCCGGCCTCGGCCATGGCCGCGAGCGCAAGACATTCGGTCGCGCGTTCCAGATCGAGCGGCGTGCCGGCAAAGCGGAATGGAGCAGCTACGGGGATCTTGCCAGACACGAACGGCACGGCCGCATTTTTGGCCCGCGCATCGTCTGCCGCCTCAATCGCCTCGCCAATCACAGGCGCATCGCTGGCTTGACCCGGCAGGATCGCAAAACCGCCTTGGTCAGACGCGGTTTGCGCAGAGAAATCGTCCGCGCGGGGCTGCTGGGTTGGCAGGAATGCAAACAACGCCGCAATCACCAGCGCCAGCGCGGCTAGCAGCAGCGGCGCGCGGTACTCGTCGGCAATGGCGCGCAGCCTGCCGCGCCGCGCGCCAGCTTCGCCGGAATTCTCAGAATCAGGAAGGAGCGGTGGCGTGCTGGGCATGTCGATCGGTGCGGGATGGTGCCCGGGTGCTTAGGCAAGGCATCCCCGGCGCTCAACCAGTAACTTGCCGCCGCCTCCCGGATCGGGACCAGAGCCTGCGCGCGCCGCCGGTTGCGGGCGGCGCCTAGAGCATGAAGTCTGCGGCTGTCAGCGCAGTTGCCGAATGCACCAAAATCTCGATATTCGGCGATCCCGCCACCGCCGCCACGACACGCCATTGGTCAGTTCCAGCCGCAATCACCTGTACCTGGCCTGCCAGCAATGGTCCTGCTCCGAGTACGAAGGTGAAGGCATTGTCCTTGCCGCCTGGCAGAGCGTCGATCGCCGACAAGTCGATCAGATCGCCACCGGCTGCACCCGCCCCTTCGAAATCGAGGATGGTGTCGCGGGCAAGCACGGTGGAATCCGCCAGTGCAGCAAACGCGAAGGTGTCTGTCCCCGAACCGCCTGTCAAAGTGTCCGCCCCGCCGCCACCGATGATCCGGTCGTTGCCCGCGCCGCCATCGATCGCATTGCTTGTGGAAGAGCCAGTCAAACGGTCCGCAAAACCACTGCCGCTGAGGTTCTCGAACCCGATGAGCGAGTCCCCACCGGCCCCGCTAGTATTCTGCGAGGAGGTCGTGGCGAGCGAAACGGTTACCGCGCTGGTTGCCGAGGCATAGGACACGGTATCCACGCCGAGCCCGCCATTGAGCGTGTCATTGCCCGCACCGCCGTCGATCAGGTCGTTGCCTGCCCCGCCTTCGATCAGGTTCGCCGCAGCGCTGCCGGTCAAGACATCGTCAAATCCGGTGCCAGCAAGGTTTTCGATCCCGATCAGCGTGTCAGTTCCGCCTGCTCCGGTCGCTTGCGGACCCACGATCGCCAGGCTGACCTGCACCCCGGCGCCAAGGCCGGCGTAGCTGGCTGTATCACCATTGCCGCCGCCGCCATCGAGCGTGTCGTTGCCAAGTCCGCCATTGAGCGGGTCGTTGCCGCCATTGCCGGTCAGCGTATCGTTGCCAGCCGTGCCGACCAGATTGTCGACCTGGTTGCTGCCGGTACGCAAATCATCGGCCCCTGCGATTATGAGGGAAATCGTCTGGGCGGTGCCGTCCGCCGCCGCCACGGTGAAGCTCTCGGTCAAAGTTTCGCCCAGGCTCAGCCCATCGACGGCCGAGTTGGTATTGTTGAGAACATAGGTCCAGCCACCAGACGCAGTGAGCGTCAGACTGCCATAGAGGCCGGTCTGGTTCCCGGCGACGAAGCTTGCGGGGCTGTCAACATCGCTGACCGTCAGGGCACCGGCTACTTGCGATGCTGCGCCGACCAGTGCCGACTCCTGCACCGTCCCGGTCACCGCGCCGCCGATCACGGCCGCATCGTTCGCGCCGCGGATCGCTATTGTTACGGTCTGGGTCGTGCCGTCATTGCTGGCAACGGTAAAGCTGTCAGTCACGGTCGTCCCGGTGTTCAGCGACTGCACGGCAGTGCTGGTCTCTGCCAGGGTGTAGAGCCAGCTGCCGTTCGCCTCGAGCTGAAACGATCCATAGGTGCCATTGGCAGTTTGCGGAGCCATCGCCGCCGGGCCATCGACATCGTTCACGGTGATCGAGCCGCCGATCTGCCCCGCCGCTGCGCCAACGATGACGCCCTCGGTCAGATCACCCAGCAGATCGCCGCCGATCACGGCCGCATCCGCAACCGGATTGACCGCGATCGTCACAGTGCCGACGTTGCTGGCGAATAGGGCATCGTTGGCGGTGAAGGTGAAACTGTCGACCCCGAAGAAGTCGGCGTCCGGCACATAGTTGTATTGCCCGGCGGCGTCGAATGTCAGCGTGCCGTGGGCAGGCCCATCGACCAGCACGAAGGTCAGCGGATCGCCTTCGGGATCGCTCCCCGCGACCGAGCCGGATACCGATTGGTCTTCATCGAGCACCACCGCGTGGTCATCGGCAGTGGGGGCTTGATTGAGCGTGACAAGCTGCTGTCCGGCAAATTGCAGGACTTCGACGTGGGTAACCACGTCGATGCCCTCATCCCCGTCCGCTGCGTTGAGATCGGTCACCTGCCACTGGCCATTGGTCAGCGCGACGATTTCGAAATCTGCGAGCACGCCGAGATAGTTCGCGACGTCGATCCCTGCCCCGCCGTCCATTGTGTCATTACCAGCGTCGCCGGACAGGAAATCGTCGGCATTGCCGCCGACGATCGTGTCATTGCCCAGATTGCCGCCCAGTTGGTTGCGCATGGCTATCGATCCAAGGATCAGATCGTCGCCCGCACTTCCCGCGATACCGATGCTCTCGATGCTGATCAGCGTGTCCAATCCGCCCCGCCCGTCGTCGAACAGTTGCGGATCCTCACTGGCAACGAGGCCGCGAATATCGATGCTGCGGGCATCGGCCAGGTCGTCGAACCGATAGCTGGCGAAGTCGAAGCCTTCACCGCCGTTCATGGTGTCATTCCCGGCATCGCCGCGCAGATTGTCATCGCCGACCCCGCCGATCAGCACGTCATCGCCGTCACCGCCGCGGATCACGTCGTTGCCGGCCCCGCCGTCGATATAGTCCGCAAGATCGCCCGCTTGCGGCTGCACGCTTGCCGTATTGAAGCCACCGGCAAGCGAGTCATTGCCATCGCCGCCATAGATCTCGTCCGCACCGCCCTGTCCGCGGATGTCATCGTTGTCAGCGCCACCATCGATAAAGTCGGTGGTGTTGCCGCCGCGGATCAAGTCTACACCACCATTCCCGTACAGCTGGTTATCCAACGCAAGCGAACCGCGCAGGGTATCATTCGCTTCGGTTCCGGCGATGCCGATCTTCTCGATGTTTGAGACCAGATCGAACGAACCGCGTCCGTCGTCGACCAGTTGCTGTGTCGCGCTGTTGGTCACCGCGCGCATGTCGATGGTCACTGGTCCGACAAGGTCGCTGAACAGATAGCTGACAAAATCCTGGCCATCGCCGCCATCGATCGAATCCGCACCAGCGTCGCCGCGCAGGTTGTCATTGTCCGCCCCGCCCAGCAGCGTGTCGTCACCATCACCGCCGCGCAGCAGGTCATTGCCAG
>Ga0114940_10001054_pt1 | contig 10666 bp, 10 predicted proteins | sample ColdCreekSource_FD_87195 | JGI IMG/M metagenome (GOLD analysis project Ga0114940, IMG submission 87195) | Groundwater microbial communities from Cold Creek, Nevada to study Microbial Dark Matter (Phase II) - Cold Creek Source | ecosystem: Environmental > Aquatic > Deep subsurface > Groundwater ...
ATTGCCCTTTTTCCCCTCACGCACAACCGCAGATGAAGTTTTGTGGCACGGACAGTCCGTTCGTTCTGCCGTCACGCAGGGCTTCGCTCCAGGGAGTGTCGGTAGCGCTTCGAATTCGGACAACGCAAGCGTACGGGCGAGACGCCCGTAATGAGTGGCCCGTGTGGTACGGAGCTTCAGGTCTGCACCCATTCGGCACACTTCCAGACCCAATCCCACCGAGTCTTGAAATAGCGCCTGCTGCATGACCGGATAGTCTCGCGCGGACACGCTGCTCATTTGGAAATCATTTTGGAAACATGCGTGTTCTGGAGAGTTCCCATTCTCAAACCGCATACGTTCACCACAAAGACACAAAGGACACCAATGGTCAAAGAGGGTCGGAACGTGAACAACAAGGCTGTTCTTCGTGGGCTTTGTGCCTTTGTGGTGAACGGTTACCTCAATCCCATCACGGCGGCGAAATGAAAAGCTGGTCAGACGCCCTTAACGCACGCCTTGCGGCCTGGCGCGCTGTGGGCCTTGAACGCCGCTTGCGTGTCGCTGAAGGCGGTGCAGCGCGAGTGCGGATCGCGGAGGATGCCACCTCCTCGACTGCAACCGCACGCCCCACCGGGGAGCGCGGAGTCGTCAACTTCGCAGGCAACGATTATCTGGCATTAAGTGCCGATCCGCGCGTCGTCGCCGCTGCCAAAGCAACCCTGGACGCCTATGGCGCAGGCGCGACGGCCAGCCGACTTCTGGGCGGCACAAGGCCGATTCACGCCGCATTGGAAGCCGAACTGGCGCGCTTCAAGCGCAGCGAAGCCTGCTTGGTCTTCGCGAGTGGCTATCATGCGGCGCTGGCCGTATTCGCATTGAGCTTTGCGCTTCCCGATGAGGACGACACCACAGGCCCCCTTACGGAAGGCGTTGCAACACCCAACGAACAGCGAACAGTTGGAATGTCCGTAATCCTTGACCGTTACGCTCACGCTTCCCTTCTCGATGGTGCCCGGCTTTCCGGTGCGCGCCTGCGCACCTTCAAACACAACGACTTGGCAGACCTGAGCCGTATTCTCAAGCGCGAAGCCAAGCCTGAACCGGAAGAACGCAGTGCCCGTCGAAAACAGCTCCTGGTCGTTACAGAGTCGCTCTACTCCATGGAAGGCGACGTCGCACCGCTGCGAGAAATCTACGCGCTCACGCACGCCGCCGGAGCGCTGTTGCTGGTGGACGAAGCCCATGCCACGGGCGTGCTGGGGCCGCAAGGGCGCGGGGTGCTGGCGGATGTTTTCGACGACGCGCTTCCGCCCGACGTGCTGGCGCTGGGCACGCTGTCCAAGGCGCTGGGCAGCCAGGGAGGTTTTGTGTGTGCCAGCAAGCTGGTAACGGAGGTCCTTGTGCATGCGGGCCGTGCCTTCCTTTTTTCGACGGGCTTGGCCCCCGCCGCAGCCGGCGCGGCACTCGCGGCTCTACGCATCGCTGAAAAAGATGACGCACGCCGTCAGCATCTGTTGCGGCGCGCGGAAGCCCTGCGCACCACACTGCGCTCCCGAGGCTGGAATGTATTGGGCGGACTCGGTCCGATTGTGCCGATCCTGGTTGGGGACGAGGCCGCTGCGGCACGTCTTGCAGACACGCTGTTGCAGCAGGGCGTGTGGGCGCCGGCGGTGCGTTACCCAACCGTCAAACGAGGCCAAGCCCGGCTGCGCGTGAGCATGAACGCGGCGCATTCGGACGAGGACGTGGCGAAATTGCTGGAAGCACTGGGGTGCGGGTCCGCGCACTCCTCGTAAACCCGTTTACTCGGTACGGCCTGCACCTCAGGGCTTTAGACTTTTGACGGCTGTCCGTGCCTTGTGCTTAATAAACCGGAGGCTACCATACGCACGCTATGAAACTTCATGCGGTAGGAACACGATTCGGCGGCACGATGGCGGCGCTGCTGTTGTTCGCAGGCTGCGGGCGACCGTGGCAGCGGCCTACGCCCAAACCTCAAGACCCCTTCGTCACGCTAGAAGCCAAGGAAACCTCCAAGCTGAGCGAAAAAGAGTACCTGATGCGCAAGGCCGTCGTGGGTTCGCGCAGCGAACGCCTGGAGGCGCTGGACGTTATCGACCGCGCCAACGATCCCGACTTCTTGCCTTTCCTGCTCAACCGCATGGAGAAGGAAGACGACAAGTTCCTGACCGTCCGCATCATGCAGGCGCTTTCGCGACCCGACGGACTGCAAGATGTCCGTGCGGTAAGCCCCATCCGGCGCATCGCGGTGAAGGACCAGGGGCGCGTGGGCATGGAGGCCGTCATCGCGCTCTTCAATCTCGGCGACGACAATTACGTGCCCAGCGTCATCAAGCACCTGCGTTATTACGAAGAGTTTCCCGAACACGCCAGCATCGCCTTGCGTGCGTTGAAGAAAATGTACGTGGTCGAGTTGCCCCCAACGGTACGCGCCTGGAATACGTACTACCGCAGCCACCGTCTCGCGCCGTACCAACAATTGCATTGGTGGTCCACGTTCCGCCCACCTGAACCGCCGGTCGTCGCGGGCACGACCAAAGTCGAACCGCGCCCCAAGGGCGGCCCCCAGCTTCCACAGGAAGACGTGCGCGTTCGCCGGACCATCGTGAGCGTGTATGAATTCTGGAGGCCCGACGAACCGTAGCCGCGCCGCAGGACCAGCGCACTCTAACGGATATCCGCACATGCGGACCCTACTCCAAAAAAGGTAATCGTTCAGTCGCGCAGGGCGGGCACTGCCCACCCTACAGGAAGCGCCGAGCTCCGGGTGACTGGGGCGGCGGCGTCCTCTCCAACTTTTGTTGGTCATAGGTCGGAACGTGAACGACAAGACTGTTTTTTGTGGGCTTTGTGCCTTTGTGCTGAACGGTTGCAGGTTACTCTCCCCCACGGCGAGAACGACGGCGTGAACCGGTGACGCGCTTCAGGCTGGAGGTAGTTTTGGACGTGCCGGTGCCGCTGGCCGACTCGTGGTTTACGCCGCTGCGAATATCTTCCACGGCGCGTTCAAGATCACGGATGAGCGACGAGGCGGACTGATAGCGTTCGCCAGGCTTTTTACGCATCATGCGATCCGCGCAGCGATAGACCATGGGCGCGCAACCCGGCTCCAGCTTTTGCAGCGACGGCGGATCATCGAAGACCTGCTTCTCCATGATTTCCTTGGCGTCTTTGCCGGTGAACGGCACCTTTCCCGACAACATGCGGTAATAGGTTACGCCCAGCGAATACAGGTCGGCTCGGTGATCCAACGACAGACCACGTGCCTGTTCGGGGGCCATGTAGTGCGGCGAGCCAAAGACGCCATCGCTCTGGTCGGCCTTGCCTTTTTCATTGAGAGTCTTGGCGATGCCGAGGTCGGCCAAGCGCACTTCACCGGCTTCTGTCAGCATCAGGTTGTCGGGCTTGATGTCGCAGTGGACGATGCCGACCTTTTCGGCGTATTCCAGCGCGCGCGAAGCTTGCAACACGATTTCGGTGGCTTGTCCTTGTTCGAGCTTACGGCCGCGCGAAATCAAGTCCTGCACCGAGCCGCCACCGACGTACTCCATGGACAGGAAATAGACGCCGTTTTCCTCGCCTACTTCGTGGACGCCGATGACGTTGGGATGATTGAGGCGTCCGGCGGAGCGCGCTTCGGCCAGGAAGCGATCCACGAAGCTGCGGTCGGCGGTAAGGTCGGGGTTCAGAATCTTCAGTGCGACTTGCCGACCCAGCGCCATCTGCGAGGCATTATAGACCTCGCCCATGCCTCCCACGCCAATGCGCGTAAGCAGGTGATAGCCGGCAATTTTTTGGCCGGCCAGGTTGCCTTCGCTCTTTTCCGATTCGGAACGGAAACAGAACAGCGATTCTCCGGCGCGCAGAGTGTCCCCGAAAACCAACAGCGTCTCGGCCTCGATGCGGGTGCCGTTCACGAAAGTGCCGTTGTGGCTCTTCAGGTCCGTAACGCTGAATAGGTCGCCGGACTTATCAATTTTGAAGTGCTGCCGGGAAACCAGGTAATCGGTGAGTATCAAGGCACAGGTGTTCGAGCGACCGACCACATAGGTCGCGACGGCACCTCCTTCGAAGTTGAGGCTGCCGCCCTTCTCGTTCCCGCGTTCAACTGTTAAGCGTGGCATGACTTCAGTCTCGGTGTCCAAGGGGCTGGGGCACCCCAAGCCATCACGACCTGCCCAACTCCCGACTACGCTCCACCGCGCGACGCACCGCCGCAGTAAGTTTTGCTTTCACGCCGCCCGCGTCCAGTTGTTCCACTGCGGCCTGCGTGGTGCCGTTGGGACTGGTGACACGCCGCCGCAATTCATCGGGCGGCAGGCCGGTATCCTCCAGCATCTTGGCCGCGCCTAGGCACGTGCGGGCGGACAGTTTGAGCGCGTCTTCTTGCGTAAGGCCTTCCGCCATACCGGCCTCGGTCATGGCTTCCACTAGGTAAAACAGGTACGCGGGACCTGAACCCGAGAGGCCGGTTACCGCGTCCAGCAACGGCTCCTTCACGCGCATGACGACCGCTGCCGATGAAAACAGCGCTTCAATCTCCGCCAAGTCTGCTTCCTGTGCATAGGCTCCACCCGCGATGCAGGCCGCACCCAAGCCCACCAGCATCGGCGTGTTGGGCATCACGCGCACCGTTCGCGCGCCGACGGGCAGGTGCTTTTCCAAGCGCGCCGTCGTGACGCCCGCGCAGATCGAGGCCAGCACGTGCCGTTGCGGGTCGAATTCCGCCTTGATTCCGCTAAGCACTTCGTCCACCTGCTGCGGCTTAACGCACAACACGAGCACGTCTGCACGACGCACGACCGCGTGGTTGTCTGGCGTGGCACGTACGCCCAACTCGCGCTCAAAGAATGCTCGCCGCTCCGCCGAAATATCGCTCGCGATCACCGCGTCCTTCGGCACGAGTCCCGTCTTGAGTGCGCCACGCACGAGCGCCTCGGCCATGTTGCCCGCGCCGAGCAGACCCAGTGAACGGCTTTTTATGGAGGTCGCTGGCACCCGCAGTCAACTCCTTTGAATCGGAAAATCCGCGGGCATGCTACACAAGTTGACGCTTTTTCCGAAGACATTCCCTGAGCGTCGTCCAACCATTCCTGTGGGCACCACAATGGACACCAAGCACGGCACGGCTCGAAACGACAACGCGCGGTCATTACTTCTGCAGCGTCAGCCGAGGCAACAATCTTCCACTTTCCTTCATGTACACACGGTACTCGTCGCCAAAACGCGCGCACAATAAGCGCTCCTCCGGCGCGATGCGCGCATACAGGAAGCACATCAGCCCCACACTCCAGGCCACGATGAACGCGTTAGCCGAAGCCAGCGCCGCAAAGAGGAAGAAGGCCAGCAGCGCCGTGTACATCGGGTGCCGCACATAGGCATACGGGCCGCTGCGGACGAGCGCGTGGTCGTCGCGGACCTCTAAACGCACGGAAAAGAAACTGCCCAGCGTTCGGTGGACCCAGTGCAGGCCGGCCAGCGCCGCCCACGCGCCCACGCAGCCCATCCAGCGCAGCGCAGGATGTAGCGGCAATTCAAATGCACCAAGCCAGGGGAAGACGCCGTAGGTGTGGAAGAATCCGTACAGCGTCACAGCGCAGCTTAAGCCCAGCACCAAAAGTACCCGCAGCAGTGAGGTCCAGATCTCGTGGTGCGAAGCCGTCACCCGCGCCTGGGTTTGAGCGGCTCGGATACGCAGCGCGTGATAGCTGCGCAGCAGCGCAAGGGCGGAGTAAAGCCCGAGGAAAACAAAGGGGAGCAAGGCGTTTGTATCCATCAGTCGGCATAAGCTAACCGAAGTGCGGTACCTTTTTGACTTTCGATTGCCGGCTCAGCCGCAACGGTACTACGGGGTCCTCAGTGCAGTGCATAGAAGTAGTCAGGGCATGCAGGATGCCGCGTAGTCCGGCATACCCGCGCTTGAACTCCAGCGTACCCACGAACGGCAGGGACGTAGCTAGCCGGCAAAGCGTCTTGAACTCTTTCCTTTGCAGACGCGGGTTGGCTAGGGCCAGCCGGAAAGCCCCGCCATGCAAGGCCCAGAACGCGGCTTGCGGGTGCAACGGCTGCACGCGTACAGAAACACCTGAACGTCGCAGGGCTTTTAGAACATAGATTCCGGCCAGCTTGCAGGGTCGGGTGGGCCGAGCGCTCGGCGCTCTAGGCACCACGCGCAGCTTGGGCGAATAGTCCGCGACCTGCTTTGCGCACAACCGAGGAAAGAAACGCCGCCGCGTGTCCGGCCAGAGACGCAAGCCTGGATAGCTGGGCCATGCGAGGGGCGTATGCTTGTTCCATGTCAGGCACAGGACATCGTCGGCCACGAGTTGCCAGTCTTGCTTAACTAGCGCGGCGGCTAACGTGGATTTGCCCGCTCCCGTTGCCCCCAGAAACGCCACGGTGCCCCAGGGACCCCTCATCACGGAGGCATGCAAAACGGTGCGGCCATGCACGGTAAGCGCCAGGGGGAAGACTTGGTCGAGCAACAGATGCCGAAAGTCGGCTGGTGTTGCACCGGTAGCGCAACCCTCGATGAGGCGGCCATCTTGGGACAGCCGGAACTCCGCCTGGCCTGGAAACCGCAACGCGTAACCCTGCCCGATGCGGCCGTAGCAAAGCCACACCTTGCCGCGCCGCAGTCGAACGCGATGAAACCAATCCGTGCAGCGAGTCGCGAAACGATCTACCGGCTTGAAAAACACTTCCGCGTTGGCGCGTGGTGCGGGGAGCAGTTCGTCAAGTCGCAGGGCGCTCTGGAGGACGAGGCCGTACGCGTGGTAACGGTACGTCTGAATTTTCCGAGGCGGCGTCTTTCTATGGTTAGCGGCCATGGGTGTGTACCAAGGTCGTTACGAAAGCCAGAGCGTCCGCAGGCTCCGAGAACCGCGTCGGATGCCGCTGGCGCAGCATGGCGGCGATGTCCTCGGGCGTATGCCCACCGTCGAACCAAGTCAGCGCATCGCGCAAGGCCGCACCGCACGGCGAAAGGGTCGGGCGGTGACCGGCGCGCGTCTTGGCCAAATCTTCAGGGGCCAAGAGCAGTGCTTGGAACGTGGATTGGCGCGGCAAAACCTGTGGCTCGGTTGCGCCGGGTGCCAGGATTTCAAGCCACCAGCTCAGCAGGTTCTCGCGAATGCGCAGGTCCACGAACGCACGCACCCGCGACCCGGCTCGCAGCGCCAGCGGCGCGGTGAAGGGCAGAAAAATCTGCTGCCGGTCGATAGCGCGTGCCACGGGCGCATTGGTCATGGTCACGCCGGGCGCAAGATGTGCGTCGACCCAGCCGCCCAGTCCATGCCAAAGTGCGTCGGTGGGCGCGATGAATTCTGCCGTCAAGTCCTGGAAGTCGTAACGCGGCTGGGCGGGATCAAGCGTACCGACACGGACCGGTTCTGCGGCCACGGCATCTGGTTTGAAATTCTCGCGTAAGCAGGCGTACTGGGCCTTTTCGCGTGCAGGTGCGCAATCGAAGCCCGCAGGCCGCGAAGACCAGAACTCGACCCAGGCAAAAGATGCGGGCGCATGAACCGGCGCAAGCATGAGATCAATCGTGGCCGGCATCACGATGCCGCCGGGTTTGAGGAAGCGCCGGCAGGCATCGGAAAAGTATTCCACATAACCGTGCTGGAATCCCCAGCTCCCTACTTGGTCGCCGAAGACCACATCCACGCGCTCGGGAAGCTCTACGGCACTGGAATGCTCGTGGTAATACCGCATGCGCTCCGCGAAGCCGTTGGCCGTGGCCAACTCGCGCGCCAAGCCCAGGATGCCGCCCTGATCGATGACATGCACGCGGGAGGCCCCGCAGCGGCAGGCCAGCAAGCCGAGGATGCCCGTGCCGGCACCCAAATCCACGGCAACCGCACCGGGCTTGATGACCGCACGCAGGGCCTGTTCCCAGCTTTCCATCCGCACGTGATCGGCAAGGTACGTGTGGTGTTCATCGAGGATATCGAACATGGCCTGATCCTTGGGCCTGCGGCGGCATGATGTTGTTGACGAAGTTGGAATGCAATACTTAAATCAGCGCATGAGCGGTTTAGCGGGCCTATGGCGCGCGGACGGACAGCCTGCGGCGCGCGAAGAGCTGGCAGGCATGTTGGCCGCCCTGCCGCACCGAGCGGGACAGGGCTGGAAAACCTATGTGAATGGTCCGCTGGCTATGGCCGCCTCCGGCCTGCGGAGTGCTCCCGAAACCGGCAGTGCCTGCGCCTTCACGGGCCGCTTGGACGATGCCGCCGACTTGGGTACTAGATTGGGTTTGGAGGCAGGTACCGACTGCGGCGCGTTGGTCCTTGCCGCAGTAGCGCGTTGGGCTGACGAAGCACCCAACCGGCTACTGGGCGACTTTGCGTATGCGGCGTGGGATGCGCGCACGGCGCGGCTTAGGTGCGCGCGCGATACCGCTGGCTTGCGTCCCTTCTACTATGCTTGGGATGGTCGCGTGTTTCGTTTTGCCAGCGAAATGAGCGCGCTCTTGGCGGGCGGGCATGTTTCGAGCGCGCCCAACGAAGGCATGGTCGGTGAATATCTGGCCTGTGTCATCACGCACCTCGAAGAAACCCTGTATCACGCGATTCGACGCCTGCCGCCCGGCCATGCGCTCACGCTGAAAGACGGACGGCTGCGCATCGCTCGTTACTGGAACCCTCAGCCCAACACGACCGGGCAAGGCAAGGACGACCGGGAATACCAGCGGCTTTTTCTGGAAACCTTCCGCGAAGCCGTGCGCTGCCGCTTGAGCAGCGCGGCACCGGTGGGGTTGGATTTGAGCGGCGGCCTGGACTCGTCCGCCGTAGTTTGCATGGCGGGCGTGCTTGCGCAGGAAGGCCGCTTGCCTTGTCCTAGCGTAGAGGCATTTTCCCTGGTCTTCCCAGGGCTAGCCTGTGACGAAAGCGCGTACAGCGCCAGCGTCGTGCAGGCGTGGCCACTCAAGCATCACGTGCGAGAACCGGAACTGCCGGACGCCGCAACGTGTCTGGAACTGGCACACCGGTTTGCTGATTTTCCGGGGCACCCCAACGGGCTGATGTTTGTGCCTTTGCTGCGTGAGGCTGCGGCGCGTGCAATGCGCATCACGGTCAGTGGCCTTGGCGGCGACGACTGGTGGCAGGGCGCTGGCTTGAGCTACTGGCGTCCGCTGCTGCGCGCGCGGCTGCCTGCTGCGGTTAGACGAGCGCTGCGGCGAGCGCGAGGCTTGCCGGGGCTGCCTCCGTGGATTCAGCCGGACTTCGCGAAACGCATCCACTTGCGCGACAGGCTGGAGGCCCTGCCGCGGGTACCGACCGGTGCCGATCCTTGCTGGGCCAGCGTGTATCAGGTCGGCCTATCGGGCTGGAAGGTCCACGCGTTGGAGTGCGAAGAGCGGCAGGCGGCGGTTTTCGGCCTGGACCTGAGTTGCCCCTTCGAGGACCGCAGGCTGGTGGAGTTGGCCCTTGCCTTTCCTGAACGGCAGCGTTGCCGCGAAGGCCAGCGCAAGTATGTCTTGCGCGAGGCGCTACGCGGCGTGCTGCCCGAGCAGGTCCGCCTGCGCCGCGACAAAGCGATCTTTACTGCGCCCGTTACTCGAACGATCCTAGCGCCCGCTATGCGGGAACTGCTAACCGACATGAACCTCCAGCGCCGGGGTTGGGTACTGGATGCAGAAGTGCGGGCGCAATTCTACCACCTGGAACAACTGGGCGAACAGGGTACCGCAGGATGTTCGTTACGCTGGCCTCTGTGGATGGCCTTGGGGTTGGAAAGTTGGCTCCGTGCTGCGTACTGAAAAGGCTTGCTATTTAGGCCCCACCGCTTGAGACTCTCTTACCTCCAGCAAGGGTCCGCACCATGGGCACCGAAGACGACCAGAAACCGAAGCCTCCTGAAGTCCCGACCGAGAGAAAGAAGCGGGCCTACCAGCCGCCGCAGGTCTTCGATCATGGGAGCGTGACGAAGCTTACCTGCGGAGCCGGTTCTATTATTGTGGCAGATGGCATGAGCGGCATGGGGATGATATAGGTGCCCATTTCGTCACCGCACGGCGGCGTCCGGAAGCGGGAACTTCATATACGCATCCAAGCCGCCTAAGCAAACGCCTCCCGGCAGTTCCAGCCACGCGTGCGACCTCAGTGCCGTTCCGTCTTTTTGCACGCCTACGCAAAGCCGCGTCAGAATGCCACGCCGCCGCAAGAGCCAGCGCGCAGCCAGGGCCTGCGTTAAACACGTTGCTCGCGGCACCCAGCGAGCCACGCGTGAAACCCCATGAAACACCCGTGCCGCCTCGGACTCTTGGGCCTGCGTTAGCGGACGCCCGTTTTCCGTTTCGCGTTGAGCACCGCGCAACAGCACGCGCAGCGGCAGCAGCCATAAGCTCAGACGAGCAACGGCCACACACGCGAGGATGGCCGCGTTTTCACAGGCTTTAACCATTCTCAATCTCGATCAATTTACGCTTTAGCAGCGCTTCAAGGAACGCGTGCAGATCGCGCTCGCCGACCTCTTCGTTCACTTCAAATGCGTCCAGAATGACGGGCTGGTGGCACTGTTGACGCTCCCTGAAAGCCATGGATCTCCGCAAAAGTTTGGACCGGAATAGTGCCACGGGTGGGACGCCGTATCCCACCCGTGCGAACGCGCCGCGACCAGGCTGCAACCCAACAGAAGCACGCGCGACGAACTCGTG
>Ga0114940_10001055_pt1 | contig 10664 bp, 9 predicted proteins | sample ColdCreekSource_FD_87195 | JGI IMG/M metagenome (GOLD analysis project Ga0114940, IMG submission 87195) | Groundwater microbial communities from Cold Creek, Nevada to study Microbial Dark Matter (Phase II) - Cold Creek Source | ecosystem: Environmental > Aquatic > Deep subsurface > Groundwater ...
GAGCGCGCCGTCCACCGATTGACCGAGCGAGATGGCGCTGACGAAGCGTTGGAAGAACTGGCCGTCGCCGCCGACGATGTTGATCTTCGCCTTCGACATGGCCTCGGCCATCACGCTGGCCTGCGCCGCCACGATGTCCTTCTTGACCTTGAGCGACTCGAGCGCGACGGCGCGCTCCTTCTCGATATTGAGCCGGAACTCTTCGTGACCGCGGCCGGACTCGTCCAGCGCCTTCATGGAAGCCGCTTTTTGCGCCAGGCCTTGCGCTTCGGCCGTCAGCTTCTCGCGAATAGCCGACGCTTCGGCCGTGCCTTGCTTCTCCACCGCAGCGGCCTCGGCCTCGCGCACGCGCACCTTGGCTAGGCCTTGCTTCTCTTGACCCGCAGCTTCGGCGCTGAGCTTTTCGAGCGAAATCTTGGCTTCGGTCAGGCCCAGCTTCTCGCTCGCCGCGGCGTCCGCTTCTTTCACGCGCGCCTTGGCTAGGCCTTCGGCGGCCGCCTCGGCTTGCACGCCTTCAGCGATACGAATCTTGGCTTTGGCCAGCTTGTCGGCCGTATCCAGCTCGGCTTCGGCCGTGACCACGCGCTCGCGCGCCTTGATCTTGGTGACCTCTTCGGAGGCCTGCGCGGCCTTGACCTGCTTGGTCGTGACCTCGGTGGCAGCGGCTTCGGCGCCGATGCGCACGACCTCTTTTTCACGGTTGGCCTGCGCCAGCACGCGCACGTCTTTGATCAGCTCTTCTTCACCGGCGACCGTCTTTTCGACGGCGATGCGATCGCGAATCACGGTCGCGATCTCTTTCTTTTGCACTTCGACTTCCTTGTCGCGCGCGATGCTGAGGAGCGAAACCTCGCGTTCACGACCGATCACCTCGAGCTGACGCGCCTTTTCGACGCGCTCGACCTCGACCGCGATCTCGCGCTCTTTGTGCTTGGAAGCGATGGCGACGCCGCGCTCTTTGGCTTGGTCCGCGATCAGCGACTCTTCGTCGTTCTTGATCGTGATCAGCGCGGTCTTTTTGCGTTCGTCGCTCGCGACCCGCAACGCTTCGTTCTCTTCGCGCGATTTGGCCACGGAGATTTCCTTCTCCTTCTTGGCCTCGGCCTCGGCGCGGCGCTGCTCGAAGCGAAACACCGCTTCATCGGCGTTCAGGTTCTGGCTGCCCATCTCCATGCGCTCTTTCTGGCGCAGCTCGTTGGTCTTCACGTTCTGAATCACCGTCAGATCGGTGATCTTACGGATGCCGTCGGCATCCATGATGTTGTCTTTATCGAGCTGCTCGAGCGGCGTCTGCTCCAGGTAATCGATCGCGGCGTCATCCAAGATGAAACCGTTCAAATCCTTGCCGATAACCTCGATGATCTTGTCTTTGAAGTCGTCGCGCTTGGTGTACAGCTCCTCGAAGTTGAAGTGCTTGCCCACCGTCTTGAGCGCCTCGGCAAACTTGGCCGTGAACAGCAGCTCCAAGGCCGCGGCGTCGCTGGCGCGCGCGCAGCCGATCGACTGCGCCACCTTCAGCACGTCTTCGACGGTCTTGTTCACGCGCACGAAGAACGTGACGTTGATGTCGGCGCGGATGTTGTCGTTGCAGATCAGGCCTTCTTTGCCGCGCCTATCGATATCGATCGTCTTGACCGAAAGGTCCATGACCTCGGCGCGGTTGATAATCGGGTAGACGACGGCGCCCGTGAAGGCGACCACCGGCTCGGTCCGCATGGTGTTGATCACCAGCGCGCGGCCCTGATCGACCTGTCGGTAGAAGCGCGCCACCAGCGCCAGCAGTCCGAACAGCACGAACGCGACGATGGCGATGACGACCAGTACCGGATACAGCCCTAGCATTTGACTATCCCCAAGATTCATCACGGCGAAGGATGCCCCAACGGCGCGACGATGTCTGCGCGCGCTTTCATTGGTAGGCCTGGCCTGCGCGGGCAGCTGCCCGCGACAAGGCGGAGAAAGGCGTGTTGAACTGAACAGGCGCGCCGTGGAAGGCACTTATCGAACTCGCCAGCCAAGGCGAGTGCTGCCGGCTCAGTACGTGTAGGCGCGCGGCGAACCGGCGCTGCCGGAATGCACGTCGTCGAAGCGCTGGTAGCTGGGCGCCACGAAGTCGTCGACCGTCTTGCCGTTGGCGTCGGTGTTGACGCCCCAGGTGCCGGCCTGTCCAGGAGGCGCGGCTAGCTGAAGCTCGACCAAGCGCGAGAGCGACACGCTGCTGCCGTTGGTGTACACGGTTACGTAGTTGCCGGTGAAACCGTCGCCGTTGTCTGCTTCGTAGTCGAAGCTGACGACAGCGAGCGTGCCAGCCGCGCGGGTGAAGCTGAAAGTGGCGTTGCTCGGCAGCTGCGCGTTGTTGGCGGGACCAACAACGACGGCAGGCGCGGCCAGCGTGACCTCGGCTCCCGTGCTGTTGCCCGGCAGACGGAAAACGCGCGACGCAGTGCCGCCGCCCGAGTGTGTGCCGCTGACCAGCACAGTGAGACCCACTTGGTCCGGCACGCCGTTCGGAACCTTTACCGTGACCTGTGCCGGAGGGCTCGCGTTCGTCACCCCATAAGGTCCGAAAAACACGTTGCAGTTGTTGAGCGTGTAACCTGGCGCCGTGATGTCGACCGTAAAGTCACGCAGCGTAGCGGCCGACAAAGTGACGTTGCCACCAGTCGTGGTTTGGCCATCGACCAACGTGAACGGAGCGCTACCCACCGCCTTGACGATCTGGGTCGCGGTCTCCATTTGCACGGCGAACAGCACTCCGGGGAGTGTGCCCACGTCGAGCCAATACGGATCGCCCGACGAGTTGTAGGTGCCATTCGAGGCCTGGGCGAGGGTATTGCTGAAGGTGGCGAGCACCGGGCCTCCGAACTGAATGCGCGTCTCGTGCCCTGCAGGCTGCGGGAAGCCGAGCCCGCCGCTGACCGCACCCGAGGCGCCGCCGGAGCGGTTCTCGTCCACGAACTGGCGATACAGCTTGGGGTTCGCGCGCGTGACGCCGACGTAGAGCTCGCTGTTGTATTGCCCCCCAACAAAGTCGCCACGCACGACGATGTCGTAGGGCGCCGTCGCCCGGGTGGCGAAGCGGCCCTCGGCGTCGGTCACGAGGGTCTGCCCTTCGATCTCGACACTGATGCCGGCGACGGGTTGCTCGTTGCGCGCCACGACCTGGCCACTCACCGCAACGAGTCCAAGGACGGGTGCGTCACCGCCAGCCCCCGTCGACTGCCCGGCGCTGCTCGTGGCGGCTCCGAGCCCGCCTTCGCCAACCGGCTCGGCGCCGCCGGTGCCGCCCGCGGCGGCTCCGCCCACGGCGTCGCCGCCCGCGTCTCCGCCCACGCTCCCAGCGGCGCCCGGCGCTCCGGAGGCCGCCGTTTCGCCCGCCTCGCCTCCGTCACCTCGCGCGTTGCGCTTTGGGTCATCGCTACCGCAAGCGCCGAACGTTGCAACCAGCACCACGCTCATCCAACCAAGTCGCGCGAAAGCCATGCGACGCGGAGCATAGCAGTCGTTCCAGCCTCATGCTGAGCGGGCGGCGACGGCCAGAAATCCGGCCAGTATTCGAAAAGAATCTCCGGCGAAAAGAAATGGCCGGATTAGGGTCGCGCGTCCGTCCTCCCAGCAGCAAGCTTGATGCCCCCGCTCGACGACGCCTCCTTCGAAGCCTGCTACCGGCGGGCATTTCCGCTGGTTTTAGCCAAATGCCGCCGCATGCTGCGCGGGCACGCCGACGCCACCGACGTCGCCCAAGAGGTCTTCGTGCGGCTTTGGAAACACCGCGAGCTGATCGACGACCACCCCGCCCTGACCGCTTGGCTGTACCGAACCTCCACCCACCTCGTGATCGACCGCGCGCGAAACCGGGCCTTCAGCCAAGAGAACTTGGCGCACCTGCACAGCGCGCTGCAGGGACGCGCGGTGAGCGATTCGGAAGCGCGCTTCATCAGCCGTGAAGAGCTGCGCCGTTTGCTGGCTGACTGCCCGGAGCCAGAAGTGGAAGCAGCCATCTTGAGTCGCGTCGATCGCCTCACGCACCCTGAGATCGCCGAGGTGATGGGCGTCGGCGAGCGCACCGTGCGCCGACTGCTCGGACGCTTCGACGAACGCACCGGCGCACTCCAGGAGACCGCTTGATGACCACCAGCCCCTCGCCTCTCAGTCACCCGTCTTACCTGGCGCTCGACCGCGCCAGCTTGGGCGAGCCTTCAGCTGAGATCGCGCAGCACATGGAGAGCTGCGCTGAATGCCGCCGCCACGTCGCGTCCTTGGCGGAGCCGCCACCCGCCTCCGGCTTCGTGCGCGTGCGGCAGCAGCTCGACGCGCAGAAGCGCTCCAAGCTGCGAGTGTTGTTCATGCTGGCGCCCGTGGTGGCAGCGGCGGCTGGCGTCTTGCTGTTCGTGGCGCTGCGCCCGCAGCCCGAGTTGCCGGCAGGACAGCTCGGGGAGCAGCCGTACGTCGGCACGAAGGGCTTCACGTCCGTTTGGATCTACGTCAAGCACGGCTCGGCGAGCGAGCTGTGGGACGGCAAACGCGCCTTGTTTGCGGGCGACAGGCTGCGGCTCAAGCTCGATCCAGGCCAGTTTCGCCACGTTCAGGTGTACTCGGTCAAAGGCCCTGACGCGCCTGCGCTGCTGTTCACTGGCAGCGTGACGCCCGGCCAAAGCGTAACGCTGCCCGACGCTTGGAAGGTCGACGCGGAGCCCGGCGCCGAACGACTCCTGGTCGCCTTCAGCAATCAACCGCTCGAGCCGGTTTGGCCCGATTGGCTGCAAGGCAAAGCGCCGCCCGGCGTGACACTGTTGCCGTTCGTGTTGCCCAAGTCCGAATCTCCTGACCTCGATGGAGGCGCGGGCACGCCTTGAAAAAGCGTCTCTGGCTGTTGCTAGTGGTGCTGCTGTGCGGCTCGCTTTCACGCGAAGCGCGCGCGGCCGACGTCCAGCGCGTCGCCATCGTGGTGGGCGCCAACATGGCGCCACCCGGCCGTACGCCGCTGCGCTACGCCCATGAAGACGCCAAGCGCGTGGCGGAGGTGCTGACCTCAGTGGGTGGTTTCACCAAACAGAACGTCAAGTTGGCGTTCGATCCCACACCCAACGCCCTGCTGGCGTTGCTCGACGAAGCCCTGGCCGAAGCGGGTAAGCGCGGCGGTGAGACGCTGCTCTTCTTCTACTATTCTGGGCACGCCGACGATCGCAGCATCTTTCCCCAAGGCCAAACGCTGCCGTTTGCGGCGCTCAAAGCGCGCCTGGAGGACCCACGCGCCAAGCTGCGCGTCGGGCTGCTCGATTCGTGTCGCGGCGGCAGCTGGACCGGCTCGAAAGGCCTAAAAAAGGTCGAGCCTTTCGAAATCGACGCCGCGCGTAGCCTGGCCGAAGAGGGCTCGGTGCTGATCGCTTCGAGCGCCGGTCAAGAGAATGCCCATGAGACCGAAACGCTCGGCGGCTCGTTCTTCACGCACTACTGGAACGCCGGTCTGCGCGGCGCGGCAGATCGCGGCGGTGACGGCGTCGTCACGCTGAATGAAGCCTTCGAGTACGCACGCTCGCTGACCATTCGCGATACCGCGTTGGCCGGACAATCGCCGCAGCATCCCAGCTTTCAGATGAAGCTGGCCGGGCGGCGTGATTTTCCGTTGGCCACGCTGGCCCGCGAGCGAACCACGCTCTTTTTCGAGCAAGAGGCCGGCCCTATCGAGCTGGTACGCCTGAGCGATGGGCTAGTGGTGATCGAGAGCACGCCGGGCGCGCGCAGCCTGCGCTTGGGCCTACCAGCTGGCAGCTACTTGGTGCGCCGTCGTTCAGCCGACGGCGTTTGGGCGCGTGTGGTCTCGCTCACGTCGGGTAGCGCGGTTCACTTGAAGGAGAGCGAACTCGAACAGGCGGGCATGAAAGCGGGACGCAGCAAAGGTGACACGGCCTTCGACCAAGCCGAGAATTCTTGGCTCGCTCAGCGCTTCTACGCCAGCCTGTCCGTGGGCGTTCGGCACGCGCCCATCATCGATCCGGGGCTGCGAGCCGGAGCGGCCGACGGCAACGGCGTGTTCTTGCTGCGAGCCTCAGTGCGGCTGGTGCGGCACTTGTGGCTGACAGCGCCGCTCGCGCTGGCGCTCGACGCCGAGCGCGCGGCTCCGTTCAACTGGTTCGTGTGGGGCGGCCTGCCGGTGCTTGGTGTCACCCGTACCGACCAGGACGGCGTCACGCTGGCCAGCTTCACGGGCTTCGGCGCCGACGCCCGCTTTCGCCAGAGTGAGCGCCACACCTTCAACGCCAGCCTGGCTGCGCTGGGCGCCCTAGCCTGGTCGCAGGCGCACTTTCAGGGACCAAAAACCTGGACGACGCAGCTCACGCTCGGCTTGTCCGAAACGATACCGGGAGCTGTGACCTTCAACGTCGGCGCTGGCTTTGCGCTGAACCCGTTGAGTGAAGGGCATTTCACGAGCGCTGCCTTCGACTCGGTCGAGCGCAACGTGAACGTGGCGTTCGGCTCGGTTCAACGCGCCGGTCTCCGCCCGCTACCGCTGATTCACATCCCCATCTCCGACGCCTGGGGCATCGACGCGCATGCCGTGGTGGCATTCCAGCCAGCGCTGAAAGGCTGGGTCGAGACTTACACGGCAGGTGTCAGTTACGCCCATTGATGTTCGTGCAACTCGCTTGAGCCCTCGTAGTGGCTGAGGCAGGCTCTCCAGGTGTTGTCCGACCCGATCGCCGACTTGGCCGGTTTGGTCAGCGAGTGCGGGAGGCCAGGCTGGCGGTGCGGGCGGGTAGCGCGGGCGCCGAGCCGGCTGGCGGCGGCAGCCGCCCTGAGCCGCGCTATTTGCGCTCGCTCATGACGTCGCGCATCGGCTCGACCAAATACGTTTCGCGCTCGGCGTCGTAGTCGACGATCAGCGCCTGTTCACCGCGACCCAGCGGCTTGCCGTCGTCGACGCGCACGCGCAGCACCAGGCCGGCGCCGCCATCTTGCAGCGTCGCTTCGCCGAACTTGTTGCTGACCGAGCCAGTGCGGATGGTGCACGTGCGGCCGATGAAGTCGGATTTGACGGGCGCGTGCTTGGGCGCAAACACCTTGGCCAACGGGCGTGCGGCTATGGAGGTGAGCGGCAACGCCAGCACGAAGGAGCCGAGCAGCACGCCCGCCGAGAGCAGCGGCCCCGTGAGCGCAGGCGACAAGCGCGTCACCACCTGCATCGAAACCACACTGAGGAGCCAGGCAAACGTAACGATTAGGCTGAAAATAACGGTGGCGGGGGCCGAGCGCAGGTGCAGCGCGCTCATGATCGCCGCCAGCGCGCTGCCGCTTTCGTCGGCGTCGCCAAAATCGCCGTCGCCTGCGTCGCCGCCGCCCACGTCGCCCAGGTCGGCGTGGCCCAGATGATCGACCGCGCCTTCCATCAAGCCTTTGGTGGCGCCGTCGATATGGCCGTCGAGCGCGCCCTCGGAGCCTTCACCGATGTGAATGACGCCGACCATCACGAACGCCCAGTAGATGAGCACGACGCCCAGCAGCACCGTGAACACGACGCTGGGGAACGACAGCGCTAGGACTAGGACTTCATGCATTCGGTGCCGCCGCGCCGCGTTGGCCCTGCATCTCTTGCAAAATGAGCTCGAGCTTGCCAGCAATGTCGCGCAGCGCCGCTTCGGAGCGCTCGCCCTCGGCGGCGCGCTCTTGAGCTTCGTTCGGGACGTCGAAGGCGCGCGCCGCCAGCGCGGGACCGTAGGTCATCAGCGTGGTGGCGATGGCCTTGCCGGCTTCCGTCTTCGCGAAAATGTCCGAGTAACCAACCGACAAGTTCGTCGAAACGTACACCAAGGCGTCGTAGAACGAGTTCACCTTGGGGTTGTGCTCCCGCTCGGCCGCGTAAAACGCCGCGGCGCCAACCAGCACCGACACAGCCAGCGCGTTCATCGGATCTTCGGCTTGTTGGGCGCGCATGTAACCGTGCGCGCCCTGCAGCCATTCTTCCGGCGGCTTGCCCGAACCAACCCCGAGCAAGAGCCCCAACGCGAGCAGCGTCCGTTCGTTCATGGATGCGACCGCCGAGCATAGTCCAGCTCAGGCCAACCTGGCGAGCCCGCGGCTTCAGGGCTTTTTGAAGCGCAGCGCGAAGCGGTCGCTGTGGCCGCGTTTTTCCCCGGCGGTCCTTGGGCTGGCGCTCCAATCGCGCGTGTCCGTTGGGTCGCGCAGGCGGTCGGCTTCGGCGTCGAGCACGAAGCCGGCTTCTTGTACCTCGGCTTTGACGATCGATTCTTCGATGCGGTGCAGCGTCTGCACGACGGTGAGGCCTTCACCCGGCTTCGAGCTGTGGTCGACGATCACGTAGGAGCCGCCCGACTCGAGCGCGCTGAAGATGTTCTTGTTCATGCGCGGACGGTCGGTCTTCATCCACACCGTGTCGTGATGAATTTGGTGTTCTGGCCGTAGACAGCGCCGCTGTCGCCGACCACGCGCGCCAAGAGCTCCGTGGTGTAGCCCCTGCCGGCTGCCAAATCGGCGACCCGCATGCCGGGGGCGACGCCCGAGAAGGTCAGCAGCTCGGCCGGCTTGCGCCCCGCGTCGAGCGCTCGATCAGCCTCACTGCGATCCGCTGCTGCCACCACGGTCTGGGCTGGCGCCCTCACCGGCGTGGTACTGCCTGCAGGCTCGGCCGAGGGCGCAGCTGACGCTGGGGGCGCCGCGCCCAGGTTCGGCTCGGGCTGGGCACCGGCGCAACCGACCAAGATCAGCGCGCAAATGAACGAAGTTCGAACAAACGTCATGGGCCGCATCTTGGTGACCCTAGGTGCGAACCGCCAGTGGCAGCGATGACACGTGCTGCCGAAGATGTGTCCGCGAGCGCCAGTCAGCTGCTCGGGTACCGCATGAACTGACTAGGGGGAAGGCGCGCGCGGCATCCAGCCATGCAGCCAAATTCAGCCACATTTCGTTGATAATCGTTTGCGCTCAGGCCCTCGCGGTTTTAAGCCCCGGGGGTGGGGCATCCCAAATCGCTGCTGCCTGTCCTGTCGCTCGTGCTCGCCGCGAGTGCCATCCCGTTGTTCACGCACGACGCTCAAGCTCAAGTGCAAGAGCCGAGTTCGGCTGATCGCGCGACCGCTCGCACGCTCGCTCAAGAGGGCTATGTCGCGCTACGCGACAAGGACTACGCGACAGCGGCCGACCGGTTCACACGCGCGTTGGCGTTGGTGCATGCACCCACCTTGCTGCGTGACTTGGCGCGCGCGCAGGTCGGCCTCGGCCGGCTGGTTGATGCACACGAGACTTACAGCTTGATCATTCGCGAAGGCGTGGCGGCCGACGCTCCGGCGCCGTGGCTCAAAGCGCTCGCGGACGCAAAGGCCGAGATGGCGCCGATCACACCGCGCCTGCCGTGGATGACCATCACCGTGACCGGTCCCGCGCACCCGCGTGTCACGATCGACGGCGCGCCGATCGCCGAAGCCTCGCTGGGCGTGAAGCGCCCGGCGGATCCGGGTCGCCACGAGATCCGCGCGATGGCCCAGGGCTACTACACGGCCAAGAAGACCATCTCGCTCAAAGAGGGCGAGTCGGTAAACATCGCTTTCGAACTGGAAGACGCGCCGCCCGACGCTGCGCCCAAGGACGAAGAGGAGACAGGCAAGGTGTCGGTCGCCACGGTGGTGGACCCGGCGTGGCGCAAGCCCGTCACCATCGGTGCGCTAGCCCTGGGCGGCGCTGGCATCGTGCTTGGAAGCGTCACCGGCATCTTGGCCATGACCAAGCACAACCAGCTGGCCACACACTGTCCCAACGGCAAATGCGACGACCCTTACAAGGGTGACATTGACAACTACTACACGCTCGGCACCGTCTCGACCATCGGCTTCGTCGCTGGTGGCGTGTTTGCCGGCGCTGGCGTGGTGCTCTTGCTGGTGAAGCCGCAGAGCTTGGTGCAACAGCCCAATCAGGCCGATGAACCCAACCGCACCGGTCGGCGAACGCCCACCACGCGCAAAGACTTCAGCTGGTCACCCTTCGTCAGCGTCGGCGGTGCCGGCGTGGAAGGGACGTTCTGAAATGTTCTCCACGATGCGAACTCTCCAAGCACTGCTCGCCCTCTCGGCCGTCGCTCTGGGAGGCTGTACCAGCCTGCTGGGTGACTTTACCTACGACCCGAACGGCAATGGCCAGGGCGGCTCGGGCAAGGGCGGCGCCTCCGGCGAGCAGGGCGACATCGTCATCTTGCCGGCCGATGGCCTCGTCACCACCGAGCAAGGCGCGAAGGCTACCTTCACCATCGCGCTGAAGGTTCAGCCTACCGCCAACGTCGCCATCGCGTTGTCCAGCAGCAACGAGAAGGAGGGCGTCGTCAATCCGATCAGCGTGTCGTTCACGCCCGACAACTACGACGCGCCGCAGATGGTTCAAGTTACTGGCGTCGACGACCTGCTGGAAGACGGCACGCAGCCGTACGTCATCAATACGTCGCAGGCCTCGAGCCAAGACAAGCACTTCAATGGGCTCGATCCTATCGATCCCCAACTGAAGAACGTCGACGACGAGACCGCCGGCTTCTTGCTGACGCCCATCAGCGGCCTGGTCACGACTGAGTCGGGCGGCGAAGCCACCTTCACCATCGTCTTGACCCATGCTCCGACGGCGGACGTCATCATCCCCCTGAGCAGCGATCGACCGGAAGAGGGCAC
>Ga0114940_10001056_pt1 | contig 10660 bp, 9 predicted proteins | sample ColdCreekSource_FD_87195 | JGI IMG/M metagenome (GOLD analysis project Ga0114940, IMG submission 87195) | Groundwater microbial communities from Cold Creek, Nevada to study Microbial Dark Matter (Phase II) - Cold Creek Source | ecosystem: Environmental > Aquatic > Deep subsurface > Groundwater ...
ATAAATATACCGCAAGCAGCTGCTGCGCGCTCTCTGCAATGTTTGCTTAATTATATCTCAAGATAAAAACAGCCAGTGCGCACTCGCTGGTGCATCATAATTTTATATATCATTCATTCTCCTTTCCTCGATGCATTCCGGCGTCACTGCTGAATGACTCAAATCGTGTGGTTGATATGGGAGAGATTTATAATACCACAGTCTGATTGTGAGTCAATGTGACTTCTGTGGAGGAAAAGGCGTGTTTCATCCTATATGCTCATGGTTGAAACACCCACTGCTGGAGCGGAAAAGCAGTTTCAAAGTCGCTATGAGGCCAATTCTCAAATTAACGAGCTGAAAGTGTTTTTAGATCAAAACGCACGCAATTTATACTCCCAGCTTTTGATTCTGGTGTGGAAACAGCCATGCACAAAGCTCACGAAAAGCGAATGTACTTTGAAATGAATTTTATTTTTATTACCTCAGGCGCGCATGGATTGGATCTGACACGCGATTTTTGTTAATTACATTTTTAGAGATTCAATAATATTTACCACTTTTTATAGCACCTACATTAAATTTAAAATCTCGTCAAGTTTTATCAGCATTGCCATAGCAACTTGTGCAACCATAAGATTGCCTTCAAAATTTTGTATGAACCCGATATATCCAGACACATGTCTAGGACACCAGTACGTAATATGAGAATTTAATATGGCCAGAAATCCTAATCTTTTCTTAATGCCAAGCTCATATTAACTGTCTCCGTTGACAATGCTTTTCTGGACGATGATTAAGCCTTCATCCTCTTCCTGATACGTGACACGTTTTCTTCTCCCTCGGTGAAATCCTAATCATGCATGCCCATTGATTCAGAAGAGGCCTCTCTCATTCTACACTTTTATTTGCCATAAAACACCCGGCGAGAGACTGAGGAGAACATTCCGGGGCATAAAAATTACACCCAAACTGCTGCAAAATCAAATCCTCTCTGGCAAGGCGAGAATCCAATTTCCCTCGCCGTTTTTTCGAGCGTGCAGGCTGATACATTTATATAGGGTTTTTCAATATCGCATGAGAGCAGGCCTTTTCCTTTTGTGCCTGGCTGCTGCCCGTCTGTCTGCTTTGCCAAGACAAAAGGTGGGCAAAAAAAAGCTGCTTTTAGCATCTTGGTTTTTTGCATAACCTTTGGGGGGTGGCATGAGCAACCAGGGATTGCAACAGCCTGAGCGCAAGTGCTGTGTGTGCAAGAGCAAGAGTCAAGTGCTGTGCATGGTGGTAAGCTACTTATTATAAGAAGAATTGTATGAAAATGAAACCTGAGTCTAGGCCGGGCTCTAATTTCATCTTCCATGCACACACAATCGCTGCTGCCACGCTCGCACCAAGCAGCGCACAAGATATTATTTTAGCTTCTGGTGAAAAGAGCATGTTTTGCATTCGACATCGCAGATCCGATTACCTTTTCTCACATTCAATGCGCGCGCGATGAGCTAATGCCTCTCTTGTGTGCTGTACTTATTTCTTGGTTCTTGCAGCAGAGGCGCGGCCAGCCAGCATTTTTCGTCTCATACGTCACTGGCGCAAAGAGCCGGCCAGAGCCTTGATTATGTGTGTTTTTTCTCTACAAGCGCACCTGACGTTGAGCTGACGAAGACGCTCTCGCTCGCTCGCTGTTGCTTTTTTGCGTGTTGCCGGGAAGCATCATGACTCTTGGTTTCACGTGTGCGCGCGCGCTGAGAGCGCTGCGGAATCGCTGATGCTGTTTTGTATTATTTTTGCAGCAGCCGCTCTGGTGTCAACTCGTGATGGGAAAGTAATCTGAGGTTTAATTACGGCCCGTCTACCATAGGGTGCAGTTTTAATTAATTTGGACTTGCTCGGCGCGCAATTTGCATGAAATCAATGGCGGGAAATCGTTAACCAAGCCGGGTCGATGCAAAGCTGCTTTCGTAACGAAGCGAAAAATTAGCAAATTTCCTTTCATGCAATTACTCATTGTTAGTCGCACACTGCGCCGCCTGCTTGGTGTTCAAGAAATGCACGAAAGCATACCGGAAAGCTTGAGCATGGTGTTTAATGTGCAGCTATTTACATTTAGTAATTGAATCAGAGCTATATGTCGTATGCTAGCTTTCAAACAGGAATGCAAACAGCTCTCCGTCGTAATTGGGCTGGAAAAGCGTTTCTATATAACCGTTCAATATTTTTATTCCCAGAACTGGTTTTGGTTCAAACGAAATAGTAAAAGCCACGTCCATTGTGGCTTTTTGGTGAGTGTATTTCGAAAAGTGAGTCATTTGGCGTACAGCTTTTACCAAAAGGCTACCCCACCGCGAAAAGAGACCCATTGTGAGACAAACAAACGGCAAACTGTAGCAGCGCATAAATGAGTCTGCAAGCAGCTGCCTGCTCTCTGTGCTTTGGTCATTTTTTATCGCCATTTCTCGTGTTGCAACATCTTCTTCGTGGCGAGTCCATTGATCTAAATATACATATATATGTGTGTAATGGTTGTGTATGTGTTATTGAGGCAAAAGGCACGCTCGCCAAGAGTGAACCGCCGGCACAAAGCATTAAATGCAGATGGCTCAGGGAGCAAGCAGGAGTTGTTGGCAATTCCTCCATCCACGCCCTGTCGCTCGCTTCAACAGTGCTTTGGCTGGCGCGTAACCCGAGCAGCCCTCTGCAAAATGGGCCCCTCACTACCAAACTTACAACAGATTTTTCCCACAAATTGACTCGATTCGCCACGCTTTGGCATCTGCGGCCTCCAGATTTGGTCCCCACAACCGATTTTTAGTTTTACCCGAGCACAGCTGGAGCTTTCGACTCGCCCGTGTCGAGCGCGGCCCTGCGTGCAACGCGTGGGCGGACGAGCATTACAACGCTCTTAATGCAAATTTGACTGGCTTCTGTTGCTCGGAAGTAAAAATCGCAATATTGTTTGTTGAGCGGGGAGAAAGAGCGCCGCCGCTAACGAGGAAAACCTTGTAATGCGCCCGCCGCTCAGGTATTTAACATTGCGCGCACAAATGTTCGCGTTGCGTGCTGCGAACCAACAACACGGACCGAGAGAACTAAAGTGAGCGCCATTTCGCCTGTTAATAATTTAATTTGGGTGACGGCTGCAGATAGTAATTATAGTATGTGCGGCTCCTTCCTTTGTCCCCCTCGCTCTATTGTTGAAATATTCATTTTTTTAATTAGGCCGCCCTTGGGAAGGGCGTTTGCCGCCGAAAGGGCTGCCTGCAGCTCCCTAATCCGCGGCAAAAGTTTTGTTGACTTTGTCAGCAGCGAGGCCTGTTGAGCGCCGAGCGACGTCTTAATTTTACTCAACTCAGTGTTCATTTGAGAGCCAAGGAACTAAGTGGTGACGTCAGACCGAAAATTGATATTTTATGGATGGATCAATATTCGTGTTTCCCAGTTATCTCACGCTTGCATCTGGGCTGATTCTGCCTTTGTCAAAATTTCACGATTAATTTCAATTAAGGAAGCGATTGAGGTGATAATTTTGCAGCGAGGGGCTCGACCCTCGTCAAAACAGTCGACGCCTTACGGCGATTCGCTGTGAAAGAGCCTCTTAATTGATCCTCCAGAGTTTTCGCAAGGGTGCAGGTGACGTCAGAAGCGACTTTTTAATCACAGCCACCGTAGCATAGCATTGAGTGTGTGTGAAAACACTGACTGGGAAATCGCGCGCCCTCGAGTGCCAAACCACCAACGCATTTTTCTCCGCTCATGGGTGCGCGCGGTGGTGCGGGAGCCATTTTCCAGCACCCTGCCTGCGCGCCCCACTTTTGCAGCCCGAGGCCGAGGCATGCGAAAATTCCATTTGCCGACGACGTGTGTATGTGCATAGTATTGAGGCCGCCCGCCGGACGAACGCTCGGCGCACAAAAGAATTTGCAAAATGTTTCGAATGCCGAGAGAGCCAGCCGCCGCTGCTCCATAATACACACGCTCAAAATGGGCGTGGTGCGGCTGCTGGCTGCTGCGTTGAATGAAAGTCCCTAGGAGAGTGGCTGCGTGCTACAAACAAGTTCAGTTTCACCCGAAAAAGCAGCGAGCGCACTGCCAGAGCAAAATCGATTTTGTACAGAAGGCAGATAGCGGCGCGGCGCGCATTCCTGCCATGCCCTGCCCTGCGCTGCAAGTCGAGAGATGATCTCGCTCGCTTGCGCGCGTTCTTGCTCTTGCTCTCTCCCTTACCCGCGCGCACACGTCCAAGGGGAGATGAATCCATCTCCTTTTATAGATCCAACCACTGAGCTGTATTAAAAATGTATCGGTCGCAATGACACATACATGCACACTGGTCATGAGCGCAATCCGGGGGCCGACGCTTTTAATAGAATTACAAAGGGCGGCTCGCTCGATTATTACCAAAATGGACCCCCGATCTGATGCGACGTGAAATATTGAGCCGCGAAACAACAACTTATTCCATCTCGGGGGGAGCGACACTAAACTCCAACTATACTAAAAGCTGGCGGCATTATACATCTAGTAATACTGCTATTTACCACCACGCCACGAACTCGCATATACATAGCTCTTGTAATTTCGCTTCCGTTTGTGTGCGAGGGGGCGCGCAATTTTTGGCGCCCCACTTGATCTCTTATGCATGCACCCTCTCTCTACACAGCGCAAGAACACCCCGACAATGGGAGCTTTTAGTCAAAATTTACGGCGAGAGGCTATGCACTTGAAGGAGAAGACACAGCACTCAAATAAACTGCTTCTTGAATTGATTCTCGAGATGCATCTCTGCATGATGCATTCTCCGTTGTACATGGGAATGATAAAATCTGATGTTTCTGCATTTGCTTCCGAGCAGCCTTGTGAAAAATTTTATCAGGCAAATTTCGTATGCATCTACGAGAGTATAGTGGTCACTTTGGGTAACAGGCGTGCTGTGTTATTAACATTTCGGTCACACTCCATTTACAACAATGGATGCATTGTAAAACCCTTAGGCCTCTGTGTGCTGGTGACGCGCTTTGTGCCGCCTTAGGCGTTGAGGAGATTTATTGTAAATGAGCCAAGCATATCAAAGACATTCTTGATAGACCACTTTCGTCAGCCGATTTCCTTTTTCTTTGTGGCCGGCATTGAATTTTAGGGGCGACCCTCGATTACCAGACCCCAGGGCGGGATCAATTATATTGTAATAAATTTAATCCATGTTTTATCTATGTGATCGTGACACTAATCAACACCAATCTCTCTCTTGTTGCAGTTTCTGTGCATTCGCAATCGGCGCCGAGACTCAACGTTGACGCCAAGGAGAAGATCGTAAAGGGAGGCGAGCAGTTTGAATTCATCTGCAGAGCGGGCAGACCGATCGAGACATGCAGCATCAAGTTCTCAAACCAGAACAGCGGCATCAAAATGCGAGAGAACGCCAAGAAGGACGATTACGAGTACTTGGGTGGCGGTTACCAGAGGGGTGACTGCGGCATCAAGTACTTTGCCATCAAGCCCGACCAGCACGGCAACGTGACTTGCACCGTCGGCTTCCCTGACCTCGACGTCGAGAGCATCGGCGCCACCAACCTGATTGTCGCCATCGCACCGACCGCCATCAACTTGGAGTCGAGGAACGAGTTCAAGGAGGGTGAAGAAATGCGCATCAGCTGCACAGCCGTCGGAGGCCGACCTGCTTCATCTGTCGCCCTTTTGCTTGGTAATTGTCTCGCATTTAGATCTCTAAATGCCAAGAATTCAAGTTCGAACAAGTAGTATGTTCAAGAAGGAGTCGAGTCTTTAATAAGATTATGTTTCAATTGGTAAAATGATAATAGATGAAAATGATTAATAAATTTAGTCAGCAAGGGTTTTTTTTATCAACCCCTTGTGTTTAGTACGCCATACATCAAAATCTTGGAGAATTTGATATTGTAAAGTAATGCGATAGAATTAACTAAAATATTCTAGCCCAAGTATTATTTATTTTTATATTCGAGACTGAAACCATAAAATAGTTTGATAATATTATAATCTAATGATATGGAATTTACAGACAACAATACTCTGGCAACGAGTAACAAGATGCAGGATACAGTTAACTTCGTCAGAGTGGCCACCTTCAAGGACAACAACAAGAAACTAGTCTGCAGAGCCACTCACCAGGCTCTGGATGAGCCGAAAATGACTGAGAAGACTTTGAAAATTCTGTGTACGTTTTATCAAAGCAAACTCTGAACGGAATTAACTTACCATTTTGTTTCTACAGTCAAGCCCCAGCCCATCAATCAGTTCGGAGCAGCCATACAGAAGTTTGGCTTCTTCGAGGGCAAGGACGGAATCATCGCTGTTGATGTGTTCGCCAATCCCAAGCCCCGCTTCGAGTGGAAAATCAACGGAGAGTACCCAGACAGGGCAAGATACACGCCCGTCGATACCCAGAGAATGAAGCAGAATGAGGTACGAGGCTAAGTCCTGAGTCTTTTTATTATTAATTCAATTCTCATTGAAATTAAAGCAGTCAACGAATCTTACAAACACACCAGTGGTGCAATGTTATTTTATTTTTGAGTATTTCGTTTTTCTAACATGATATTTTGATTCAGGAAACTGGAGCCTGGATGGCAGAGCTTTTGATTACTCCGGTGAGTCAGGAGGATCTCGGCAAGGATTTCACTCTATCTGCCACCAACGAGTTCGGCTCTGAGGTCTACAGCATTAAGATCTCTTTTGACCCCACACCTGCTGAAGTTGATGGTGAGATTTTCACCCACTCGTTTCTTGAAAATTATTAATTCAAACTTGTTGCACTTGCAGAGACTGGAGTTGGAGCTGGAACAATTGTGGTCATCATTGTGGCCGTCCTCATTGTGTTCGTAGCGATTGTACTCACGCTTTTGGCCCGTAGCACTGGCCGCTGGTGTTTTGCCGGTGAGTATTTAGCCCCTAGTCTCTCTTTTTCAGTGCTCAAATGGAAATGGTTTCGAGTATTTCATGGTTTAACGTATAATCCTAAAACTAATTTTAAGGCAAGTGACGTATAAACACGATGTAGTTTAGCCGACTGATACAAGTGACCAACTAACTAACTAAACTGTAAACTTTTCTGTCCTCTCATTGCTTCGCCATTGGATTCTTTGGATAGAAAAAGTTGATTATTCAGAAAAGTAAGATCCAAAATTTAATTTTAAGCTTCACCTTAGTTCATGATAATTTGTTCAGAGCACTTTGCCTTAGAGCACTTTTAGTGAACCGATTTAGATCAATTTCATGCTTGTGTTCCGTGAATCGTGATAGTTCACTTGGCAGGTGAGGGAGTGCCAAGCCAATGAACTAGACCCAAATTGTTACACCCAAACTCACGTACCTCACCTGGCAACTGATAGAATGTACATACCATTTCATATTATAGTTTCGACTTGACGTAGAGGATCATGAGCAATGTCATTTTTCACCAAAATGTTCCTTAGATATTTAATGTGCATCAAATGTTTTGAACCTATGTACTTTTCAGTTTATTTGGAATGATTGTTTTCAGCAAATTCTTGAATGTTTAACTGTTATTCCATGACGATCGCACTTAAAAATTAGCACAATTCTCTCAATACCTACTTAGCTTTTTGCCATTAGAAAATTGTTCCGGTGATGTTTCCTTTTCTTGTCATGCATGCACCCATCAATTATTTTGTTTCTACTTCAAAAGTTCCCTGCGCATGTTGCTGTTCTCTTAGTGTGACAGGAGGCCCTTCTAATTTAAAACTCTCAATTCAACAAATATTCTTTGCTTGCTTTCCTGTCAACAAAAGTAAATAAACACAATTTGTAAAGAATATAGACATGCACACACAGTAAATAAAATACAAGAAATTTAATTACTTTTGACGTGAAGGCAAGTTCTTTTTGAGTGTTAAGTGAAAAAAAAAACATCTAGTAGAGTTTAGTTGAGCTGTTTTGATGGTGACTGGTTTTAGATGTTACTATGCTAAAGAAATCAAAACACAAAAGACTGAAAAACAAAATCAAAAGACACTTGCCTCATTGAAAGTATGAATTTCTTGTGTTTGCAGAGAGAGCGGGAAGAGAGAATCATTCTAACAGTGAGGCGCAGTTTGAAGCCGAAGACAAGACCGCTGGAAATGACAACCCGAACCACCACGATGACGAACCACCTAACTATCAAGTCATCAGCGACACCGACCTCAAATCCAACGGCAAAAAAGCAGACAAAGACACTCCAGTGTAAAACCGTTAATTTTAAAACACAATTCATTGCAGTAGAACTTAGCACAGCCTGTTACGAAGCTCACAAAATTTTATTGTAGCTTAGCCGAGGGTAACGAGTTTTACAAAACAAAAAAATGGAAAAGGCTGTTTCATCATCAGTTTTCATTTCTAGCCTGTAAAGTGTTTCAAGAACGATAATGCAATCTCAAAATGTTCAAGTTACTGTATTCATATGAGATGGATGGGTATTTAACTGCACTTCTAGCACTTATTTTTGTAAGGACGCATCTCATTTCTCATTTAATATACTTAATTTACACGAAAGACTTCAGTTGTAATGTCTGCTGCCGCCTCTGTGTTGCATAACAACTTTATTTGGCAGTAATCAAAACGAATCTCTCGCAGGATATTATTTTTGCCACGCAAATGGCTTTACACAAATCACTGTTTCAGCTGATATTATCAACTCATTGTGCAGGTGGACTCAGTATTCTCTGTTTAATTATCAGTATACATGTATGTGCGACGCGCCGGTCGAGGCTGTCGACTAGCACTCAAATCCTGAATCTTCACTAGAATTGAGGTTAACAAGTTATTTATTTCCTTAGAGCTCTATCCATCTGAGTGTGTCAGATTTGAGTCTGATCTTGTTGGGCAGCCCGTCCGGCCGTCCCTCCGAAGGACGTGTCAACTCGCGCTGTTAACTGGACGCATAAAAATACACTAACAGCCATGTACATAAGATGCACAATTTTTGAACATGAGGAGTGGAAAACATAGTTGTAGTCGTGGAAGGACTAAATCACTTGATATTGTGTGGAATTTTTGAGTTGACTTGTTTTTTTTTGATATTTTCTGGATCGTCTTATATTTGTACTCACTCGAGAACCATTCATTGTTGCAAAGGTGGATTGGAGAGGACTCACGGACGGCTCACTTGCCTTTGAGAAAGTGATCTTGACAATACTAATAAGTAGGTTCGAGACTATAACCTACCCTAAGTACAACACCATGACAGTTTATTGCTGAAAAACGCTGTTCGTTCGAAACAAAAATCTACAAAATTAAATCACTGGCACCTATTGTTATTCCGTCAGTCGAAATTTCCTTTCTTAATCCAAGATCGGTTCTTTTGCGTGGCTGCATGTCCGTGGGCCTGTCCAGTTTGCCGCACTGCTGCATAACTCGCACACATTCCATGCCATACCAGACTGGCATCGTATTGCATCTATCTGCTGTTGCGACCACACAAAGAGTGGCCCTGCAAAATTCAGTCTTTTACTCGGCCGCTGTGTGGTCTCAGTGGTGATTTTACTGCTTAAGAAAACAAGTTAGTGATATAGTGTCTGCTATGCTGTAGTTACATTTATGACGAAACATTCCTTTTACGTTTAAGTTTTTAATCACGAGCGAGAGTCAAGAATGATGCTTTCTGATTTTGTGTCTGTCTCTTTAATCCTTAGTTCATTCCCGCATTGCAATTTGCTGTCAAAAGTTTTTGTTCCGTGCATATGGTCCAATAATTGTGCCAACTCCATTCCAAAATATTATATAACGATGTAATTGTATGAATCGTAAAACAAACAAAAAATATATGAAAAATAACGTGTTTCGAGAAGAATTACCTGATCATTCCTGGTTTGTGAATCATACAGAGCGGTGTGCATCTAATTTTAATATGGTTAATGTATGGCCTAGGTACCTAGATTAGATGTTGTATTATGAGAATGGGAACAACCTGTTAACAGTTTATCCAAATTTTATGTGTCCATCATCCAAGACTAAAAGTACTATATAAAGAAGAGAATCAATATAAAAAGCGTTTAACACATTCAGAATTTATCCAGATTATAATAATTACATGTGTATTACAAGAGAGAGGCCATACTGTATTTACAACTAATCAACACCTGCTTCATAATGTATCAGCATTGATTTCATGCATCGAGAATGTTGTAAATGTAAAAAAAAAATGTCAACTTCATCATAATTTAACAATAAAGATACTGTTCCCTTCAAATCAAACAAACCCGAAAATAAGACGAGATAGATGAGTGTGAATTTGCTATTGCGCCTGCAGCATCACACCCAGCTTCAAGTCTGCTTTGTTTCAATTCGTGAAATACTTCAGAAGCCATTTCCACTCCCTTTGACACTCATGAATTGTTGATGCATGACCGTACTCGTTACACTATTAATGGCCAAATTTTTCAGCTGGTGTTCCCCCGCCTGGAGATAAGGAGGCGTAAGTTACTTGAAAAATTGATTTTCTCTCTCTCTCTCTTAATACAGCTCAACTACGGGCTCTATTAGCCAAGTTCACGTAACTATACTAACAAACTAATCCAATTAGCAGCCCAAGTTAACTACCTGTCAGTCAAGTTTGCACAAAGTAGTTATGTAGTTCCCCTAGCAATGGTGATGGTTTAGATTAAGCATTAGCTACAATTTAATTTCTAGCGACCAGTTCTGGTGGCATGTA
>Ga0114940_10001057_pt1 | contig 10659 bp, 11 predicted proteins | sample ColdCreekSource_FD_87195 | JGI IMG/M metagenome (GOLD analysis project Ga0114940, IMG submission 87195) | Groundwater microbial communities from Cold Creek, Nevada to study Microbial Dark Matter (Phase II) - Cold Creek Source | ecosystem: Environmental > Aquatic > Deep subsurface > Groundwater ...
GCCGCGGCGGCGGTTTTAGAAGACTTCTTCGGCGAAGATATTAGTTTTGAAATTGCTTCCCAAGAACTACCTGGTGTAACACGTAGTTTCAGTGGTTCTGGAGATCTCAGCAGTTTTGAAGAAGCAGCTTTGGAAAACGCCAATAGTCGCTTCTACGCTGGAGTTCACTTAGAAAGTTCTAATCTAGATGGTTTGGCAGCAGGTCAACTGGTGGGGGAATATGTCACCGATAATTACTTGGTCTAATCCTTGTCTTACTGAAGAGAGCTAAAAGTAGTTAAGAATACCTTTTCTAATTTTTGATCGGGGATGACTTAGTGTAAACTGACTAGCAGATAAATACTACAAAACACTTACCATAAGACATTTATGATAGATGTTTTTATATGAGTGTTTTAACTGGTCAAAATAACTGCCAGTCAGAATAATTTATCTAAAAAGACAGCTAGATATCTAGATTAAGCGATTTACCTGTCTTTTTACTGGTTATCAATCAAGGTTAAATCATCATGGAACAAGATCTTACAGTTCAAATTAGTAGTATAGACCAAGTACCAGGTACTCTCCCTGACGAACAAGGTAGAGTCCAAGTAACTGTCACCAACAGTGGTAATGATAGTTTAAGCAACGGTAGTCTCAATCTCTATGCTTCCACCGATGGGAGGCTAGACCTCGATAATCTCGATAGCAACGACGATCGCATTGAAGGCACAGAAGTTAATGCCCTCAAGGGAACAGATGAACTATTAGGTACCCTCGAAGGAATTAATCTGGCAGCTAATGAATCTCAGAGTTTTACTCTCGATTTTGCCTCCGAAGAGTTTCGTAATCCTAGTGTCGTTTCACCAGGAGCCTACAATCTGATTGCGGAAGTTGACCCCAATAATGCAGTTGTGGAGACTGATGAAGCCAATAATCAGGCGATCGATGCTGTTTCTGTAGATGGAACAGATGCCATTCTCGATTGGAACTCGGTGTTTTTAAATGCATCTCAAGCAAAAGGGGTACTAGATAGACAAAATGGAGTTCAGTTAACGGATGATACTGTCCCTGGGGAAGCACCTCCAATCCAGGGTCGTGATGCGGCGATTCTTTCGATTAGTCAATATGAAGCGGTTAGTGCCATTACTGGTGGAGAATCTGTTTATCTAGATGGTTCGATCACCCCTCCAGAGGGAGCCTCAGCGGAGGCAGCAGCGGTGGGAGCAGCCTATCAAGTTATGGCGACTCTCTTCCCTGAGCAAATAAGTACTTTTGATCTACAAAGAGCAGAGTCCCTCGCGGAAATTGGCGACAGCGACGAAGCAGAACGCCTAGGTTTTGATTTTGGGGTAACCGTTGCCAACCAAATCTTGGCACAGCGAGCCAACGATGGTGTTGACCAAGCGCAATCATCTCCAGATGACGGTGGCTACAACGAAATTACTGAAAATGGTAGAGATACTGATGCTGTTTTACCTAATTTTGGCGACGTTACTCCCTTTGCTATCTCTAGCACCGACGATTTTCGCCCCGATGGACCGCCAGAGTATGGCAGTGAAGAATTTATTCAAGAGACTGAATTTGTTCGCTTGTTAGGAGGACGCACTGATACTGCTACTACCCAGAGTTTACGTACAGCTGATCAAACTGAAATCGTTGAATTCTGGGCTCTAGATCGCCTAGATACTTTTAGACCCCCTGGTCAGTGGATTGAAATAGCTCAGGAAGTGTCATTACAGCAAGGCAATAGCTTTGAGGATAATGCCCGCTTGTTTGCTCAACTGAATGTAGCCTTAGCTGATGCGGGGATTGTTGCTTGGGACACTAAATATATCTATGATCAACAGCGTCCCGTAAACACGATCACCCAAGATCAGTTAGCAGGGGTAACTTCTGATCCCGACTGGAAACCCTTGCTCGATACACCTCCTTTCCCTGACTATATTTCAGGTCACGCTACCTTTGGTGGTGCGGCGGCTAGTGTTTTGGAAAACTTTTTTGGTGAGGATGTCAGTTTTGAAATTGCTTCCCAAGAATTACCTGGTGTAACCCGTTACTTTGAGGGCAATGGTGACTTAAACAGCTTCCAAGAAGCAGCTTTGGAAAACGCTAACAGCCGTGTTTATGCTGGAGTCCATCTGAACAGTTCTTCTCAGGAAGGTCTGGCAGCAGGTCAAGACATTGGTGCTTATGTAGCGGATAATTTCTTGGCTTAAGTTCAGGGCGTTGCTGATTTTAAGTACACCATATCCGAAGGTGTATCCTCCTTCGAGGACGTAGTCCTTTAGGAAAAGGGTGCAACGTGAAACCGAAAAGTAATTTGTTCGTAGCTATCAGCTTTTTAATTAATTTGCTTAGTTGCAAGAATCCTATAATCATCGCTTAATTCAGCAACGCCAATTTCAGAAAATAAGGAAGCCTACCCAAAGTTAAATGGGTAGGTCTTTACTTTCGTGGTTATCACAAAAGTTAAATCATCACCGCCCAATATAGCTTACTTAAATGAGTTTTTGCTTAATTAACAGCTAGATCAATATACTGGGTTGTGGCATGAACTAAGGGTAATAATGCCCCTGTTTGTTCTGTGCCGTTAACCCCCAAATCGCTATGACAAAGGAATATTTTTTCTGTGGCCCTAGCCATCACATCCCGTAAAATTCTCTCTAAACGTTCTTGATCTTGAGCGTATTCATCTTCAGGCATCCAGGTTTTTCCCGTCCACTGTTTCAGAAATAAGGGTGCAGCAAATAAGGTAGCAGCACCACCTTGGGACCAGAGAGGAGAGCTAGCATCTAGCCAAAATTGCCAACGATGGGACGATCGCTCTTGACGATATTGAAAGACAGTCGCCAGGGTAATGGCTTCTGGAGGTGGAAAAAATTGTCTTAATGGTCGCGGATTGGCGGTAATTGTTCCCCGACGCAGAAGCTGGATAAATTGAGCAACAGTGGCAGTTTGGCTTTGAAAGCTGGGTTCATTTTGGCGCAATCTACGGTCTACTTCCCAAAAGTGTTGGGCAGTTTCCATTAGTTCTCTCAGTATGGCTAGGCGATCGCTTGTTAAGGTACTACTGTTTAAAAACTGTTCTATGGCTTCGGATAACAAAATAGTCGGAGTCAGAAAGCTTTGTTGCTGTTGACGAATTTTACTCCCTTCAATCCAGTGGACTATTTTTTGATAAGCATTAGTGGCTTGGTGTCCTAAACGATCCCAACGGGGAAAGGTTTCCACCGCCGATAGATAAGGATGCTCAGGGTCAACATAGTAGCAGTAATCGGCAATTAAACCCGCTCTGACGGGATCAATCTGGGATTGACTAAAGACTGTTAACATTTCGGCGATCGCCTCCCGTTCTACCAAGCGACCTAAATCGCTATAAACCAAACCTAGCAGGGTCAATAAACTTCTAACTAGGGGAGAGCTAATGATGGGACGCTGTTCATTGAGGGGTCTGACCGCAATATTTTTGGCAGCTAAAATTTCAATGAGGCTGTAGCGGGCAATTTCATCTAAACCAGGGGCGATAATGGCAATTTCGGAGGGTTTAATGCCTTGCTGTTGCACTGCTTGAATAATGATTTCTCCCGTCTGACGCAATAATTCGGCACGGGAAATGGTTTGTAGGGATTGGATGGTATCAGGGGCAGATACTAGATATGCAGTGGCAGTTACCAGTTCCACTGCGGTATCCGCAAATTCTGTTCCCAGGTTATGAGCAACAGGAGTAAGCTGTTCTTGCTCACAATCAGATGCCAACCCCGCCAGATAATCTGGATCGGCATTTAACCCCAGGCGAGTTTTGCCCTGGGGATTGTAGGTAAACACAGCGGCTGCTCCTTGCTCCAGCATCACGGTAAATAAATCACGAGCGATCGCAGGATAGTCATCGACATCATCGGCAAATATTGCCTGATAACGAGTTTTTAAATGTTGTTGATATTGGGGATTAGGTAGCAAATAACGCCAGTAAAGCTCATAAATCAAGCCATAGGTCAATAAACCTCGATCTAGGCACCAGCTTCGCCACAACAGCAGTAGTTCTCCCATTCTTTGAGCAAGGTGATGATCCTGAGCTAGGTCAATCCCTGGCATTCCTTCTCGCAAAATCAGGGCAATATCTTCTGTCGGTACACCACTTGCCCCCGCCAGTTGCATCAGATCCAAAGTTTGACGCACCAATCGATATTCCTGCTCCACTTCACACAATTCCAGCCAATCTGGTTGATTACGCCATAGCTGAGTAGCTAATTCCTGTTCCGTTTCGGGGCGGAGTCTCAGGGCAAACTGCGCTTTGAGCTTTAACTCTTCAAAAATCAGCGGAAAAAATAACATCACCTCATCGGCAATAAAACCCACGGGAGTTTTACACACCACAGGATAAGTACCATCTACCGCTAGCACCAGGCGATCGCTTAACCCACGCCGATTTTGATTATTGGCAGCAAAGACTAAGATCGCCGAGGTTAAATTGGCGGGGAGAATCTGGGACTTGGGTTTTGCCTGTTGCCGACTCACCCAGCGACAAAATTCCTCAACTAAACGAGAGGTTTTGCCCGTGCGAGATGTTCCCACAATCCAAAGAGATAGAATAAGCACATTCAATAATGGATAATTAATAATGGATAATTGATAATTTACCTCTGGGTCAACGAAAAGGATTCAAACTAAAGACAAAGATTTCATGTTTTTTCTCCTTGAATGGAGAGGTCCCTCAGTCTCTTAAGGTGACCTCAAGAGTTTGTGGGCGAATACATTTCGCGGTTTAAAACCAAATTAATTAATTGTCAATTGTCTTGTCAATTGTCATTGATCAACCCCTTATCTGAAATTAAAGATTGATTCCTTTTCCCCTTTCCCCTCTTAAGATAGATACTTCAGCTAAAATTATCCATTGATTATGCAGATTAAAACCAATGAAACTTCAAGATATTTTTAACCTGAGCAGACGTTGGTTATCTGCTACCCCTGAAAGAGCTATAGACGCAGCCTATCGAGCAGCAATTAAAATTAAGGCGATCGAAGACGATCATTTTGCAGGAAAAATAGTATCTAGCAGCTCGATGGAATATTCCACCAGCGTCATTAAAGTATTCAAAGGCGATGTTAAAAACTACCTTAATACGATTAATGCGCGGTTGACGGAATTTAAACTGAGTCGTGGTTTATTGATTTTTTCCAATACTCAACCGAATGATTCTAGTCAAAGTATTGTCCGCTACACCAATGGTTTTGATGATACTCGTGAACTGACGGCGATCGAAAAGTTAGCCTTCATTGATGCCGTTACAGATAAATATAGAACGCCTGGATTTCAAGAACTCGAAATTACTCCAACTCGTCGTTTAACTGAAAACAAAAAAAACCAGCGCCTAATTATTAATAAAAGTGAGCGAGCGATCGCCCTAAATTCATCCCCCTGGGAAAAAAATGATATAGAAGTCGATGGGGAAGGACTGGTAGATAAAACTAGCGTTTTACCCCGTTCATTCATGCGAACTCTTAATCGGATCAAACAAGAAATTGACCCTAAAGCAGGAGAAACAGAAGAAGAAATAGTTAAAAAGTTTCGTAAAAGCCGTAACAAAACAGCAATCTCGATTCGATTTTTGCTAATTCTAATTATTGTTCCGTTACTAACTCATCAAGTTACCAAAAACATCTTTATTCATCCTTTGGTGCAACAATACTTTGAAGAACATCCTCAAGAAGTCTTATTTATCAATAAAGACCTCGAAGAAGAAGCTTTTATGGAGCTACACCAATACGAAGAAAAGCTGCGCTTTAGAACCATGATTGGTTTAATGTCACCTCTTTCCCCTGAAGCAGAAGAATTAGAAATGAAGGAGAAAGCCGAAGAGATATCCGAAGAGTTTCGCGGACGGGGTATTAATGCCATCAGTAATGTTTTCGCTGATTTCTTATCTATAATCGCTTTTGGTGGCATCATTTACTTCTGTAAACGAGAAATTCAAGTTATTAAGTCATTCCTCGATGAAATTGCCTATGGTTTGAGTGATAGCGCTAAAGCTTTCTTGATTATTTTGTTAACAGATATTTTTGTCGGCTATCATTCCCCTCACGGATGGGAAATCATTTTAGAAGGGGTTGCTAGGCATTTAGGCTTACCTGAAAGCCGCGATTTTAATTTCTTATTCATTGCTACTTTCCCTGTGATTCTAGATACGGTCTTAAAATACTGGATCTTCCGCTATCTAAATCGTATTTCTCCTTCTTCTGTTGCTACTTATAAAAATATGAATGAGTAGAAGGGAAAGGATTAATCGAAATGTCTGATGATTTTGACGAACCATTAGAAGATTTCAAGGACTATATGATGTGATGAAACAGTTATTGGATACTCATAGCTTTATTTGGTTTGTTACGGGAAATTCGAGAATTACCAGCAAAGTGCGGTCGCAAATCGAAAACAACGAAAACTTACTAAGTAGTGATCTGCCACAAATTGACCGACTACAACTAATTCCCCTTAGCCAAACTAGTCTCTGCTTGTTCGATTAGTGTTTGCCAAACTCCACTGGGTTGCCAGATTTGATTCATCGGATAACTGGCTTGTTCCTCTGATAACTGCAAAACGTATTTCTGCCAAAAGTAGATAAAGCAAGACACCCGCATATTTTTGGCGCAGTGTACCCAAACTTTTTCACCGTCGAAAGATTTCATGATCTTGAAGAAAGTTTCAACATCTTTCAGTTTAGGAGCATCCCAAATTACAGGAATCTGCACATAAACCATACCCAAATCAGTAACCATTATGCCTTCGTTGGCTAAAGCGTTGGTGGAATTGGAGGTGGCTAAATTAATTACAGCTTGATATCCAGCCTCGGCAATGAATGCAAATTCTTGGGGAGTTGGTTGTCCTGAAGTCCCTAAGCGATCGCTGATTTGGTAGTAGTCTCGAATCGTCTCAATCACAGTTCAATCCTCAGATTACGATAGAGTAAACAGTCTCAATCATGTCAGCCAACAGCCAACAGCAATGAGCGTTCGTCAATCAATAAGAGCATGTAATTTAGCTGCTACTTCATCTATCACCTCCAAAGGCAGAGACTCAATATACTTAACCTGGCGTTCAACCCAATCAATAGTCTTGACCTGAAAAGCAAGAATTACTCCAGTAGTATTTATTCCGTCTGGCAAAATCACCTCCAGATTGAACCCCTTCACCTTGCTGGTGATTGGGCAAGCCAAAGTTAATCCAGTTGCTCTATTGAATTTTTTAGACGTGACAATTAAAGCTGGTCGATAACCAGCCTGTTCTTTGCCCAAAGTCGGATCAAAGTCAAATTTGACAATATCGCCCCGCTCAGGAATATATTTGGGTTTGGCTACCATACTTCCTTGCCAACTGACGCACCCCAATCATATTCGCCACCGATTAGCTCAGGTGTGACCCCTTCCAGCAGTTCATCAAGAGAATACTTTTTCCTGACTGGCGAAACAACGATCGTGTTATTGACCACCTCGATCGATACTACCGTACCAGCAGTCAAACCAACCTTACTAGCAACAGGTTGTGGAATCCTTAGACCCAAGCTATTACCCCATTTATTGACGATGTTAGTCATGGTTTATCACGATTTTGTATATTCCAAGTGTATCCCTGTTCTAGCATATTGTTGAGCTTGAACAGCCAAAAATCTTTGATAGTAGTCTCGAATAGTCTCAATCACTGCTCAATCTTTAGATACGATACGATAAAACTTGAAAATATCAGTAACAGATCAATTCCATGCATAACATATACGAGGAGATATTAGCTTGAATACTCAGTCACCTAATAGTTGGCGACCATTACTGGGTGGCATCGTCGCCGCTGCCCTTGTTTTGATTGCTTTTAATTCATTTGTGATTCTTAATCCAGGTCAGGCTGGGGTTTTAAGTGTTTTGGGTAAAGCACAAGACGGCGTATTGCTAGAGGGAATTCATCTGCGACCCCCTTTAGTTTCTAACGTCGATATTTACGATCTAACGGTACAAAAGTTTGAAGTCCCAGCAGAAAGTTCCACCAAAGATTTACAAGATCTTAAGGCTAGTTTCGCCATTAACTTTCGTTTAGATCCCTTACAGGTAGTCGAAATTCGCCGTACCCAAGGAACTTTGCAAAATATCGTGGCGAAAATTATTGCTCCCCAAACCCAAGAATCTTTTAAAATTGCTGCTGCTAGAAGAACTGTAGAGGAAGCGATTACCAAACGAGATGAACTCAAAGAAGACTTTGATAATGCTTTGGGCGATCGCCTGGATAAATACGGTATTCTGATCCTGGATACTAGTGTGGTTGACCTAAGCTTTTCCCCTGAATTTGCTAAAGCAGTGGAAGAAAAACAGATTGCCGAACAAAAATCCCAAAGGGCGGTATATGTAGCCAGGGAAGCAGAACAACAAGCTCAAGCAGATATTAACCGTGCTAAAGGTAAAGCCGAAGCCCAAAGACTATTAGCCGAAACTCTCAGGGCCCAGGGAGGACAATTAGTACTCCAAAAAGAAGCGATCGAAGCCTGGCGGGAAGGTGGCGCACAAATGCCCAGAGTTTTAGTCACCAGTGGTGAATCCAAAGGAGGTGTTCCTTTCCTGTTTAATTTAGGAGATGTTCAGTAAGTTCATCGATAAAATTGATCTGTCAATTCAGGTAGATGTAATCCAGATTACTAATTGTTAAATATCCCTGGGCATTCTCATTTCCTTGAAGTACCTTGGGGTTTGAAACTTTGTGTAATCTAAATTACCTATGTTTACGCGATCGCCTTTGTCCCTAGAAAAAGATAAGTTCAACTTTGCTTGTAATCTTGCCTACGAACTAGAGTCACATTTAGAGATATATGGTTCAGACTATCCACAGGATATTTTTAACTGCATTTCTAAATTGCAAATGCGTTGCTACAACAGTTGCCTAGTCACGATCAACGATTTACAAGAGGGAGCTTATTTAATGGGAACGGAAAAATTTAAGCAGTTAAGTCTGCTGGCGATGATCAAAGCAAAATTGGAAACAGATTTAGTCAATTGAGTTAGTTGGATTGCAGCAATGATCAACTAGCTTAGATCCCTCTGTTTCGCCTACCTTATTCATGTTAAAGCTAAAATTTAAAGCCAAGTGAACATTAAAACATCAGACGTACAATACATAAACTAGATTCTGATGTTCAAGTTAAAAATTGGACAGAATATCCGCAGATTCCGAAGATAAAGTATCATTCTCAAAAGCTTCTATGGCATCTGAAGAATTGAGATTAACATCATTACTACCAGAGTTTTCAGTTCCGACACCCTCGTTAAACACACCGTACCAAGAACCCTCAACATATTCAACGTCAACGAGGTCAAATCCTCCTTCTTGCTGAGTCACAATCTCTTCTTGGAAAAGGTTTATATCATCACTAGTGTAGTAGGAACTGGGAGTAGGATTATCACCATACTCACTATATCTTGCGATCCAAGTACCATCACCATATTCCAGGTCAACTAAGGTTGATCCATCGCTGGTTTGTCCTTCAATTTGTCCTGTTAACTCGTCAAAATCTGCCCCTACCGATACGCTGCCAAGGTTGTCACTGCTATCAAAAGTTGCCAACCAACTACCATCACCATATTCGACGTTTTGTAAGGAGAGATCCTCATCATTGATTAGGTTAACCAACTCATCAGCGTTATCACTAATTTCATAGGAAATGCCATCTTCAGTTTCCCCGTAATAACTCAAAATTTCAACCTCTCCACCAATTTCCCCAACAAAACTCACGGCAACTAAGTCCTGTCCCAAATCTTGCTGTTCTGATACTTGTGCTTCAAGACCAGCAACATCTCCGCTAGTCAATACTTCCGAAACAGAATCGAACTCAGGAGTCGAAGTGTATTCAGTGAATAAAATCTCTTCATTGCCCACAATATCAGTCGGAAGATAGCCTTGTTCTAGTTGATCTAGAGCCTGGGTTTCATACTCTGCACTTACCTCTGCAACAACTTCGGAATTGTCACTACTTAATCCTTCGACAAATTCATATCTAACCGTTTTAGTTTCCATCTGCTTAATTTTTGCTTAACTAGAGTTTTTGAATGGGATTGATACCCGTGTTTTCCTAGTACGACTGAGTTTATGTATTTATGCAATTGATAATTGATAATTGATAATTGATAATTGATAATTGATAATTGATAATTGATAATTGATAATTGAGGGTATGGCTCTATGAGGTTTGACCAAGTTCTTCAACAGATTTCATAGGTAGATAGAGTTTCATGGGATCTTGTTTAAATTGCTGAAAGCCATATTTGAGATAAAATTTTAGCGCCACTTGATCCAAAGCTTCTGCTATCACAGCTAGAGATGCAACTTTTGTAGAGGCATTTAGTGACTTTTTGAGGGCATCTACCAACATTAGCTCTCCAAACCTTTTCCCTTTTTGTCTATCATCAACAGCAAGGCGACCTAACAGCGTAGCTGGCAGTTGCGGATAACGAGGCAAATGTTTCGCAAAAGTTTTATCCAGGACTGTAATGTCAACCGTATAGGAAGAAAGAGTATAGTAAGCCAGCACCTGACTGCCTGACACAAATACCTAAAAGTATTGATATATGGTTACAGAAAAGAAAAGGCAGAGTATTCATGGGAAGCTGAAAATAGATGTTTTTAAGCTAATAGTCCATGTCAACTTCTAC
>Ga0114940_10001058_pt1 | contig 10658 bp, 6 predicted proteins | sample ColdCreekSource_FD_87195 | JGI IMG/M metagenome (GOLD analysis project Ga0114940, IMG submission 87195) | Groundwater microbial communities from Cold Creek, Nevada to study Microbial Dark Matter (Phase II) - Cold Creek Source | ecosystem: Environmental > Aquatic > Deep subsurface > Groundwater ...
CTGGTCTTGTTGGTGGTCAGCACGTCCACCATGTTGGACAGCTCCACGCGATCGCTTTGGATGCGATCCAGGTACTCCTCGTAGCCTGCGATCTTGAGCTCGCGCAGACGCTTGGCCAGGCGCGCCTTGACCAACTCCTCTTTCTCTTCCGTCATGGCAATGCCGGCCACCGAGAAGATCAGCTCGCGAATGGCCGTGAAGGAAGCAGCGGAAAGATGAGGAGCGCCGGTCATGAGTTCAGCGCTTACCCAGTTCGAGGACTTCTTCGGTCGACAAGATGCGGTCGATGTCGAGCAACAGCCTGACCTTGCCGTCGGCCTTCGAGATACCGAGGAAGTACTCGGCCGAGATCTCACCGCCCAGATCCAGCATGGCGTCGGTCTCGGCGGCCGCGACGTTGCGCACCTCTGAGACCGCGTCGACCACGATGCCCAGCTCCAGATCGAGCCGTCGCACCACGATGATGCAAGTCTCGCGGCTGGCGGGTTGCGTGGGCATGCCGAACTTGGCGCGCAGATCAATAACCGGAATGATCTTGCCGCGCAGGTTGATGACGCCTTGCATGAAGGTCGGCGTGCCTGGCACGGGCGTCACCGGCACAATGCCGATGATCTCGCGCACCTTGAGGATGGCGATGCCGTACTCCTCCGCGCCGAGGAAGAAGGTCAGGTATTTGCCGCTCAACGCGGCGCCTTGGTCGGTAGTCGCTATTTCTGAGCTCATGTTTGCACCATGGAGGGGTTAGTTCGAAACGGTTTGGCTGGCGGCCTCGGGTTGCGGGCGTCCCGTGCGCGAATCTTTGGCAAGTTGCACCAGGCTGCTGGGGTCCAGGATCAGGCCGACGCGGCCATCACCCAAGATGGCGCCGCCCGACACGGCCGGAACCTTGCCGATGCCGGCGCCGAGCGATTTGGCGACCACCTGCTGCTGTCCGAGCAGCTCATCGACGAGCAGCCCGCAGGCGCCAGCGCCATCGCGCAGTACGACTACGAGGCCTCGCGTCGGCTCGGTGGCAGCGCCATCGACCTTGAACAGTTGGTGCAACCGGAACAGCGGAATTAACTCGCCGCGCAGCAAGATCAGCTCACCACGGCCGGCCACCGTCGAGACCTGGCTCGCTTCCGGCCGAAAGTTCATGGCGATGTTGACGGTGGGAATGATGTAGCGCTCGCTACCCACGCGAACGATCATGCCGTCGGTGATGGCCAGGGTGAGCGGCAGGCGAATCGAGAACACCGTGCCTTTGCCGCGCTCGGACGTTATCTCGATGCGCCCCTTCAGCTGCTCGATGTTCCGGCGAACCACGTCCATGCCCACCCCGCGCCCGGAAATGTCGGTCACGTTCTCGGTGGTCGAGAAGCCGGGCAGGAAGATTAGCTGGTAAATCTCACTCTCCGACAGGCTCTTGTTCGGGTCGATCAGGCCCTTTTGCGTGGCCTTGGCCAGGATTCGCTCCTTGTCCAACCCGCCGCCGTCGTCGCTCAGATCGATGACGACGCTGCCGCCGGAGTGATAGGCGGCCAAGCGCACGGTACCGGTCGGAGATTTTCCAGCGGCGATGCGCGCGGCTGTGGACTCGATGCCGTGGTCGGCCGCGTTCCGCACCATGTGAATCAACGGCTCGGCGATAACGTCGACCATGTTGCGGTCGATTTCGGTGTCGTCGCCGGTGCTCACGAACTGGATGAGCTTGTCGCTCTTCTTGGCCACGTCGCGCACGATGCGGGTGAGCTTTTGGAAGGTCGGGCGCAGAGGCACCATGCGCAGCGACATCGACATGTCCTGCAGCTCGCGCACGATCTTGCCGGCGTGGCCGACTTTGCGCGACAGCTCCGGGTCGCGCGACACGTCGTTGCGCGGATCCGCCGCCAACATAGAGTGCGCGATCACCAGCTCGCCCACCATGTCGATCAGGCGATCGAGCCGATCCGTGCGGACGCGGACCGACGTTTCGTCACCGGGCGTCGCGGCACGCGCAGGCGCTTCAGCCTCGGCGGCAGCGGCGGGGCGCACAGCCGACGGGGCGGCGACCGGAGCGGGAGCCGACGGGGCCACAGCCGCAGCAGCAGCAGCTTGGGGCGCGGGAGCCGAGGGCGCGGCAGCAGCCACAGGAGCGGAAGCGGCCGCCACGGGCGTCGGAGCCACAGGAGCCGGGGGCAGCACCGCCAGGATCGGCGCGGGAGTCGCTGGGGCATCGGCGCCGGCAGAGTCGGGGTTCTGTAGCGCGCGGACCAGTTCGGCGTAGCCGGCGGGCAGCTTGGCATCTTGCCCGTGCAGCTGAGCCGAGACGGCGTTCAGCGTCTCTTTCAAGAGGTCGATGCCGCGCAGGCACAGGTTTGCGTACACACCAGTACAGCGAATCTCGCCATCCCGGATGCGCGCCAGCAAAGATTCAGCGTGGTGCGCCAGCTCGGCCAGCGCGGTCATGCCGAGCATCGACGAAACGCCCTTCACGGTGTGGAAGGCACGGAAGACGGTGTTGACGGCAGCGGCGTCGTCAGGGCGCTCTTCCAGGGTCAAGAGCGCGGCCTCGGCGTTGACCACGTGCTCGTTTGCCTCGGTCATGAACTCGCCGATCAGATCTAGGTCAGGATCAGCGGGCAGCAGCGTGGGCTTACCGGGCGGCAGCGAAGGCAGCAAGCTCTCGATAGCAGCAGCAGGGGCAGCCTCGGCTTCCCAGTCCAGCTCCGCCGCGCCGCCGCCTTGCGGCTCCGGCTCGGGGGAAGTGGCCAGGCAGGTCAAGCGCACAGCGGCGGCCAGAGCTTGCTCGGCGTCCGCCGCCTCGCCCGACAGCAGGCTGTCGAGCTTGGCCTTGGCCGCCGTCACCAGCCGCTTGACCGAAGGAGAGCAGTCAGTACCCTGCTCCCCTTCCACGCACTGACCAAGCGCAGCGCACAACTCTTTTAGCGAGGCCGTCTCGTTGGGCTGAGCTTGCATCAGCTGAACTGCAATCTCACCGAGGTCGAGCGTTGCTGGCTTGGCTTTGTTCTTCATGGTGCGCTGCTTTCTCGGGCTTGGGCTCAGAACGTGCCAATGATCGCGCTGTCGTCGTCATCGAACGGAATCAGGTCACGACCAGCGGCACTGCCATTGCCGTTCGCGTTGCCGTTAGCCGCAGGGCGCGCAGCCTTGGGCAGCGAGGGCGGCCGCGCGAGAGCGGCGCGCGGTGCGCCGCGCCGAGCCGCCGCCGGCTTGGGCTGGTAGGCGGCTGGCGCCGACTGACCCAGACGGAACTGCGACGTGAGGGTACGCATGTTCTCGGCCTGGGCTGCCAGCTCTTCGGCAGCGCTGGCCGTCTCTTCCGTGGCGGCGGCGCTCTGCTGCGTCTCGCGCGACACGGTGTCCACACCCTTGTTGATGCGCGCCACGCTGTCGTGCTGCTGCTGAGACGACTCGGCGATCTCCGAGATGACTTCAACCACCTTCTTGACTTGCTTGCCGATGGCTTCGAAGGCGACGCTGGCTTCCTTGTTGATGATCACGCCTTCCTCGGCCTTCTTGAGCGAGCGCTCGATGACCTGAGTCGTGTTCTTGGCCGCTTCCGCGCTGCGCATGGCCAGCGAGCGGACTTCCTCGGCCACCACAGCGAAGCCGCGACCGGCGTCGCCAGCGCGCGCCGCTTCCACGGCCGCGTTCAAAGCGAGCAGGTTGGTCTGGAAAGCGATCTCGTCGATGGTCTTGATGATCTTGGCGGTCTCGTCCGCCGCGCCCTTGATGCTCTCGACCGCGCTCGACAGACGCCCCATGCTGGCAGAGCCTTGGTCGGCCATCGTGGTAGCGCCCTGGGCGTGACTACGCGACTCTTGTGCGTTCGAAGCGTTCTGCTTGCTCATGGAGGTGATCTCCTCGAGCGTGCTGAGCACTTCTTCGATCGATGCGGCCTGCGACGAAGCGCCGCGTGCCATTTGCGAGGAAGCGCCGGTGATCTGCCCGGCGGCCGCAGCAACTTGGTCGGCCACGGCTTGCACTTCGCTGAGCGCGCGCTCGAGCGTCTCCAAAGCGTTGTTGGTGGCGACCTTGATCAAGCCGAAGTCGCCCTGGTAGTCGCCGCGCATGCGGGCCGTAAGGTCGCGATTCTCGGCGCGCGACAGCACTTCCTTGGCTTCCTGGATGGGCGCGTTGGCCGTCGCCAAGAGCTCGTTCATGCCACTGACCAGCTCCGAGAAGACGCCCTGCAGGCCTTCAGCCGAGCCGCGCTCGGACAAGCGCCCCTGACGAGCCGACTCGATCACGCTCTGCTCCGCGCGAATCAAGCGCTCCAGGCTGGACTTCATCTCGGTCAAGGCGACGGCCACGTCACCGATCTCGTCGTTGGTCTCGCGCTCCAGCTTCTGCGTCAAGTCGCCGCGCGACATGCTGCGAGCCACCGCCGAGATGGCGTGCAGAGGCCGACGAATCGAGCCAACGACCAGGACAGACAGCAGAATCAGCAGCGCACTGCCCGAAAGAGCAACCAAGATGATGCTGCGAGCCGCACTGGCTTCCTCCGCTTGCGCATGCTCGTCGACCGCCTTGGCAGTCGCCGCGATCACGTCGCCGAACTTCTCCATGCCGCCTTCGAGTTCACTGAAGTCCTTCAGGAACGAGTCGAGCGCTGGCAGCTCATCGCCGGGCCGCACGTTGCCGAAGGCCTCAGCGGATTGCAGGTAGTGTTCGACGCCCGGCGTCACCTGACGCACGGCGTTCTGAATCACCGGCTCCGGATCGGCAGCAGCCGTCTTCATGTCCTCGCGAAAACGCGTCACGTGCTCGCGGATGCCGTCGACGCCTTCTTTGCGCATCTCGGCGTCTTCCTTGGCCACCGCCAGGTTGATCAAGAGTACGTCGGCGCGGATACCGTCGTGCATCATATCAGCGTCCATCTGCGCGCGTTGGGCGACGCCCATCTCGGTGATGCGCGTGGCAGCTTCGGACACGGACGCGAGGTTTCGCACCGCGGACCAACCGAGGAATGCGGTGGTCGCGATCGCGAAGCCACAAAGGAGCAGGAGCTTCTGGAGGAGGGTGATGGACTTCATGTGCGGCCTTCTTGTTTTCGAAATGCGGAGTTGCAAGATTGCAATCGCCGGTCCATCGTCAGGTGGACGGGCTTTTGGGCTAAAAACGTGGACTGAAGCGAGCTAGGCTCGGCGCTGGGTCCAGCTGGTTGGACACTGCTTTCCGAGATCCTGGATTCTACGAGTGGGGGCATGTAGGCGTAATTTCGCGCGCTTGGCTCAGCGACGCAGACCCGTCGGTTGGAAGCTGCTGCCACCCACCAACTGCAGCGTCATCATGCGAATGTCGCTGTCGAAGCTGTGTTCGTAGACAGCGCGCACCTCGCCCTGCGGAAAGATCTCGATGCCCGCGCCGCCGGTGAGGCGCCGATCGAATGTGGTCGCGCCTTCCAGCACGGTGTCGTAGCGGGCCACCAAAAAGGCCGGGTCGACCTGCAGCCGCGCTTGGCCGTAGATACCGTGCGTAAGCTCGGGCACCTCCGGCGCCTTCACGTGCCGCAACAGGTATTCGCCGCGCAGGTCCAGCGGACCCAGCGTCGTGACGACGTCACCGCCGAAGAAGCCCATCACTGGGCCCTCTGCCGCAAAATCGAGCGCCGCGGAGCCGCCCACCTCGATAAGGTCGTCCACTTTGGCGCTCAAGCGCCCACCAGCCGCCGTGCGCGAAGGCGCGGATTCTTCGGCGCTTACCGGGTGTTCAGGGCCGTTGACCACGTAGCCGACAGCCGTCCAGTGCGCACCCACCGCGTAACCCTGCGCGCCGATGTCGCCCCAGCCGCCGTGCGTGAGCTCGACGGCTTGCGGCAAGCTGATCAGGCGGTTTTCGACCGACGGATACTCCAGGTAGGCGATACCAAACGGCACGTCGAAGCGCCCGAACGAGACGCCAGACTTCGACAGATGCTTGCTTTGGAAGACATAGCCGTCGCCCTCCCCCGCGATACCGCAGTCGATCACGAAGGCGCCGAGGCCAAAGGCGTCGTCAGCACCATCGAACACGATGGCGGTCGAGACGTTGACGTACGGCGTGAGCTTGAGCGAAGCGTCCAGCTCGACCGCGCCCACGTGAAAGTCGTCGTCGCCGGGCCTCTCGAAGCGGTAGAAGAAGTCGCCAAACGCCGTGAATTCCAGCGGCAAAAGGCCCATCTTTTCCATCAGGTCACCGCCCTCGGGGGGCTTCGCGTCGATCAGCGGCTTGCTGGGCTCGGACGAAGCGGCAACCAGATTGGCCGCCTGAGGCTCGGCCTTTACGGGCCGCGCGGCGGCGTTGAGTCGCTCGACTTCGCTCGAGACTTCGTACAGTGAACGCTGCACGGGAGTCGCTTCCGCAGGCTCCTTCGCGATGCCTTCTTGCAGCTCGGCGATGCGAGCTTCGGTGCGGACAATCGAGTCGGCGACGGCCGCGCGGTCGAGGCCGCCTTCGACAGCTGCCTCGATGGCGGCGAGCTTCTTGTGCTCTTCGGCCAGCTCTTGCTTGAGCCGCTCGCGCTCGGGATTGACGCTCGCCGGCGGGGAGCCCAGGGCGTGATTCAGGTCTTCGCGCAGCGCTTTGACCTCGGACCGCAAGGCAGCCACTTCGTCTTTGCTGACGCTAGCCTCGCTTGCTGCGGGAGCTGTCGCGCGAGCCAGCGGAGGTAGCACGGGCTTGGGCTTGGGCTTGGCCACGACGGGCGGCGTAGCCAGCACGGCGGCCGGAGCCGGCTTCGCAGGAGCAGCGGACCCTGCCCCTTTGGCGGGCTTCGCTGCGGCAGCGGGGGGCCCGACCGGAGCGGCCTTCGCGTCAGGCTTGGCGCCCTTGGCTGGTGGCGCAACCGCCGCAACGCTGGGCGTGGGCTTCGCGTTGGGGGCCGCCAGGGCGACGCTGCCAAAGCCACAAACTGCCCCAATAATGGTCGCATTTCGCAGAACCAGCGCGCGTCTATTGCTTCGCATATTTCTTCCCAAATCGCTCATCACACCGCTCCTCCGTTGATTGGGGAGCCTGAGCTCCGCACAGCCGGACGCACTTCCTGCGACCGGCTAAAAAGCACCACCAAAACCAGGCTGCTGCCGAGCGCAATGTCGGCTGCCTGCAACTCGATTCGCCGGCCGCTGCTCACCATGCCTTCGGCAAACAGCGGCAGGCCCACGATCGAATCCGCTGAGTCCGGCTGCTTACTGCGAAAGGCATCCGCGACGATTTTGCCGATCTCACAGGCGCCCTCGACGAGCCCGCGAGGCTCGGCGAGCGGCAGGTCGTGGTCGAGTGAGCGACTCAATGTCTCCCAGCCGAGCGGGTGGGACAGCAGGCCGATGATGTGCTCCGCCTTCTCTCCCGACAGGCTCACGTAGCTGCCGCATAGGCCGCTCGGAACGGACTCCCGGTAGGCAAGTACCCGACATGGAAAGCTCGGAAAGCGCGAGCTCAATTGGGTTATCGAACTCACCAGTTGGTTCATGAACGAGGAGAGATGGAGATTGGTCATGTGGGAGCGCGCGCGACGTGGCCGCGCTCCGAGCGAGTCCATTGCAACCCGCGAACCAACTTCAAAACAGCGCAAAACGTCGACATTTCTCGGATCCGGGCGTCCGACTTTCCGGATTCGTGTCCAGGATTCGAGAAGCGCTTAAAGCCTCAACACACAGTTGCCGTTGTGGCCAGCATCAGGAGTTGCTGTCCCGCCATGAACGACTTGAATGAACCGCTGCGTCTGTTGAGGAAGCGCGGTAGTTGGACGCTGGAAGTCACCAAGCTGGTGGCGATCGACGCGCACGTACTGCGGCCCGAGCGGCGACGCGTGAACGGAACCGACAGCGTCGTCCGGCACCTGAAAGAGCGCTGCGCGCCTTCGTTGGTGCGCGAAGCGCTCGATCTGCTGATCGGCGACGACGACGGCACCGACCGCGCTTTCGAGCTGGAGGGCGAGCACTGGGTGCAGTTGGCCGAGGAGGCAGCGCTGGAGACCAGCGGCGCCAGTCCCGCGGGGCTGCTGGCCATGATCGGTGATCTGAGGGTCGAATTGACCACCATGCGCGCGCTGCACGAGGCCATGCGCGGACGGCTGGCCGCCGTAGAACGGCGCTCGCTCCAGATGGGCAGTGCCGACTACGGCCGCTCGGGGCTGCGCGGCGCTCTGCGCCACGAGGCTTCGCTGCGCCCCGCTGCGCGCGCACGCAGCTTCGCTCCTGGTGACGACGCTGCCGTCACGCCCGAACCTGCCTTGGCGCCAGCAGCCGCGCTGCCTGCCACGCACGCGCTGGGCGAAGCCCGCACGCAAGCCGCCGTGGCCCCGCCCGCGCCAGCGGAGGCGCCAGCGCCCGCCGAGGCGCTCAGCAGCAAGCCGGCGCTAGCCATGCCCACCCCCGCCGACATTGCGATTTGCGTGAAGCAGCTGCTCGGCGCCGACCCCGAGCTGCGCGCCGAGAAGGGCAACATCCCCAAAGACCTCGACGGCTTCTACGTGTCGCGCATCGTCGACGCGAGCGATCTGGAAGTCGGCGCGATCTTGCTCGACCTCCGCTGTGGCGTGGAGCTGGGCGGACGCTTGATGGGCTTTCCAGCGGCCGCCATCGAAGAGCAAGCCAAGAGCGAGCCAAGCAGCGACATCCTGGACGCCATGAACGAAGTCACCAATAACTTGGGCGGCTTCGTCAATCGGGCCAACCCGGACCTGCGCGTGCGCGTGCGACCGCTCGAGAAGTTCAGCGTCGCCGAGTTTGGTTGGCTGCCGAAGAACACAGCCCGCACGGGCAGCGCCACCAAGACCGGCGGCAGGCTCTGGATCGCCGCTCGCTGAGCCGGGCGCCTACAACTTGGATTTCAGCCGTTGCAGCAGGCTGAGCGCCTCGAGCCCGGTCAAACGATCGAGATCCAGCGCACGCAAGGTTTCGACCAGCTCGACCTGGCTGCGTGATTCCGCCGAGCGCTCGCCAAACAACGACAGCTGCGGCGCTTTGCCGGCCTTGCTGCGGCGCTCCGAGCCACCGTCGTCTTTGCGTTCCAAGCCGATCAAGATGGCGCGTGCTCGCGCCAGCACGGGCTCGGGCAGGCCCGCCAACTTTGCGACCGCTACGCCATAGCTGCGATTGGCGGCGCCTGGCACCAAGCGGTGCAGGAACACGACCTCGTCGTTCTGTTCGCGCGCGCTTACGCTGTAGCTGCCGACGTGGGCGCTCTGCTTGGCGAGGGTGACGAGTTCGTGGTAGTGCGTGGCAAATAGCGCGCGGCAGCCGACGACTTCATCCAGGTATTCGGCTACCGCCCAAGCGATGGACAAGCCGTCGAAGGTGCTGGTGCCGCGGCCAATTTCGTCAAGAATCACCAGCGAGCGGCGCGTCGCGGAGCGTAGAATTTCCGCGGTTTCACGCATCTCCACCATGAAGGTGCTCTCACCAGCCGAAAGGTTGTCGCTGGCGCCGACGCGCGACAAAACGCGATCGACGACACCTATGCGAGCGGCCCGAGCCGGCACGAAGCTGCCCATTTGCGCCAGGATCGTGCACAGCGCCACCTGGCGTAAGAGCGTGCTCTTGCCAGCCATGTTGGGCCCAGTCACCAGCCACAGCCGTTCGCCCGACAAGTCGAGTTCGACGTCGTTGGGCACGAATTTTCCGCGCGCCGAAATGCGTTCGACCACCGGATGCCGCGCGTCGCGCAGCGACAGCACGTCCGAGTCGTCCACCTTGGGCCGCACGTAGTCGTGTCGGTGCGCGATGTCGGCCAAGCCCGCCGCGACATCCCAATCGGACAGGCGCTCGGACAACAGCGCAACGCGCGGGGCAGATTTGCCGGTCTTCTCGATCAGCTGGCGCAGCAGCAGGAGCTCGCGCTCGCGGTGACGCTCTTCGGCGTGGCTGATCTTGTCGGCCAGCTCATCGACCTCGGGCAGCGTGTAGCGTTCACCGCTAGCCACCGTTTGCTTGCGCCGAAACTCCGCCGGCACGCTGCCCGATTTGCTGCGGCTGACCTCGATGTACCAGCCAAAGACCCGCGTAAAGCGGATGCGCAGCGTGGCAATGCCGGTGCTCTCGCGCAGGCGGGCCTCGAGCGCGACCATACGCTCGGTGCCGGTGACGCGCAGGCCGTCTAGCTCGGCTAGCTCGGCGTCGAACTCGGCGCGAAAGATTTCTCCCTGCTTGGAGAGCGGCGAAGGTCGCTCGACCAGCGCCGCCAAGAGCTCGCTGGCAAGCTCGGGCAACGTGTCAATCGGCTCGCCGTCGAGGCCCAACACCTCGCGCAGTTCGGTGTCTTTGACGTCATGCAGGGTGCTGACGGCGCGGGCGGCCGCCGCGAGCCCATCGCGGAGCCCGCCCAAATCACGCGGGCTGGCTTCGCCCAAGGACGCGCGCACGCTGAGCCGCTCCAGATCGCCCAGATCGTCGAGCGCCGTGCGCAGCGCTTCGCGCAGACGCGCGTGGACGACGAACAGCTCCACTTGATCGTGGCGGCGCCGAATGCGCCCGACGTCGGTCAGCGGCGCCAGCAAACGTCGGCGCAAAAGGCGCGCGCCGCCCGGCGAACAGGTCGCGTCGATCGCGCCCAGCAAGGTCGCCTGCTTGTTGCCCGAAACCGACTCGGTCAACTCCAAATGCTGCTGTGCCACCCGCTCGATGAGCAAGGTGCTGGACGGCTCGAAGCGCGCCACCCGGCGCACCGGCAAACGCCCGCGCGGCAAGCAAACC
>Ga0114940_10001059_pt1 | contig 10655 bp, 5 predicted proteins | sample ColdCreekSource_FD_87195 | JGI IMG/M metagenome (GOLD analysis project Ga0114940, IMG submission 87195) | Groundwater microbial communities from Cold Creek, Nevada to study Microbial Dark Matter (Phase II) - Cold Creek Source | ecosystem: Environmental > Aquatic > Deep subsurface > Groundwater ...
TAAATAGCTCGTTCAGCAAACACCGAGATACGAGAAAAATTTTCATATTAAATTGCAACCCTTACCCCACCTAAATTAATAATACAAGCTTTTGTGCGCAAAAGAAGCAGTGAAACACATCCACACCCCATTGATTTTGCATGCGGTGCCTTCTGTGCTGCAGAACCCTCGCACATAAAAAATAATGTGTCCTGTCAAGACCTGTTGCTGGGAAAGTGACTCATTATACGCTAATCTACCACATGTTGCTACATGCGCTGGCCGTATACAATGCTGGCTGCGGCTCTTGCATTGAGTGTCTCGCAGATATTACACAGTGGCAGCAGGCTGCTATGCAGTGGAGCCAAAAATTGGAATCAAACCAGAGGCGCAACAGCCCTCGCTCCATCGCCCCTTGTGGAACGACGCCAAAAGTGCTGAAGATTGGCTACAGAAAAGCGCCACTTTTGATAGCCTGGTTTCGCATCAACGATCAAGCGGCAAAGATCACTCCAAAATCTTAGTGGGCACTTTTATTTTTATTAATTTGATCAAACGGAGTTTCATTTTCAATCTTCTTCAACTTGAATAAAAATAATACCTTTTATTTTGAGCTCCTCCAAGACAGGTTCATTTAAAAAATAAGTGCATCTGATCTGATCAAATGAAAATTTAGTCACAATAAAATTGCAATTATTGTAGAAATATAAACAAACAACAAATAATAGCATTACCATATCAACAACTCATGATTTAGAAGTTTGTTTGCAAGTTTCTTGTAAATATCAGAAATTTGACGCATTCAGAAAAAAACTCCACGTTGTCATCAGAAAACTATTTGCGCAAGATCTAGACTCTAAAGTGCAAAAGCTGCTGCAAAGTCGTGAGATCAAAAGTTTACAATGCGGTTCAATTCGCAGCCTGCACTCCCGCCGGATGTAATTATAAAATAGAGAGACTGCTTGGGTGCTGCTGCTGTGGGGCAGGCGAGCGAGAGAGAGCGAGCGCCTACAGAGCAGAATCCTTTGTGACTCTCCTATTTATACAGGGTGGTGCATTTGCTCTTAAACGCGGCCGCCTGGTTAAAGAGAGACACCCCTGCAATACACCCTTGGCTGGCAGAGCCAGAGAAGGATCTATTGTTGGCGCCTCCTGTCCCCCACAACTTTGGCTATTCAAATTTTATGTTTACGTCCCAGGCTTTTAGCAGAACCGAGCACACACTTTTGCAAAAACACTCGCCCGCTTGCTGGCTAAACAAGTGACCAAAATTAGAATCTGAGAGTGCCCGGGCGTGCGTCCGCTGCCACTTTTATTGTCCAGGGGGTTGATTTTAATCCAAATTTCAGGCACAGAGGCCAACGTGGTGACACTGAGGGTGCTGCGTTAATCCCTCTGATTTTATCAAATTTTGACCAACGCCAAATATTTTAATCTTAGTTTTGGCCACTCTGGGAGTCCTGAATTGGCATTATTGGGCATTTAAGTATTCAATTATCAGTGATTGTACCTATTTGAAATCTTAAATTTTCTCATTTTTTTTTACTTGAAACCTGAAAGTATGAATTTAACAATTTAGATACCAATAGCTGTCTCATTAAATGTAATTTTACAGAAAGGACCATGTTGCTTTGTTAATGATGGGGTTTTTCAGCAACAAAAAGAAGAGCTTTTTTGCAAGGGACAAACAATATGAACATTTATTGAGTAGCGAGCAAAATATTTATAGCAAAATTATTTTGAGTAAACTGGAAAAGGGTGTGTCATGCGCCACTAAAAACCAAACTTGATGCTTGATGTTATGTCCATTTTTGCGTTGATGAATTTTTGCTATCAATATTAAAAGGCATTTAGGACGCACTTGCCAGGCCTCATTACCCTCCAGAGGCGGAGCAACAAGCATATAATCTTATCAGCGCCCACGCCAACGTCCACTTCAATGTTTATTTTGGGCCACAGCAGATGTACTGGTGCGAGTGCATTACTGCTTGCTGCGCTGAGAGCATGCTCATGAAAGCTGCCAAATGCCAAATGCAATAGGAGAGAGTGCAACGCCGGCGAGTTGTTGTTGCTGTGTAGAGCACTACAGGCTGCATATTTGCATGCCACTCAATAATGGCCAAGGTAAATCTTGGGCTAATCCTCATGTCAACAAATAGTGGCTAATGGCCTGGCCATCACTGGCACCACAGCCGCGTAAAAGCTTTTTGGCCGTGTTTGGAAAAGCACAAATTCTCTGCTATGGGGATTTGCGCGTAATGCGGTGTACAAAGAGTACATAGATTTTTTTATTTAACTATATATGCCTCTTTTTTTGTCTCTCATGAATCAGCAAATGATTTTAAATCAGATTACTTCCAAGCAGTGCAAATGCTTATTTTGTTTTATGATTTCATGAATTTGGATTAATAAAATAGGGCAAATTCAAATTATTATTGAGAGATGTAAATGCTTAAATCTGTAATGCAGACTAAATCAAGCAACATAGCATAATATTCAGCAACTTTTTGTCTGCAAAGATACATACATGCCATAAGAATTGTATAAATATCTTGTCACAGAATTCAAGCATAAAACAAATCATGACTGCTAAAATTAAAACAGTAGTGTATAATATATTGAAGTTAATAAATGGCTATCAAAACCTGTCTAAGATCATTTGTGCCATAGTGATTCAGTTTGTTGATACAAGGTTACTTTGCTACAAGTATACAATGTACACATATTGTATATTTTGAACACGAATATTTGCAGCAGTGCATAAAATTTTCATTTTTGGAACTTCTTTAAGGCTTTAAATAATTTTGCAGAGATATTTAGGCATACTCAACAGTGTTGGAGCTGGTAAGAATACATCGCATGTTCAATTCAATTGGCTGTTATTAATCCCTGACTCTCAATCCCAATCGCTCTCTGGCTCTGCACAGTCTTACAGTTTGCCGACTTTAGGAGTTGGCGGGGCGAATAAAATTTATTATTATCTGGCTGAAGTGCGGTTTACCTCGCAAAGTTTAACATACTCTGGGATATATTCGGTCGCAGCAGACTTTATGTCAACCCAATGTGAATCGGCACAGAAACTCTATTTATACTCTCGAACAGATAGGACAGCAGAGGTGGAGCGAGAGCGAGCGGGCGAGCGACGGCGCAGAGCCCGAGTATTATTTGAAATGCACTACACAAGTATGTACATTCTGTTCTGCTACATTCAACACACACACATAGCTGGGGGGACGACGACGTTCTACATGCTCCGTAGATGCAGCAGATCAATTTTATCCACATTAGATGGCCTCCCCGCTGAGTGTGTATGAGAGAGAGAGAGGACTATATGGCTCGCCGTGCACATAGGATAGGTCTCCAAGTGACTTAGGAATATACTATCTAACTCTCACATCCCTGGCGCCCGAATCACCATATGCTGGTTGATTTTAAACGAATAACTATACAGATAGTCTATTTATGAATATCTATGTGTGCAAATCTGCAAATTATGTCGGTCAAAGTTAAAGGTAATATATTTTAGCTTTGTGCTGAAACTGCTTTTATAATAAGAGTTCAATGTTTGATTGATATTAAAAAATCTAAATTCATCATTTTTTAAATTTACCAATTGTATTGGTAGAATATCCTTTTTACGTAAGGAGACAGACCCGCGATGTTATCGGCCCGGTGTTTCAGCCTGATTGTAGGCTAGTTGCGGTAACCCTTCCCCAAGGTGGGATAAATGATGAAAAAAAAAATGTTTGATGGTTTCCATTGCAAAATTTGTCGTGTCGTTACACAGGTAAATGTATAAAATTTTGTAGATTTCTGTCTCAACTAGTTACCATAATTTTCAACAAGCTCTTTTTCTTGTGGTTATGCGAGGGAATCCACGCTATAAAAATATAGTTTATAGATCTGGCGCATCTACAAATTATCTTATTTTTGAATAATAATTGAGTTGAAAAAGCTGAAACTCCTTGAATAGCCCAAAAAAATATACGAAAAATCATTTCACAAATTAGTCTTTTCTCGATGAACAGGGAGTGCAATATGTGCGGAAACCCGAGCGGGGAATCACTTTCAACATGCCGCGCGCACAAGCATGACATCATGAGAACAGCAGAAAATTACCTGCCAAATAAAAAAGAAAGAAGGAGGCAAGAAGAGAGCAGGGATCAAATAACACATTACAGAGCCGTGTTCTCATTTTACTCCTCTCGTTTGTTGTTTTCTTTAACAAGCTTAGTAATTAATGCTCCTACATTAGCAGTGAGCAAGCGAGCAACAGCGCTGAGACTCCGCAGCCATTTTTTCTTTTCACAGGAGCAAAATACTTTTAATGAGCCGTATTTTTTGCCTCTCAAAGACACACGCGTACAAAAAAAAAATAAACAGGTGAAAAATTATCTCATCTCTCATCTTTCCCTCCCCGCCATTTGAGTGAAGGTGCGCGTTGTGCACTCAAATAAAGGAGTGTTCTGAGAGAGCCTTTTTTATTTATCACGCATTTCAAAGCAATTTTCAAGAGGGAAAGTAGAAAGCAAAAGCGCTGTGGAACAAGTTTGCATCATAAATAATTAGTAGCTGTGCATATATTTTTAGAGCAGGCATAATTATAGAGAAGACTCTTTTTGCGACTGCCAAAAGTTTGATGAAAAAGTTTTCTGCTCAGGGGTCTCTTATTAAAATGTTGACACAGCGCCTTTGAAAACAACATCGCCACTTGTTTTTCTACAGCGCTGCTACAGAAGTTTTTGCATTAATATTTTTGATCAAATATTTACCTTTGACTGCCAAAGCAGAGAGAATTTCTAATCAATAATAATTATTTTCTCGTGTCAGAATTTCTCTCCTGTACGTCTCGTGACGAGTTCTTAGTTCCAATAACTTTTCCATCTGCGATATTGCTCTTTTTCATATTTTACTTTTTAATGTCATTTGAACGCTGCAGGTGTGCAGCTTTTTGCATCTCATTGACTTTATTATGCGAGGTAATATGGCCAAGTGCCAATGCCGATGGTCAAAAATTCGCATTTTCCACATTTGGTGAATTTTGTTTCTTTTCTCTGTAATTATTTTTTACTTGCTATTGAAAGTTCCAAAGTTCCAAAACATCTTATTAACTTAAAGCTTTGTGAAAGTAATTGCTGGTTGTAAATTTTATTTTTTAAGATTTTCAAATTTGAATTAAATTGACAATAATAGAAAGCTTTTAATAATATATTTTTTGGTATTGTGAGCGGAGCAAGTATAATAAGTGAAAATAAATTTGAATCTAAACCACAATAAGATATTTTTCCTTACATCGAATATTTCATTTTCCTCTAAAAGCACTTATTATGAATATTCAACAAACTAAACCTTCAACTTTGATGGCTTAAAATGGGTATGCTTCATATATCAATAATTTCAGGAATTCAAATTGGTGTGATGCAGCCCAGCAGTTGCTGGTATACATATATTTAACACTCACCGCATGCACCCAGACAGAGAGTCCCGCCCATTTCTACGGCTGCTGCTGTGATTGACACTTACCTGGAACAGAGGAGAGAGAGAGAACTAATTAAAACGACTGTTGACGCGACAAAGGGATTGCATTTAGTTTTGATCAACTTTGTTCAACTCGGCCGCTGGCGCAAACACCGGTGCATGTGAAACTTTGACAAAAAGCAGCTCACAAAGAGTGCTCGTTTCGCAGCGATTTCGTGAGCGCGCGCATATGCTCACACAGGCAGCGCGAGAATAAGCGATGCTGAAAGTGCGTTTAAATGGAGAGTTGCTGTGTGCGCTGTTCTCTCTGTGTATTTGGCGGATGACGGGGACAACTTCATGTGTGTGACATGCTCTGACGCCCTTGCCTGCACGGCCCATTGTTGGCAATATGTGAATAACTTTGCACAAAGGCCAAAGAGCAGCCGCCCCTCTTTGAATGCACCCAATGCTTTTTACGAATAATAATGTACAGCGTCCTCGTTTCAATGTACATGCCTGCATATAAATACAAATGGCATACACAGGCGAGTTCAAGTGGAAAGTCGAGAAACTTGTACTCTATACTTTTGCTGGTAAATGTATGCTCTTTGCACCATTATGCCTTACATCTGAGTGTGATGTGCTTTACGATGCTCCACCTTACCATGTATGCAAAATTCTATACAATATATTTTTAGTTTTAAATAAATGCCTCCAAGGTGAACTTTTAGCCAAAATTAATTAGTTATAGAGTTTTTACCATACTTAGAAAACAGAGCTTTTTGTCTAAACTTTTCAGCAAGCAAAATCTACAAGGTTTTTACATTATCCATGGTGGGTGAATAATTTAAAGCTTGAGTCTTGAGTTTAAGGACAACCCACTATATTTATTATGAAACTTATAATAATATATACATCACATATACACAAATGATAAAAATTGTTTATAATTATAGAGAATATTTTATTGGCTTTCAAAGTTGGCAATAATCATGGGGGTTGTTTGTTATTGTTCAGATTTCTATTGTTTAGTCACTATTTTGGACTTTTTTATCGTGTAAATGTTCTCCATAAACCAAGAATGAAGTTGAGGGGCGCATTACAGCATTTAAATTATAACTTATGAAAGATATTACCAAAATACAGCAACACAACCAAATATGTGTTGTTTATTTATGGCACACTCTATGTAGATGAGATATTATTGATTGTAAGATGAAACATCCCTCTAAGTTAAATAGTTGTGGCTTTGTGTCAATGGTAGGAAAAATACACAGCAGGTACAAACATTTACATGTATGTATGTATATTGACTGCGAAAGTGAAAGTATATCCTTTGACAACCGAACACAAAGAAGATTTAAAAAAAATGCGAAGGACAAAGAAACAAGCACTGCTCTCCGTAGGCTGCCTACTGCACGATGTGCACGATGGGATCTGTTGCAGAAGTTCAACCAATTAGCATTGCAAAAATAGCAGTGTGCATCCCATGCAATTTGTTTTTCTAGGACAGAGAGAAGGTGGGTCGTGGGTCTGGCGCATAGCGCACTATAAAAGATTGGAGTGCAGTCAGAGCATATATTGCTGGAGAGACAGACGCAAAAGGGCGCTCACTCTCAGTACTTTGCATTTCAAATGACGGTTCGCCTCGAATCAAAATGGCAGAAAGCACAACAGGCTGCTTTTGCTGCTGCGAATCGCATTTCACCAACTGCAGATTCTTCAGGTCGTTATATCAAGGCGGACGCGGGTCTCTCCATTTCTGTGTGTGCACCTTCTGCGTGCTCAGCTCTCCCCAAAGACTCGACTGTCGGCTGACTGTGAGAGAGAACTCGAGAGGGAGCCAAAAAGGAGCGAGCAGCTCGTCAAAAACCCAAATATTGAAACTCGATTCCCATATTACGCATGTCTCGGAGGAATTTTAATATTTATTGCTTGTTATTTTTATGTAAAAGGCGCGGCGGCAAGGAGCTCTCTCCTGGTGAGTGGAGGAGAAAGTCTCCCTCTGCACATTTTGTGCGCAGTATAATTTGATTTTTCCTTTCAATATATTAAAAGAGGATTTGCCTACCTATTGAATAGCGGCACGCAATGGTGAAGATTTCATCTTTGCTAATGCACACCTCGAGTTGCTTTTGCCTGCGAAAGGCGATTTGCACCGCCTTTGCAGGAATTGAGAAGTGAATTTTCATAAAATCAGGCCGCACTGTTATGTAACAATGCTATAATATAACTGAAATTTAAAACGTACGTTCTGCCAACATGATGTTTTACTATTTTAGGAGATTTAAATTGAAGCTGGTTTCTTTTGATATATTTTACTTCAATATATTATTTGCAACAGACATATTTGTATCTGTCACTCCTTAAAGCAAAATGCAATATTAGAGTGAGGGTAATCTTTTCATTTTCACGTCATTACTCTGGAAGCGTTCAAAATCTAATTTCGCCAGATCAAATCCTCCTCTCATTTCATATCATCAAACGCCATCGTGTGTCAATTGGAATTGGATCTTTTGAAAATTCCAATCAACAAAACGGAGAGAGACATAAATTGCGCTCAAAAATGCGAGGCACGTCGTCAATATATCCGAGACGCTCCATCGAAATTCTTGCCTCCATTTGAGCATGTATCAAATTTCGCGACTGCTCCAATAATAAGAAGGAGCCAACTGCGCTGCTGCCTCGGCAGAGCCACCCTCAGCCCGCTCCGGCAACCACCCGGCACTCCCACACACACGCGCTCGCTATTAAATACCCCTCCTGGATGTGCTCATTTGATGTACATAGCGCACAGGGCTAAAAACAAAACAAACATTCTTTTGTAAATAACTCATATACGATGCTCCCTCTGCCTGCGTATGTGTATATACAAACACACACAACATGCTATGTGAGCATAAATTTGTTACACTCTTGCTTATTACCAGCCCTCTCCTTCTTCCATCTCTGTTTTGTGATTCTTAGCAGCAATAAACATGTAGCATAATTTCAAATGATCATAAACAGAAAATAAGTAACAAGCAAACATGTAAATAAGAAGATGACATCAAGCTTGAATGTATATTCCCTATGTTAATTAATTGGTGTGAGTGCTAATAAATTTAGGCACACGCATATACTATTTATAATGTTTGCTTTAGTTTAAGAAATTTCATTAAAATACTGATATTTTTTACTAATTGTTTATGGAGTTCAACCATGTAACAACTACAACTGATTCTAGATATTTCGTGCAATTTTCACAGAAACTTATGTATTCATTAGGCTGTACTTAAATTCAACAGATTCTATATCTATCTACAAAATTTAAATCATCCTTTCGTGTTTCTAAAGTAGAAAAACGAAAAACATCAAAGGTCCGTGAAACCTAGCTAAGCCCAGGTAAACAATCAAAAATTTATTTTTAAATCTTTCATCACCATTATATATATTTCTTTAAAAATATTGTTGAAAGCAAATTTACCCTGCGGAATTTTTCTCTCTCATGCGAAAGCGCTGGGATAAACACAGTGAAAATACAAGGCGGCGCACGGCCACTCCCGCATCACTCTTTGCATCAGCAGCACCCTAAAACTGGAGGCATCAAGGGTGCTTTGTGCAACTAAGCCTGCACTCGCACGCTTCATCATGCGCTCGCCAAGAAAAGTGATAGGTAAACAATGAGCGCATCAATGATGGAATAATCAACCGTGTGAATATTCAACGGCACGCGCCTCCTGCGCATTTTTGCCCCTACGCATAACTTCCAATTAGAACAACTATTATCCAACAACTGCAGAGCGCTTGAATACTTGGAAACTTTAAGTTCAATCAACGCAGCAGTTCATTTTCCCTGAAGTGCAAAGGCGCGTTTTTCTGAGTTTGTTATAAAAGCAGCAAAGGTATATAATATCAAAAGTTTTTGATTGAATCAAGCCTTTCAGTAGATTGCAAAAACAAATATGTGTGCATATCGTTCATCGTACAAATTGCAGTACGGGGAGGTCTAACCAACTGGAATAATGCAATAAAAGTAACTGATACATGGTATAGCTTTACTTTGTTTGCGGCTCAAAGTGCATGTTGCTCAGGATTATTTTTTGCCGCTTTGAATTAATTGAAAATCTATCAAAATTTAATCTCATTCCCTTTCTAGCTCATATACAATATTTGCTTTTGAGAAACTGCAATAACTGTTTCATTATTTTTATTTTTTTTATATATAAGTTTAGCCTGAAGCCGCAGTCGTGAATGTGCAATAGAGACTCAAAATAAGTTTAACAATAAAAGTACGTTGTTTTGTTTCAACAGCACCTATAGAGAGGAAAGATGATTGCAGAATAAAGGCAGTGGAGTTGTAACTCGATTTCAACCCGCTGAATGATTTTTAGCTTCTGGGTGAGCGCTGAAGAAGTGATTGGCAAAAAAGCGCCAGCAGTTCTGATCCTAAAAGGGAAAAGTTGCATTACGACCAGCGACGGTGAACGAAAATGTATGAGGTTGAAAGTCCCATAAATGAAATGATTAGTGTCACCACTGCGTGTGTGCACAGCGAAAGGACATGAAAAAGGCAGCTGCCTCTTTATCTAAAATCTACTAACTTTGCCTTTGATTCTCCGTAAAATGCCGCCAAATGAATGAAAGAGATGTTATAAAATGGAGACACTCTCTTGCTGTGAGCTGCTCTTTGAAAACCAACCGTCTGCTTCTGCTCTCAGCGTCAAATTCCTCCAACAAAGCTATCACCTGGAAAATCTTTCCAGGTGAAAATATTTCCTCAAAGTGATGAATATGTCTAGTTGGCTTTGACAGCTACTTATCCATTACATCATCATTTTCAAAATCTAGTTAGCTGAGGTGCATACCAGGTGGTCAAAATCTAAGCTATTTATATACATAACTCCTTCAATCAAATTACTCATTACAGTTGTGAAATCACCTTTCGTATAATCTTATAGCATATTCTATTTCAAATTTGATGGAAGAATAAATAAATGATGAAATGAATATGGTTGCAAATGAATATGTAGGATCTTATTTGCATGCAAATTAGTGACTTGCATTTTAAAATAAGCCACCATGGCAATTTATTTTCTGATTGCATTTTTCAACTTTAAATGCATCACATGCAATTTCTTTGTATTAATGTGTTTTGTATAGCTCATTATTTCACAAATCAATAGGAGGAGCAACAACTAACACATCAGAGACATTTTTTGCGAAATCTATTTAAA
>Ga0114940_10001060_pt1 | contig 10650 bp, 8 predicted proteins | sample ColdCreekSource_FD_87195 | JGI IMG/M metagenome (GOLD analysis project Ga0114940, IMG submission 87195) | Groundwater microbial communities from Cold Creek, Nevada to study Microbial Dark Matter (Phase II) - Cold Creek Source | ecosystem: Environmental > Aquatic > Deep subsurface > Groundwater ...
AGCCGTATCCCGCAATGAAAAAATCACTTTCTACCTCCCTTTCTCGATGCGCCAAGACGCTTGGTTTCGTCTTGCACCCAACACAGACAGGTTACGCCGACGGAGAAGCCCAGGCCGGTCATGGCCAAGATCGCGGCGTGTTCCAACTCGGCTGGAGTGCAGCCCACATCCAGCGCCTTGCGCACGGCAGAATGCGAAGCGCCTTCGAGCCGCGCGCCGAACGCAAGGCCCAACTTGACCAAACGCTGCTCACGTTTGTTTAATGGCCCGGCGGTTTCGATGGCCTTGCCGAAGGCCTCGAATTGTTTGACCACCTCCGGATATGCGGCGCGAGCTTGCTCGTACGTGGACGGCGGCTTACTGACCTTGCTAGCCATGGAGTTTCCTTTCTATTGCCACTTCGCGTTGTACTATACCCGCCCCAATCGGTTCACGTAAGTAATCCACTCGGGACATCAAATAGGGATCGCACGATGGATTTTCTCAAGGGCGTCACGGTTTTGGATTTCAGCCACGTGTTGTCCGGGCCGTATTGCACCATGATGCTTGCCGACTACGGCGCGGACGTGCTCAAGATCGAGCGTCCCGGCATCGGCGATGACACGCGCGCGTGGGGGCCGCCCTTTTTTGGTGGCGAGTCCTGTTACTTCATGTCCATCAACCGCAACAAACGTAGCCTCACGCTGGACCTCAAGCACGAAGAAGGCAAACGCATTATCCGGGATCTGGCGGCGCAAAGCGATGTGGCCGTCGAGAACTTTTCGCCGGGCACGATGAAGCGCTTGGGCTTGAGCTACGAGGACTTGAAGGCGATCAATCCCAAACTGATTTACTGCTCCCTCTCCGGCTACGGGCAGACCGGTCCGGACAGCCAGTTGCCTGGCTTCGATGTGGTGGTGCAAGCTCGCGGCGGGTTGATGAGTATCACCGGTCCCACCGAAACCCCCAGTGTCGTAGGCATTTCCGTGGTCGATCTTTTCACCGGGCTACATGCGCTCACCGGCATTCTCGCCGCCTTGAAAGGGCGTGAACAAACCGGATGCGGGTGTTACCTCGACATGTGCCTGCTCGACAGTCAGGTAAACATCCTGTGCCACCAAGGCACGAGCTGCCTCATGACGGACCAAGTTCCCCCACGCCGAGTCAACGCGCACAACAACGTCGTGCCGTATCAGACCTTCAAGACCAAGACCGGTTGGATCAACATTGCGGCGGGCAACGACAAGCTGTACGCGAACCTATGCCGCGTGCTTGGACGCGAAGACCTGCTTGCCGATCCACGCTTCATCTCCAACAGCAAGCGCGTGGAGCATCGTACGGTCTTGTGCCCGCTGTTGGAACAAATCGTTGCCGAGTTGGACGGTCACGTGCTGGTCAAGCAACTCTCCGCCGCGCATGTGCCAGCCGCTGTGGTCCAGAACATGCGAGAAGTTTTCACTGATCCGCAGGTACTGGCGCGCGGCATGATTGCAGAAATGGAACATCCCACCGCCGGTCGACTGAAAGTTCCGCACGCACCGGGCTTGATCGATGGTGCCAAGCCGCTTTTGCGCCGACCGCCTCCGACGCTGGGGCAGCACACGGCGGAAGTGCTTCGCGAACGCCTAGGTTATGGCGAAGCGAAGCTCGCGGAATTGATAAAGGCTGGTGTTGTGTAGGGCATGAGGTCCCCGAAAACTGGACCATTCGGTGGCCCTCATCGCGAGGGGCACGAAGAATCCAGTATGGGCACGAGAGAGAATCCTGATTCTCCCGTGAAAAGCCATCTTTCTAATTTTACGTCAAAGTAAGTCCATACTACACAAGGCATGGAAATCAGCCTGTTCGCCAAAAAGGGCTTTTTACGAGAGCGTCCATGCTACACACAAGTTGAAAGCAACGTGGTTTTTAAGGCTTAGTCGGCGCGGTCCCCAACAGGATGCTCAAAAAATACTCTGCTCATGGAACGTCTTGTCAGAAACGCCAGACGATGATACGAGGTTACGCAGTATGCCCTCCGTGAACGGTGAACTGGTAGTCCTCTCGGGGCCTTACAAGGGCCGCCGCTTGCCTATGAGCAAGCGCCTCTTGCGAATTGGTCGCGAGGCCACTTGTGACCTAGTTCTGGACGATGAAGCGTCCAGTCGGCAGCACGCCGAAATCGAGGCCCGCGACGGTGGGCTGTTCCTGCGTGACATGGGCAGCACGAACGGCACCTACCTGAACGACGCCAAGTTAACCGCCGAGCGTATGCTGCAAGACGGCGACCGCGTCGGCGTCGGCGACACCATCTTTTTACTGCGGCACTCTGCGCGCTCAAGGCGTGTGGTGCCCAACCTGGTCTTTTCGGAAGAAAAGCGTGGCATCACCACGCGCCTGACCCTGAAGCTCGAAGACACCCGATTCCTGGACATGAAAGAGGGGACGACCATCCCCGACGCGCAGCGCCACCTCACACTGCTGCACGAATTCATGGCCGCCATATCCGGCGTGTTGCACAAGCCCGCACTGCTCGAACGCATGATGGACATGCTCTTCAAGGCCTTCCATGCCGATCGAGGCGTGATCTTGCTGCTAACCGCCGATGGCGAGCCGGGCCAGAAATTCGTCTGGCAGCGCGACGGTTTAAAAGCCGAGAACGAGATCACGATCTCGCGAACCATGGCGCAAATGGTCTTGCATAAACAGGAGAGTTTTCTGTCGGTGGACGCGGGCGCGGATGAACGGCTTGCCGCGTCCGCATCCATGCAACGCATGAAGATCGAGTCGGTCATGGGCGTGCCCTTGAAGTTGAAAGACCGCATGTTGGGCATGGTGTATTTGGACAAGATTACCGGCGCGGTGCCGTTCGCGGACATGGACTTGCGCCTGTGCTCGGCCATGGCGCTGCAAGCTGCCGTGTGTCTGGAAAACACGAACTTATACAGCGAACTCCTGGATGCGGCTGAATTCAACAACGCGGTCCTGCGCGGGTTGTCCAGCGGATTGCTGGTCGTCGATTCGCGCGGTTGGGTCGTGCGCGTCAACCAGGCCGCGCTCAGCATCCTGGGCCTCGAAGAAACCGCGCTGCTCAACAAGACCCTGGACGGCCACGAGGGCCTGAGCGAACTGCGAAAAGTTGTGCAAACCACGCTGGCCAGCGGACAGCCCGAAGACCGCTATGAAGTTCATGTGCGCGTGGGCAACGTCTCCGTGCCGCTGGGCCTGAGCACGACGGTCTTAAGCGATCACGCCGGCCACGCGGTGGGTGCCGTTGCGAACTTTCGCGATCTCACGCAAATCCGCAAGCTGGAAGAGCAGGTGCAGCGCTCTCAGCATCTCGCCGCGCTAGGACAGATGGCCGCAGGCGTCGCGCACGAGATTCGCACCCCGCTCAATTCCATCCGCGGCTTCACGCAGCTTATCCAGGAAACGCTGCTCAAACCCGATTCCGGCATGGAGAAACATGCCGAATACACCACGATCGTCATCGAAGAAGTGGACCGCATGAACCGCATCGTCCAGGACCTCCTGGACTTTTCACGCCAGCGGGAGTTGACGCTCCTGCCGGTCAAGATCGAGAACCTCATGTCCGACTTGGTGCGCGAGGTCGAGCTGGAATTCAAGGCGGCGAACATCAAGCTGCTCCTGGACGTGGCGAGCGAGTCCTTGCCGGGCGTGCTGGGCAACGGCGACAAACTGCGCCAGGTCTTCCGCAATATCTTGCTTAACGCAATGCAAGCTTCGAAGCCGGGTGCCGAGGTCAAGGTGCGCGTGGCGACTGCGGAAGGTTCCCTGCTTAGCCACCGCAAAGAAGGTGAAGCAACTGAGGAAATCCGCCGCCGCGAAGTGACGGTTGAGGTGACCGACCAAGGCGCGGGTATCGCGCCCGATGTACTGGGTAAAATTTTCGATCCGTTTTTCACCACCAAAAGCGTGGGCACGGGCTTGGGACTTTCCATCTCACTCAAGATCGTGGATCAGCACGGCGGCCGCATCGACGTCAAAAGTGAGGCGGGCAACGGCGCGGTCTTTACCGTGCACTTGCCCGCAGTGTAAAGGATCGTCTCGATCACGTGGCTCGCCGCCGCAGTGCACAGATGCAAAGGTTGGCGTGGTAGGGCAACTGCAGTCCACTCACCGCACCCTACCCTGCTGATCCACGGAGTGCACCGCGCTGCGACCTGCCACCGCGAAAGCCAGAAAACGTGCGCTGACTTTTCCGCCTGCCTTGACCTGCAGCATCTTTTCATTGCGCTCGCGGGCGAACGGCAGATGCGTGAACGGTTCAATCGCGGTGGTGTAGGCGTTGCCGAACCACGGCGAGCCGCGTTCGAAGTGGGCTTCCTGCCAGAGCCACACTTTCGGGAAACGCTTGACGTCCCAGCGCATGCCGAAGCCGCATTTAAGCTTTGGGTTCATGAGCGCGTACCAGCCATCCGTAAGATCTTCGAGGTACAACATGCGGCCTAAACGACGGTCGGGCGCAAGCATCCTCGAGAAGTCCTCGCGTACACCCTGCACTTCGCCCACCGGCCAGGTCGTGCGGTGTTTCAATTCCACGTTAACCGTCTTGGCGGGCGCGTAGAGTACGCAGTCTCCTGAAAGAAACGGCGCGCCGAAGGCCGGGTGGTGCCCCCACATGATGCCGAGGTCCTCGCGGCCCACGTTGTACGCGGTCTCCTCGATTTCAAGCACGCTGGAGTTCGCGCTGAGGCGCATGGTCCGCTCCAGCAGAAACGGCGTCAGGCGCGTACGCGTGGTAAAGGTGACGGAGACGCCGCGTGGGCTGTCTTCATCCACGCGCACATCCCAAGGCAGCCCCCACACTTCGCCGTGCTGAACCATTTTCGCGCCGTAGACCTCGGTGGTAAGCGAGCCGTGCGGGAACAATTCCTGCCACCCACCATAGTAAAACTCGCCAAAGCATTTCTGGTTGTCGCTGGGCGGCGTGGACTGCTCGCGGCGACGCGGGTTGCTGGGGTTGGCCCACATGAAGTCCAGGTCCAAGGGCTTGTAAAGAAACTCCACGATGTCTGCGCCATGGCCGGCCAGCACGGTGACGCGCAGCAGCTCGTTCTGCAGGACGACCGCGCGATGACCCCACAAAGTCAGGTCGGTCTCCACGCGGCAAGCGTGGTTGCGACGCGGCAGAAGGTGCGGTACGGGTCGAGGCATGGATGCTCCTTGCAATGGGCAGGTCCGTGAGGAAATCAAAATACAAGGTAACGGTTCGCCACAAAGGCACAAAGCCCACGTGAGTTTGGGAGTTGGCAGCTAGGCCGAGCTACAGAAAGAGCGGACTACGCACTCGCGAACACCTTCTTCAACGCACGCACAAGGCCTGGATCGAGGTCCATTTTCGCGCACTGCGCTCTCGTGAACCACTCGGCTTGCTTCACGCCGTCGCCCGCACGTTGAGCGCCGGGTTCGGCCAGCAGCAACATACGCAGGTCGTGGTGTTCGTGCGCGGGGTCGGCCTTGTGCGCTGGGATTACATGCACATCCACATCCCAAAGCACAGGCTGAAGTCCTGGCCAGCGTGCGGAAAGGTGCGTTTCCTCAAGCACCTCGCGCGCGGCCGCACTGCTCGGATCGCACTCGCCCGGCTCGAAGTGCCCGCCCGGCTGCACCCACATTTCCAGTTTGGCGTGGTACACGAGCAACGTGCGCTCGCGTTCAGGCGTGGCGACCAGGGCGCTCGCCGTGAGGTGCCCTGGTATGAAATGGTCTCGTGAAAAAGGTGCCGGAGAGTGTTCGAGCAGCGTCAGTATGCGCCGCAACGAAGCGGCCTCGCGCTCATCGACAGGCGCGTGAGCGGCGAGCAGCTTCGAGACGACGGCAACCGCAGGCTGGCCTTGCATGGCGGGCGCGAGTATACCCATTTCACTCAGGTCGCTCGCCAGGATTCACGCCATGCTTTTTGACGCCCATGCCCATTTCTTTTCGAGGCGTTTTTATCAATTCCATGCCGACTTGGCAGGCGTGAAGCTCGACGAAGTTCAGCGCGTCGCGGGGGCAGTCCTACCGAGCGACGACCCGGTTGCCCTGGCCGACCGCTGGATCACGGAACTCAATGCCAACCAGGTAGACCGCGTCGTACTCATCGCCAGCATTCCCGGCGACGAAGCAGGCGTCCATGCCGCCGTACAGCGTGACCCAAGTCGCATCACCGGCTACTTCATGTTGGATCCCACGGTCGAGGACGCCGTGAAGCGCGCACGGCGAGCGCTCGACCAGGGACTGGCGGGTGTGTGCCTGTTTCCCGCTCTGCATCGATTTGATCCGGGCGACGAGCGCTGCCTCCCGCTGTATCGCGAACTGGAGCGCCGTCGCGCCATCTGTTTCGTCCATTTCGGAGCATTGAAGATTCCCTTGCGGGAAAAGCTGAAGCTGCCGCCCGTCGCGGACTTACGCTATTCCAACCCGGTCCTGCTCCATCGCGCGGCGAACGCTTGTCCCGGTCTTACGTTTGTCATTCCCCATTTTGGCGGCGGCATGTTCAGGGAAACGCTGTTGCTGGGCGCGCAGGCCCCGAATGTCTGCGTGGATACCTCAAGCTCCAACAGCTGGATGGCGTTATACCCCGGCCTGGACTTGAAGCGGGTATTTGAAATGACGCTGCATGCGTTTGGCCCGCGGCGCATCTTCTTTGGCACGGACTCCAGCGCCTTTCCGCGCGGCTGGCGCGCCGACGTGTACCGCGACCAGCTCAACGTCATCAACGCCCTGTGTCTGACGCCTGCGGAGCGTGCGGGTATCTGGGGCGAAAATCTTGCGCAAGTTCTGGCGGGTCGCACATAAAACAGCTGGCTTGACACCACGTCTGCGGTGTCCATAATCGCGAGCCATTCCTTCAACATCTTAAGGGGTCTGCCATGCCGCTCATCGATAAACAGTTGCCAGAACTACTGGAATATCAAGGACGCAATCCACGCCCAGACGACTTGGACGAGTTCTGGAACGAGGGTTTATCCGAACTGGATACGCTCGATCCCGATGTCGAATTGACGCCCGCGTCTTTTCAAGCACCCAACGCGGAATGCTTCGACCTGCGCTTCACCGGTACGTTCGGTGCACGCGTGTACGCCAAATATATGCGCCCGCGCGAATTGCCCGAGGAGCCGCTGCCCACGGTGCTGCTGTTCCATGGTTACGCGGGCAGCAGCGGCGACTGGTTTGACAAACTGGGCTGGGTCAACAGCGGCTTTTGTGTCGCGGCGCTGGATTGTCGCGGACAGGGCGGCAAGTCCGAGGACACCGGCGGCGTGAAGGGCAACACGTTGCGCGGGCACATCATTCGCGGTCTCGACGATCCCGATCCGAAGAAGCTGTTGTTCCGCAATATCTTTCTGGATACCGCGCTGCTGGCGCGCGTCGTGATGGACTTTCCCGAAGTGGATGCTGCGCGGATTGGCGCGACGGGTGGCTCGCAGGGTGGCGGTCTGTCGCTGGCCTGCGCCGCGCTCGAACCGCGTGTCCGTCGTGCTGCGCCCATCTATCCGTTCTTATGCGACTACTTGCGCGTTTGGGAAATGGACTTGGCCAAGGACGCTTACGAAGAACTGCGCATCTATTTGCGGCTATTTGATCCGCTCCATGAACGCATCGAAGAAACTTTCACTAAGCTTGGATACATCGATGTCCAGCACCTGGCGCACCGTATCCAAGCTGAAGTGCTCATGCCGGTCGGCTTGATGGACTCCATTTGTCCGCCCAGCACGCAGTTCTCAGCCTACAACAAGATCGAGTCCAATAAGGATATCTTGATCTATCCCAACCACGGGCACGAGGGGTTGCCGGGCGTGCAAGAACGCATCCTGAATTTCATGCTCGAGATGTAGAGGGGCAGCCGTTCACCACAAAGGCACACAGCCCACAAAGAACCGGCTTGTCGTTCACGTTCCGTCCTATGACCAACAAAAGTCGGCTCTCTCTGTAGGACGGGCAGTGCCCGCCTTACACGCTCACCGGTTACCAGTTTCCTAAGCGCACCTTCGCCGCTGCGTTGGCATACACGCGCCGAAACCCAAAGCGCTCAGGTAGGGGCTCGCCGAGGCGTTCAACACCGCGCACCCAGTGCCCCTGCGCATCTTGAAAATACAGCGGCTCTTCTTCCACCGCGTTACCGCGGCGCATGGGGTCCGTGACCAAAACAGTGGGCAGGGCGGAATCCCACAGCGCGTAGAGTTCCTGGCGCGTGCAAGCATAGCTGCGTTCGCACTGGCCGAACTGCGGCTGTCGGCGGCGCGGATCGTCCACCATGACGCGAACGGTGCGCGGCAGGCCCAGTTCATCCGTACCCAGATAAAAACCGATGGCCGCTGAGGCCCCCAGTTCGTATGAGCCTTCTGCGACCCACACGGCAGCGGGGCCAAGCCTGGAATTCAATTCGGCCACCAGGCGCTTCGAGGAACGCACGTCTTCAAAAGACCGGAAGCCGGCGCCCGCACCGAGCCAAGCGGCCGCACAGCATAGGCACATCCAGGTCAACCCGGCGCGTGGGCGCTCGCGCAGGAGGAAGTAGCCGCCGGCAAAAAGCCCCGCGCCGAACAGCCAAGCCAGTCGCGGCAAAAGTTCTAGCATTTGCGGTGCGATAGCCAGTTCGGGGATGCTTCGCACCCGTTCCACGATCCAGAAGCTTGCACTGAAAATACCCGTGCCCGCAAGCAAGAGCAAAACGCCCGCACTGGCGTAGGCTCGCGCCGGTGCGGTTTTCTCCGCCTGCAGCCACCATCCCGAAACAAGCAGAGCGCAGGGCGCGCAGGCCGGTAGGCCGTAGTAGATCAGCCGCGAGGGCACAGGTATGAAAACCAGGACGGGGACCAGCGCGCCGAGCAGCCACAGGAGCACCGCATCGCGACGCGCTGCTGCGGCGGGCGCTTGGACCGCCTGATTCACAAAAGCTGTTTTCCAGGCGAAGCCGAATGCCTGTACCGCCAACAGCGTCCACGGCACACTCCACGCCGCAGTGACGCCCACGTAGCCCAGCGGATCAATGAGCGAGACGGTGTAGTCTGGCGGATCGCGTTTGTTAAAAAGGCGTAAGAAGTTTTCGTTCCACAACGCGTGCCTGATGAAACCAGGGCATTCGCGTTCTACCAGCAACGCCCACACCGCCGCAGGCAGCAGCATGATAGGCACGCCCCACCACAGCCCGGCTTGGGACAGGACGCTCCAGCGTTTCCGCAAAGCCAGATAGCCCAGCGCACAGAGTAGCGGGAAAAGGATCGCCACCGGCCCCTTTGCAAGTAGGGCGAGCGCCAGTAGCAGATAGAAGCCGAGCCAATGCCTGCGGCGCGCAGGTTCCTGAAGCGCCTTCCACAAAGCATACAAGGACCACAAGGTCAGCGTGGAGAGCAGGATTTCGATCATGGCTTGGTGCGTGAACAGGAACCATCCCGCGCTCACGGTAAGCATCGCCGCCGCCGCGCGCCCGGTTTGTCGTCCGAAGACGCAGCTGGCCCAGTGCCACGCGAGCACGACCCCCAGCCAGCCGTAGCACACTCCAGGCAGGCGCGCCGAGAACTCGCGGCTGCCGAAGAGCAGGTTGCACAGCGCCATGGACCAGTAGTGCAAGGGCGGCTTATTGAGGTACGGGCTACCGTTCAGGTGCGGCGTGATCCAGTTTCCGGTCAGGGCCATCTCGCGACCTACACCGGCAAAATGGCCTTCGTGCGGCTCGTACAGACCGTAACTCCCCACGCCCCATAACAGCAGACCCAAGCTGGCGCTGAGTATGAACACATCGACTGCGCGCACTGGCCCAGGCAAGGCTGCCCCGCCGCCCGCTAGGTTAGGGTTCAGATACGGATCGCAGGATTCCGGCATGGGCGGATAAGATATAGAGTTGCATTCACAGGGTCGAACAACAAAACCGGGGACCGTTCAGCACAAAGGCACAAAGAACGGTCTTGGCCTTCACGTTCACCCTATGACCAGCAAAAAGTCGGCGAGGACTCAGACGACCTAGCCGACCAGAGGTCGGCGCTGCCTGTACGGCGGGCAATGCCCGCCCTACCCTTAACGTATTCCTTGAAGTGCGGTTATTGCTAGACCCCGCCTAACTTTCGAACTTACAGGCATTTGCGGGCTGTTTTGCTCATTCCTGACGCATGTAAGTTCGGTTATGCACTCGTCCGTGCCATTCAGAGGCCAGCGGCGGTTTGCCCGCGAACCATAACGCGCTAGGCATTCTGAATGCCCTACGCATGTTGTTAGAACTTGTGGCCCATGTCCCAAACCGAGCGGATAAAGACATGGCGGCGCGTCTGCTCGTCGGTGCCGTAGAAGATAACAGGCGTTCCATCGCGTTGTTTGGCTTTACGGTGGTCCATCCAATCATGCGCCACCGTGGTGCCTCCAATTGCCGGCAGCGTGGCGCAGTTCATGTCCATGATCGCGGGATCCATGATACGCGCTCTCGGCAAGCCGTCACGGTAATAGCCCAGTCCCGGGCCTGCCTCCACATTGAGGTCCGGCGCAAGTTCAACCAAGCCGCCGATCTGCCGTTTGTAGAGCACGCGCGGATTATTGGCGTCTGCCACCACGCTCGCCGCGTCCACGAGCTGCACGGACACGACATATAAGAACGTGGTCGAGGATGTGGTCAGTTCCGTCGAGAACCAATCGGGTCCGAAAACGAGCTGCCGTTCGGGTACCTGGCCCTCCAACACGTAAGGTCCGGGGCCG
>Ga0114940_10001061_pt1 | contig 10641 bp, 12 predicted proteins | sample ColdCreekSource_FD_87195 | JGI IMG/M metagenome (GOLD analysis project Ga0114940, IMG submission 87195) | Groundwater microbial communities from Cold Creek, Nevada to study Microbial Dark Matter (Phase II) - Cold Creek Source | ecosystem: Environmental > Aquatic > Deep subsurface > Groundwater ...
CCGATCATGTTGGGGATCTGATGACCCATCTGGTTCATCACGTGGTGGGTCATGTGACAGTGGAGTGGCCAGTCGCCGGGTGCGTCGGCGATCAGCTCGACGTCGCGGGTGCTGCCGGTTGGAACCAGTACGGTCGTCTCGGGCCACTGCGCGCTCACAGGAAGCGCGCCGCCGTCGGTCGCAACGACCTTGAAGTAGTGCCCGTGCAGGTGGATCGGGTGATGATCCATCGCGCTCAGGTTGCCGAAGCGAATGCGAACGCGATCGCCCTTCTTGCACACGAGCGGAGCGGTGGCCGGAAAGACTTTCGCATTCATGGTGAGCAAGTTGAAATCGGTCATCTCGTTCGGATTTGGCCGCGAAGTGCCCGGATCGATCCGCCACTCGCTGAGCTGAATGACGAAGTCACGATCGACGCGGTAGCCGGGCGCTGGACGGCGCGGATGCACGACGATCATGCCCATCATGCCGAGGGCCATCTGGGTCATCTCGTCGTGGTGCGAGTGGTACATGAACGTTCCGTATTGCCGGAAGGTCCACTCGTACTTGAAGGTCTCGCCGGGTTGGATCGTGCGCTGGGTAAGACCTCCGACGCCGTCCATACCGTTGGGCAAGTAGACGCCGTGCCAATGGATGGTCGTTGGCGCACTGAGCTTGTTCGTCACGTAGATGCGCACGTGATCGCCTTCGACGGCCTCGATGGTCGGCCCGTGAACGCGGCCGTTGTAGCCCCAGCAAGTCGCCTTCAGACCGGGCGCGAATTCGTGCGAAACCTCTTCGGCCTTCAGATGAAAAATCTTCACGCCGTCGACCACCTTGAAGGGCAGGGTTGCCCCACCCGGAGTGATGGTCGGGGTGTAGTCACGGCCAGGTTGCCCCGGCGCCAAGGCGGGCGCGTCCACCGGACCGCCGCTGTATGACTTCTCCCATCCGATCCCGCCCCGATCGACCTGACTTGCCGCGGCGGCACGACTCATGAGCAGCGCACCGGTTGCTGCCGCAGCACCCGAAACCATCGCGTCGCGTCTCGTGACCATCGATTGCTCCTCGAACCTGGTTGGTGAGCCGTCCCGGCTCGCTCCGTCTACATCGGAAGGGAACGCCAGCCAGCAAGGAGGAGCAGCTCCTCGTGCTCCATCGCACCGGCCGATTTGCTGACGTTACGGAGCGGGCTTCTCGGGGGGCATGGCGGGGCTCGCCTCGCCGGCCTTCATGTCGTCCTTCTTCATGTCTTTCATGTCGCCGCTGCACCCGTGCTTTTCGCCCGCTTCGCCTTTGCAGCCGCTCTTCTCACCCGCGGGCTCCGCAGCCGGCGAAGCTGCCTCGGGCGGCGTCGCCCCACCGCAGCCTGCGAGGCCGGCGGTGATTCCGGCAAGGGCCAGCGTGATCAGCGTCGTGCGTTGTCCTTGATTCATCGTCTTTCTCCAATTTCAAGTTTGAGTCCACGGCCATCCCCAAGATCGGGGCGCGAGAGCGAACCTAGCCGATGTAGGCGCAGGCTTTGAAGGGCGTGACAGCGGCGGACACGATTTTCTTCAAGCACCCCGTTCACTGGTTGTAACCGTGTCGGTCACACCTCGGTCGCCGCGGACCGCGTGGGGGCGCGCCCGTGGATCTCTCGCGCTGATCGTTTCAGCATTCCACGCGTCGGCCGATCAGGTCGGCCATGCACATACAGAGCACAGCGTCACCTCTGCCGAGCGCGGCGCATGACATGAGCAAGATGAATACGCCGAGCGCAGATCGGCAGCCCGGCTCCTGCCGTGCGGGCCGTTGACCCGGCCCCCGCAGCGGAGGGCGCGAGCCCGGAAGGTACGGGCAAATTGGTGCGAGTCACCGCGTAGAGCGCACGAGCCGGTGAGCGGCCACGTCGTCGTGAAGCTGCGGTCACGCTCCATAGAGCCCGCGCCTACTCCAGCATCATGGTTCACCGCAGCACCCTCAGCTCGTTGGTTGGCTTCAGTATGGTGCTGGGCGCCGTCGCGCTCGCAGCCTGTCAGGCGAGTCGCGACGCTCCCACCGGGCCGGCAAAAGCCGTGAGTTCAGCAGCTTTGGCATCATCCACGGCGGCGCCGAGCGAGTCTGGCAGCTCGGCTCTCACGCTGGTCGCGGACACGAGCCAGGTCTGCATGGTGAACAATCAGTTCATGGGCCGACCGCAGATCCCAGTGCAGGTCGATGGCAAGACTTACTATGGTTGCTGCGCCATGTGTAAGGGCCGCTTGCAGAGCGACGCCGTTGCCAGAACGGGGATCGACCCACTGACCAACGCCCCGGTCGACAAGGCGTCGGCAGTGATCGGGAAGACAGCGACAGGTTCGGCCCTGTACTTCGCAAATCTCGAGAACTTCCAGACTTACTCGCGAATGGCTCGGAAGCCATGAGCTTGCCGGCGCCGACTCTCATCGAAGCGTGCTCGGTCGTCGTGCGCCACTACCGGACACGCAAGTGGCGGGAGCTGTCCCCTGACGCCCGGGCGACTATCCGCGCTTCGCTACTCAGCGTCTTTCTCGAACGATGCCCGGGCTTTTCGACCCGAGAATACCGGGCGGCGCTCAACGCCTGTCTTCAGCTGCAAGGTCGCACGCTCCGCGTTTCCCGAGTCACAAAAGGGTCCATCCAGCGAGGGGCGGCAACGGCCAACCCAGGAAACGTCAAGCGCGGAGTGTGCGCTAGTCGAGCACGACAAACGACTGGCGCGCAAAACCCGCGTTGCCTGCGCAAGGCCTGCGTGGCGACGCGACCCGCCGACCCTGCGCGATCACACGCCCGTGCAAACTTGCCTTGCAGGGATGGAGGAGCCGTGCCCGCAGCGGCGAGGTAGTGCTCGCCGTTGGCTCCCCGCGCCTCGAGCCAGAGGATTTGCACAGGGTCTCCTTCGTAGTCGCCGGGTTCGAAGACGAAGGCCTTGAAGTCGACGCTCATCCCTCCCATACGCGCGGAGAAGCCCTGAAAGCCAGCGATGCACTCGGGCGTCGCTTGGGGGTCGATGTCCCCATCATTCCCGGTCACGTAAACAATGCTCGGTTCCGGCTCCATCGGATCCGGCGCGTCCGCGCCAGCCGCGCCGCCCGGCGAGGACGAGCCGCTCGCGCCGCCCGCAGCCAGGTTCCGCACCTTGCTGCCCGCCTTGCCGCCACAACTGACGACTCCGAGGGCGAGGATCGCAAGCAGGGGCCAGAGCAATTCTTCGCAAAGTAGTGACGCCATCCGTTCCCTCCTTAACTACACTCGAGGTCGTGTCTTGGCGCAAGATCACCCGATGCGCTCAATACAGCGAGCGAGCTATAGCCTCTACCGCCTTCAAGCCTTGGCCAAAGCGCGCCATCGATTCCCGATGTTTGGAAAGCTCGCCGTACGGTAGGTAGCGGACGCCCAGCTGGATCGCCGTGTTGAACGGGGCGTGAAGGTGGGGTGGAGAAGTACAAGAGGTTGGCCACCGCAGGTCCGAGCCCCTTGATGTGCCGCTCATCCAAACGTTGCACGGCGGCGATCAGCTCGTCGCTGCCTGCGCAGCAAGAACACACGGAGAGGAAGCTCCCCAACGCTCGTTGGTTCTCGGGGTTCTCCTAGATGTCCGGGATGCGGAGCTTGGGCTTCCAAAGGAAGGCGTGGTCTGCACCTTTGAAAATCTGCTTCTGCTCGGCGATCGAGCCAACCACCGTCTCAAGCGATGACCCTTTGTAGACGTTGCCAAACGTCCCTGCTTCGATTTCCTTGACGACCTCGGCGATGCCGCGACGGATCGAACGGAAGTTCTTGAGTCGTTCCTCCCACAGAAACCAGCTTCGATACGTCGCGCCCGGATCGTCTCGCCAACGCGAGATCAACTGTCGCAGCGTTGCTTCCTCCGCCATTGTTCTAGCCCGAGCCTAGAGCTAAACCGACGTAACAGCCACCACCGCAGTTCGCCGGCTTAGCGCAGCAACTTGCGAGCGAGGGCGGGGAGTAGACCGATGCCGAAGCCTGCCGCGAGCCCGACCACGCCCGCGTAGCCAACGCAGGAGCAGCCCATGGCGCCAGTGAGCAGGGTGATCGCCGACGCCGCCAGCCAGTAGCCGACGGCTTGTCGGTGCCGCTGACCCACGATTGCCATTCCGATGCCGGCCACGAGCCCTCCGGCTGCGCAGGCAGGCAGGCACACCGACATGCAGGCGTCACCCATGCAGACGTGGTGCATGTGGTTGGCGCAGAGGGCGAGAACCAACGGGATCAGGCCGAGTGCAACTCCCGGCAAGACGGCCTTCCTGACGTCGCGGCCGTACCAAAGTGCGGCCACACCAAGCGCGAACATCAGCGCGCCAAACGTCAAAGTAGAACCGGGCCGCTTGGCGAGCGCTGCCGCGGCCGCCACAATCAGCAGAACCGGGGTGAAGCCCCAGAAGGCACGACGCGCTCGCGCCCATTCGTACTTTCGTCGAAGGCGACGCTCGATCAGGCTGAGGTTATCCGACGGCATAGAGCCTCCTAAATGCGTCGCGAAGCCGCTTTACGGCTCGTTCGCGTCGCTTGCGCAACGTCGCACCGCCAACGTCACCGGCTTGGTCGAGAAAAGTGGCGATGAGCGTTTCCCGATCACTTTCTGAGAGCTCTCCCATGGCTGAAAATGCGCTTTGAAGTAGCAGCCGTTGTTCCATCTCCGTCGTTTGGTCGTCCGTTGGGGCTTCTGGTACCAGCTCGTCGCTGACTTCGCGCCGGCGGGAGCGCTTGCGGAGGATGGTTCGACATTCCCAGGCCGCGATCGCCAACGCCCACGGGAGCGCGGGGCGCTTCGGGTCGTAGTCGGAGGCGCGTTCCAGAACCTTTTGCATGGCCTGTTGCGCGGCGTCAGCAGCGTCGGCCTCGTTCCTGAGCATGCCGTTGCAAAGCTTGACCACGGGCGTCCACAGCTGGTGGAACACCGCCGTGAACGCCGCGCGGTCGCCCTCGGCTAGTCTTGCGACGAGGTCGTCGAGGTTTGATGGTTGGTCGCTGCTCATCGCGGGTGGCTCCGAGCCCCTCTACGGGCTCGGAGCGGGTCAGGCTACACCGATGCCGTTCAGTGCTGCAGCAGCTCAGCACGGCGCAGCACTTCCTTCGCCTGGCCTGCGCTGTTTGCGATGATCTTGACCGCGAAGCCCGGTCCGGCGGAATCAACCTGAACGCGCACACCGCTGAGGTCGAGCGCACAGTCGCCCATGTGCATACCTTTCATTTGGGCGAGGTGCCGCTCGACCGTGAGCTGTAGCCACTCGGCCGTTAGCCCGGGCTCAGCTTGCACGAACACCTCGGCGCCAGCGAGCCGCGTCGAGGAGCCTCGCCCTTGTCGCTCGACAACTTCATAGGGTTTGACTGACGTGACGCGGTGAGCCAGCAGGACGCAGTGCTCCTTGGCAGGCGCGGTTGCCGAAGCTACGACCGGAACCAACGAGGTGGCCGCGAGCGCGAGAACGAGTGCGAATCTACGAACGAACATGGTGTCTTTTCTTCCTGAAGCGCCAGGTTGAGGCGCTCTACCTATCTAGGCCCCGCTCGTACGGGGCGTGACAGGGTCTGCGCGATTGCCTGACTTGCTGACGCGGCACGGAGCGGAAGCGCCCCCGCGCGGCGAGTGATACACTGCGTTTGGCCAAAGATGAGCTGCTCGGAATGCCAACGAACTGACCAGGGCCGACAAATGGCTCGGGTAAAGCGCTGGCTCGGTTTGGTGTTGCTTCTGCTCGTCGTCGCATTCGTTGCCCACGAGCAACTTACGTCTTGCGAAACGTTGCCCACGAGCCAACCGACCAAATAACGCTACTCGTCTTCGCCGGGCTCTGGCGGCTCGGCACCGGTTGGTGGATCAGATGTTCTGCGCTCGTGCCCTTTGGCTCCGAAGCGACGCAAGAGCCGATAGTAGCTCTCTCGCTCGACGCCGGCGTGGGCGGCTGCTTCGGCAACGTTGTTGCCATGCCGTCGCAGCACTTCTTCCAGATAGTAGCGGGCTGCGCTCGCACGCGCCTCTTCCAGCGCTTGCGTCCACGGAAGGGCAGCGAGATCGACGCCTGAGCCAATCGGAGGCGGCTCAGTGAGCTGCGCCGGCAGGTGCCCGACATCCACGCGTTGGCCTGCCGCGAGCAGGGCGGCCCGCTCGATCGCTCCGCGAAGTTCTCGCACGTTTCCCGGCCACTTGTATGCCAATAGCGCGTCCATCGCCATCGGTGTAAGGCCTGGGTTTCCCGACGCGCTGCCGTCAGTGACCGTGCAGTCTTCTAGAAAGCGCACTGCCAACAGCTCGATGTCCTCGGGGCGCTCGCGCAACGGAGGCACGCGAATCGTCGCAACGTTGAGCTGATACCAGAGATCTTCGCGGAACGAGCCGACGGCGACCATCTCTTGGAGATCGCGATGTGTGGCTGCGATAATTCGGACGTCGATCGCTCGTTCATTCGGCTCGCCCGAGCGCCGAATGGTGCGATCCTCAAGCGTGCGGGCAAGCTTGGCCTGAATCGCAAGTGGCGTCTCGCCGATCTCATCGAGAAAAAGAGTGCCACCATTGGCTTCCTCGAACAGCCCCGCTCGGTCGCGAGCTGCGCCGTTGACCGCCTCTCGCGCGACACCGAACAGCTCACTTTCAAATACATCTGCGGACAGCGCCGCGCAGTTGATGGGGACGAAGCGCTGGTCGGCGCGAGGGCTGAGCAGGTGCATCGCGCGCGCGATCCGCTCCTTGCCTGCTCCAGTTTCACCGATCAGCAGCGCGGTGGCCTGGCTGGGCGCAAACTTGCTCACGACCGACGCTACCTCGTGCATCTTCGCGGAAATGCCGAGCATTCCTGGAAGCAGCTCGCCGCCCGCCCGGCCAGGCGCGGCGGGCGCGCGTCCCAATGCCCGAAGCACGGCAGCTCTCGCGAGCTCTGGCTCAAAGGGCTTGGTCAGGTATTCGAACGCCCCCAGTCGCAGTGCCTCGACAGCGGATGGCACGGACGCGTAGGCGGTCATCAGCACCAGCTCCGCGGAGGGCTGAAGGCGCTTGCAGACTCGAAATACTTCGGGTCCATCCACATCGGGCATGTTCAGGTCTGCGAGCACCACGGAAACGCGCTCACGTGACAAGACATCGACGGCTTCGCGACCGCCGCGCGCCGTGATGACGTGAGCGTCGTCGCCCAACACCTTCGTCATCAGCCTCAACATGTTCGCATGGTCGTCGACAACCAAGACCGTGGGTCGGCTGTTCTCGGTACTCATGACGACGCCCTGCCTGCATCGGCGGCAGTGACCGGCAACGACACGTGGACGACGGCGCCGCCGCCTGCACGATCGGTAACGGAAATGCTGCCTCCGTGGGCCGCCACGATGCCGTGGCACACCGCGAGCCCAAGACCCGAGCCGCCGTCGTGCGTCGAGAAGAACGGCTCGAAGATCCGCGTCTTTTGCTCGTCGGGTACTCCCACGCCTCGGTCCATGACCGAAAACTCGTAGCCGCAGCCGTCGGGCGACGGTGCCCCTTCGACGTCGATTCGCGCGGCGCTGGGACTGGCTTGAACGGCGTTGCGCAACAAGTTCAGCATGACCTGTCGAATGCGACCCGAGTCTGCCGAGACTCGGGCAGGTTCAAGGTTGACCGAGACAGTGCGCCCTTTAGCCTCACCGCTCTCGACAAAGCGGTGAACGACCGACCCAAGCACCTCGTCGATCGAGATCGAACTCACCGACACTTCGCCGGGGCGTGCAAACGCCAGCAGGTCCTCTGCGATGCGTTGGCAAGCGGCTGCCTCCTCGTCGAGAATTTGTAGCTCTTCCTTCAACATTTCTGGAGGCTGCGAAGGCTTCATCGTCTTGAGGTAGCCGCGGATGACGCCAATTGGATTGTTCAGCTCATGAGCGATGCCCGCCGCAAACTGGCCGACCACCGCCATGCGCTCGGCTTCGATGAGCTTGCGTTCGCGCGTCGCGATCTCTTGAATCATATGATCGTAGGCATCGGCCACGGCTTGCAGCTCGCCTTCGCTGATCTTCCCCACGCGGGTACTGAACTCGCCGTTGCCAAACCGGCTTGCGGCCTCCACCAGGGTGGCGAGAGGAGCCAGAAGCGAACTTCGTAGGCGACGCGTGTACAGGACGGAGAGTGCGACTATCGACAACATCCCGAATGCCCCCGTCACGAGGCCGAGGCGGCTCGCGGCGATGGCGTGATGGTGTTCGTCTGCCATGCCCGCCTCGGCTGAGCGCGCGAGCGCGTCGGCCTGCGCGACCGCTTCACCGGAAAGGCGCTCAGCTTCGCCGTGATGTTGACGAAGAACGTCCTCAAAATCGGCCCGGTGTATTGCCGGTAGGAGCGCGCTACGGAACAGCTGATCGAGCTTGGTACTGTCGGCGAGCACCGCGTCGATGCGCCGATGCTCGCTCACCGGCAAGCGAGCACGCAGCGCCGTTGCTTCGGTTCGGACCTTTTCCACCCACTGCGGATAGTGATCCATGTGGTGCTCGCTCCGCTCAACGAGCACATGGGCTTGATGAATGTATTGTTCCCGAACGGCCGCAGCGAGGCCGAGGCCATCGCGGATGGCCATCTCGTCAGCCTGCATCTTGGCGACCGACGTCTCGACGGTGCCGAGCAGTGCCTCCAAAATGATGCACATTGCCAAGGCCACCAAACTCACCCAGGCGAAACCGGCCGCTAGTCGGCGAGCCAGCACGGGGGAGCCAGACGAGCGGTCGGGCGCTGCGTCCGCTGGCCCTTTCAATCGTGTAACTGGTTCGGTTACACCGTGTGCCATGGCGATACCAGGAAGGTGATCGCAGTCCGAAATGCGGGCAAAAATGCCACGATTTACTCACCCTACGCCAATTCGCATCATTGAGCGATGGGACCTCTCTGTTCACCTTTAGGCGCCAACGCGGGCGTGCGTGACAGGGCAGCCGGCGAGTCTGCTCTCGCACCAGATCCGTCGCAGGTAGAAACCTTGGTCGTCCCCGAAAGTTGATGAGTCGTGTTCGCCGACCGCTACCTCAATACGAATGCTCTCGAGAGGAGGTGCCTACGCCTTTGGCGCGGTCGTTGTTGTCGCGCTGTTCAGCGCGTGCAGTGCCAAGGCTCCGCGCGAGCGCGCCCAGGTCGTGTCCGGCGGCGGCACCGCTGCCGGCGGTTCCGGTGGCGGGGGACACTCAGCGCACGGCGAGTAACCGCTGGCCTGCCTGAGCTCGTTCATCGTAGAGAAGTGTGGGAGCAGCGGCTGTCACGATGATCAGACGCGGACGTACGGCATGGATCTCTCGACAGGCGCGTCGATTTTCGCGTCCTGGGTGAATCGCAATGGGCTCGACAACTGCGCGGGCAAGCTCGTTCCTCGCGTCGTGCCGGGTCAACCCGACGCGAGCTTCGTGTTCCGAAAGATCACGAGCCAGCTTGCTTGCGTCGGTTCTGTCTCGCAGCCGATGCCGCCACCGCCCGCCGCGGGGCTCAGCTCGGCGGAGATCGAAATCGTTCGCGGCTGGATTGCGGCCGGAGCCCCCGAACATTGCAACGCGGGTGAACCGATTCCCAGCGGTGGTGCGCCGAGTGGCGGCGGAACCGCCGCGACTGCTGGCGGTGGCGCTTCGAGCGGGAACGGCGCCGCCGCGGGTACCGGGGGTGAGGACGACCTGTTCAAATGCACCGGAGCCAAACCCTGCACCAGTCAGCTCATCTGCCACGCGAGTGATTGCAGCATCAAGGTCTGGGACTGCGTCACTCACCGCCCCCTGCCCGATGACGCCCATGACTCGACGCTCCCTCCGGGTTACCAGCCGCATCATCCGTGTCCCGCAGAGACGATGAGCTTCTGCGGTTGCGATGGCGTGACATTCGTAGCTCCCGTGACTTGTCCCGACCACCCCTACCAGCACGCAGGAGCGTGTGACGACGGCTACGATTGCAATCCCAATCACAACCTATGCGCGCAAAGCCCGCCCAGCTGCGAGCCTGATGCGGCTCCGTCGATCGTGGACGAGTGCTATGCGAGCTGCGTGCCCGCGACCGACTGCCGCTGCGAGTTCAACTGGGAATGCCCTGTTGGTTGGCAATGTGATCGAACGCAGTGGCGCTGTGTCGTGCCGCCGACGGCCGAAGGGATGTGAGCACGGGCACGCAAGCCCGAAGTACTCAAGCGCTATGGGGACTCCTGGCGAGTCTCGTGGCGCCGGCCTGCCTCCCTTCGTCTCCGGAGGTCGCTGCAACGGCTTCGTTTGCCATTGTCGAGGGCGAATCTGCAGCGGTGTGCCAGTGGCCGGCTGCGGTAGTGCTCCTGCCGTCTGGCTGCAGCGGTGCGCTCATTCAATCGAGAGTCGTGGCGACCGCTGCGCACTGTCTGTTCGACGCCAGCGACCGGCTCGAGGCTGCCACGACCGCCGTTTTTGGGGAGAGGCGCGACGAACCCGCGCTGGAAGTGGGGGTAAGCACCTGCTTCCTTACTGAGCCCCAGACTGGCGACTTCGCGGTCTGCGTGTTGAGTGACGCAGCGCCTAACGTCCCGATCATTCCCCTGATGGCGCCATGCGAAAGCGAGTGGCTCAACCCGGGAGAAACCGCAATTGAGGTCGGCTTTGGCGATACCAGTCTTGGTCGACGGAACGACAGCGGCACGAAGAGCTGGCTCGAAGTGTACGTGGTTCGCGCCCGATCCGATGAACCGTACCTCG
>Ga0114940_10001062_pt1 | contig 10638 bp, 14 predicted proteins | sample ColdCreekSource_FD_87195 | JGI IMG/M metagenome (GOLD analysis project Ga0114940, IMG submission 87195) | Groundwater microbial communities from Cold Creek, Nevada to study Microbial Dark Matter (Phase II) - Cold Creek Source | ecosystem: Environmental > Aquatic > Deep subsurface > Groundwater ...
CCCTGGCCGTCGGCGGTCAGCCGCGCCAGATAGGATGCGCCGCCCAGATCCTTGAGCGCCTCATCCGCCTCGAAATAGGGCTTGAGCGTGACCGGGGTGACCACCGCCTTGCGGTCAAGCAGGGTCACGATCCGCTCATAGATTCGCGCATGGATCGGCTCGAAGAAATGGCCCGGAGCGAGCGGGGTGGAAAGCTCCTCGATCACCCGGTTGTCGATCAACACCGCGCCCAAAAACGCGGCCTCAGCCTCGACATTGCTCGGCAGGGTGCGGACGGCGTCCACTTCGGGGCGGGTGATCAGATCGAGTTCGGCCATGGGTTCGCCTCAATGCGCGCACCGGTGGATCGGTTCAAGCGGGGCAGGTCGAATTGGGCCTGTGGATAGCGGGGACGGAATCAGCCCCTTGCCCCGCCATGCTGCATTTGCGAGAAGCGCCGCCACCATGGCGGACCCGCGGATCATTCATATCGAGCTCGACGAGGCGACCATCCTGTGGCGCAGCGCCGATATCGAACAGGAACGCCGGATCGCGATCTTCGATCTGATCGAGGAGAACACCTTCAAACCCCTGCGTGCGTGGGAAGCCGGACACGAGGGCCCGTACCGCCTTTGGCTGTCGGTCGAGGACGGACGGCTCGGCCTGCGGATTGCCAGCGAGGACGGCGGCGATCTCGAAACGCTGATTCTCGGGCTTGGCCGCTTCCGCCGGCTGATCCGCGAATATTTCGCGATCTGCGATTCATACTATCAAGCGATCCGCAAGGCCTCCGCGGCTGAGATCGAGACGATCGACATGGCCCGGCGCGGCGTTCACAACGAGGCGGCCGAACTGCTGCTCGAACGGCTCGAGGGAAAAGTGGAAACCGACTTTGCCACCGCCCGGCGGCTCTTTACCCTGATCTGTGTGTTGCATATCAGGGGCTAGCTTTCCGTCTCACGACGGGAGGCGGCACCAGCCCGCTCCCCCGCCCGGCCACCCATTCCAGAATATCCTGCCGATGGGTGGCCGGGCGGGGGAGCGGGCTGGTGCCGCAAGCCAAGCGCGGAAGCGACTGGCGCACAAACAAGGAAACGGGTCGCACTTACCATGGCACGCAGAAAACCAAGCCGCTGGCGGTTGCGCCTGTTCGGCGCGCTGCTGCTGCTCGCGCTCGCGGGCGGGATCTGGGGCTGGTGGCACGTCACCCACTGGACCCCGCCGCGCGCCGCCTATCCGCTGCAAGGGGTCGAAGTCGACAGCGAGGACGGCACGATCGACTGGAAGGCGATTCGCGCGATCGGCGCGGACTTTGCCTACCTCGACGCCTCAGCCAGCGCCTTTGCCCGCGACCCTGCGTTCGCCGCCAACATTGAGGGTGCACGTGAGGCCAAGCTGCAGGTCGGCGCGGTCCACCGCTACGATCCCTGCCAGCCGGCCGAGCGCCAGGCGGCGAATTTCGTCACCATTGTCCCGCGCGACGCCAAGCTGTTGCCCCCGGCGATCGAACTGGACCGGCTGGCCGAAGATTGCCCGATCAAGGTCAGCGATGCCAAGATCGAGAGCGAACTGACCACCTTCCTCAACCAGATCGAAACGCACACCGGCAAGGCCGCGCTGCTCAAGATCACCAGCCGGTTCGAGGATCGCTATCACATCGCCCGCGCGGTCGACCGCAACCTCTGGCTGGTCAGCACCCGGCTCGAGCCGAGCTATGGTGGCCGTCCCTGGACCCTGTGGACCGCCAACACGATGCTCGCAAACGAAGCTGGCGGGGAACCGCTGCGCTGGGTAGTGGTGCGGCCATGAACCACGATCAAGCAGCCCTGATCGCCGCCGCGCGCGATGCTGCAACCCGCGCCTATGCCCCCTATTCAAACTTTCACGTCGGCGCGGCGCTGGGCTTTGCCGATGGCTCGGTGGTGACCGGAGCCAATGTCGAGAACGCCAGCTACGGGCTGACGCTCTGTGCCGAAACGGTCGCGGTCGGCAAGGCCTTGAGCGAGGACTGGCGCGGCGCGCTGGAAGCGGTCGCGGTGATCGGCGGCAAGGCTGGAGAAGTCGGCGCAGGCGATCCGGTCACGCCCTGCGGGCGTTGCCGTCAGGTGCTCAACGAAGTCGCAGCGCTGGGCAGCAGCGACCCTGTGGTGTGGTGCGTGGGGGAAAGCGAGGTGCTGGAACTGCGCCTGTCAGACCTGCTCCCGCGTGCATTCGGGCCGGACAGCCTCGGTTGATCAAATCGATCCGCCGCCTCGGCTGGAGCGACGCCCACCTCGCCGACATCGCGCTGCCCGGCGGCGTCATGCGGCTCACCCGCAGTCTGGCTTCCGGGCTGGCCCGGTGCGCAGGCGACCCGCCCGGCACCTTTTGGGGCGTCGGTGACCGCGGCCCCAACATCAAGCCAGACGATGCGGCCGACCGTTATGGGCTGGAACACCTCCGCCCGCTTGGTGCACACGACGGCGCGAAGATCATGCCCTTGCCCGGGGCCGGTCCGGCGCTCGCCCGGTTCCGGCGCGATGGCGATGCGATCAGTCTGGAAGCCGCCACACCGCTGCATTCAGCCAGCGGCAAGCCGATCGGCGGCCTGCCAGTGCCGCACGGACCGCACGCCGAGTTCGAGCCGATCTACGGCCTAGACGGCGCGGCTTTGCCAACCGGTCCGGACGGCGCCGACAGCGAGGGGATTGCCGCGCAGGCCGACGGCTCATTCTGGATTTCCGAGGAGTACGGCCCTTCGCTATTGCGGGTTTCGCCGGACGGAACCGTGCGCGAACGCTGGGTGCCGGAAGGGCTGACAGAGAGCTTTGCCGGGGCCAGCTATCCAGTCCGCGCATTGCTCCCGGCGCTCGCTGCCGCGCGCAAGCTCAATCGCGGGTTTGAGGCGATTGCCGTGTCAGACGATGGCGCGGTCATCACCCTGGCATTTCAAAGCCCGCTCGCGCACCCTGACCGCGCTGCGCATGAAGCCAGTACGCTGTTGCGCATCTGGCAGCTCGACGGCGCGAGCGGCGCGCTGCTGGCCGAATATGCCTATCCGCTCGATCCGCCGGAGAGCTTCCGCCGCGACGCTGACCTTGGCGAGGTAGTCAACGCCGACATCAAGGTCAGCGAGCTGCTGCTGCTCGGCGGAGGCGACGTGCTGGTCCTCGAACGGGTCACCAAGAGCACCAAGCTCTACCGGGTCAGGCTCGATCCCGCCCATGCGCTGCCGGCCGCGCTATCCCAGCTCGAAACCCGACCGACGCTTGAGCAACTGGGCGCTGCGAACTGGGCTACCGCCGGGGTCATTCCTCTCGCCAAGACGCTCGTGTTCGATACCGACCAGCACCCGGAAATACCCGGCGACCTCGAAGGCATGGTCCTGCTCGCGCCCGATGAATTGCTGCTGTCGAACGACAGCGATTTCGGGATCGAAGGCGCCGAGACCGAGTTCTGGCTGGTCAAATTCGCCCAGCCGCTGGCTTAGTCAGACAACCACTCCAGCAGCGCCGCCATGCAATCGCGGCCCAATTGCGCCGAGCGTTCGGGCGACCAGCCCTGCGCCGCGTCGGGCAAGTCGTCGTTGTCCTTGAACGGCATTTCCAGCGTCATCGCCACCGCGCCGAAGCGTTCGGCAAGCTGGTTGGTGCTCATCGCCAGATTGGCTTTGCCCTTGCGAGCGACCGGGTAGCCCAGCCGGGTCTGGAAATCGGGGGTCCGGCGCTCAAGGATGGTCTTGTAGCGATCATAGCCGGTTTGCAGGCCTTCGCTCCATGAGGGGATGCCTTCGAACCCCGCCAGGAACACCGCCGGGATCGCCTCGTCGCCGTGGACGTCCATGGCGAAGTGAACCCCAGTCGCGTCCATTGCGTTGCGGATCGCCAGCACCTCGGGCGATTTCTCCGCGCTCGGCTCGTGCCATTCGCGGTTGAGGTTGATCCCTGCGGCGTTGGTGCGCAGGTGGCCGCGCACGGAGCCATCGGGATTGGCGTTGGGCACGACATGGAAGGTGCAGCGCTGGCGCAGCGCGCGGCCGACCGGGTCGGCGGGATCGCTCAGGCAATCGAGCGCGCCTTCCATCCACCACTCAGCCATCGTCTCACCGGGGTGCTGGCGCGCGTAGAGCCAGACCTGCTTTTCGCCTTCGCCCAGATCGAGGCAATCGATCGACCGCCCGTCAAGCGAATGGCCGAGCAGGCGGTGCGAGACCCCCTCGGCCAGCGCCGCGCTGGCGATCAAGTCCTGGTGCCGCTCCCAAGAATAGGGCGCGAAGTAGGCGAACCAGGCGAGGTTGGCAGTAGGTGTGTAGGTGATGGTCAGCGTGCCGGCCGCGCGATCATAGCTCGAATCGGCGCGTCCCCAGAAGGTCCGGTCCTCGCTCACCGCGGCGCGGTAGCCGGGCCAGCCTTCGGGATAGGCCGAGCCGGAAAGACCGGTGATCCGCAGCGTCAGTTCGCGGCCCGCCGCGCCTGAGACGCGGAAGTGGAACCATTGATAGAAGTCCGAGAGGTGGTCCTTGCGGATTGCCAGCGTGGCGGTGGTGCCGTCGATGGACAGGACTTCGATATTGCCGCCGTCAAACGCGGCGTCGATCTGGATTTGTGTCATGGCACCCGGATAGTCGCGCCCGGCTCACCGGGGAAGCCTGCAAACAGCGCCTCGGCCATCTTCGGCGCGCCGAGCGCGGTATCGGCGAGCGGCGAGCCGCTGCGCACGGTGAAGCTGGCGCGGCCTTCCCACAGCGAGTCGCCGCTGAGCCGGTCCTTGATCAGCACGCCGAGATCGGTCTCGACCTGTTCCTTGGGCTGGCCGGAAAGGTCGATCCCGACCCCCAGTCCGACGCCCGAGCCATAGCTGCCGGTCGATCCGCCAAGGCCGACCGAGACCGGGCTGCGGGTGCGATCGGGCCGATAGGTATGCCGCGCCAGCCGCACCAGCGCGATCTGCGCCCCTTTGCCCGGCTCTGCCTCGACATAGCCGACCCGCACCAGTTCGCGGGTCACTGCCGCCTGATAGCTGCGCCACTCGAGCGAGGCAGCATCGTTGCCCGCCGCCGGTTCGACCGAGATCGTGCCCTTGCCCAGCGCGGAAATGTCCGGCGCGTGGAACCGGGTCACCTCGACCGGACCGATCGGCGCAATGCAACTGGTGAGACCAGCGCAAGCCAGCGCGGCAGCAAGGAGGGAAATGGATTTCATCGGGTGCGACTCCTGACCGGCGCGGTGCGGCGGCGTTCGCGCAAGTCTAGGACGGAGCCGCCGCGTTGCAAGGAAAGTCAGCGGTTTGACGCACCGGCGCGAGGGAAATCACGGAACAGCGCGGTCGCCAGCTTGGCGGCAATCGCCTGATCGGTCCAGCGCCCCGAATCCTCACGGCTGAGCATTTCGGCGTGGCCTTCCCACAGCACTGCGCGGGTGCCGGCATCGCGGATCCGCGCTTCAAGCCGGGTCGAGAGGAGCGCCTTGCGCGGCTTGGTCAGGTCGATGCCGAGCGCCATGCCGAAGCTGGTGCCGCGATTGCTGACGGTAGTCTGCATCGCGCCGCTGACCGGCTTGTGCGGAGCTTCCTGTGGCACGGCAACGTCGCGGACCAGCCGCACTTCGGTGATCTGCCCAGCCTCGCTGCGCGCCACGGCGCTGTCATAGCCATGGCCGACCAGCTGATCGAGCACCGCGGAGGCATAGACCGGCAGTGCGCTGTCTTCGGCCGCCTCAGCGGTCATCTCGACGACTGTGACCCCGCCCCGGCCAAGCGCGGCGGCTTCGGTGCCCTCAGCCACAAAGGTCTCGACCGAAACCTTGCCCTCTTCGCGCTGCGGGCTGCGGCCCATCCCGTCGTGCAACAGGTCTGCGCCGTGGCCCCAGCCCATCGGCTGGGCCAGTGCCGGAACCGCCAGCAGCGCGAGCAAGGCAAACATGGCGATCGAGGCGGCAAGCAGGACAATTCTCATCGGTGTTCCATTCGTCTGACGCCCCGCACGGTCCGTCTGGGCAGCGCGGCCTTGCCCCAACATGAACCGCGTCGCCGGAATTCCGCTGCACTGCGTCCTGTTCGCTGAATAGCATTGCGCGTTAACCACTTTGTCGCGCCGATCTGCTAGCGATCCGGCCATGTCGCAGAGCAAGATTCCCGTCCTCGTGACCGGCGGTGCCGGCTATATCGGCAGCCACGCAGTGCTGGCGCTGATGGATGCCGGCTGGCCAGTCAGCGTGATCGACAACCTCGCCACCGGATTCGCCTTCGCCGTGCCGGAGGGCGTGCCGTTCTACCAGGGTGACATCGACGACGCCGACTTGCTTGCGCGGATTTTCGCCGAGCAGGGCATCCGCGCCGTGATGCATTTCGCTGGATCGGTGGTGGTGCCGGAATCGGTTTCGGACCCGCTCAAGTATTATCACAACAACACCGCGCGGACCCGCAGCCTGCTTGATGCAGTGGTCACGGCCGGGGTGCCGCACTTCATCTTCAGCTCAACCGCCGCGACCTATGGCGTGCCCGATGTGGCCGCCGTCACCGAAGACACCCCCCAGCGCCCGATCAATCCTTACGGCATGTCCAAACTGATGAGCGAGTTCATGCTGCGCGATGTCGCGGCGGCGCATCCGCTCAACTTCTGCGCGCTGCGCTATTTCAACGTTGCCGGGGCCGATCCGCAGGGCCGCACCGGGCAATCGACCGCCGGGGCGACGCACCTGATCAAGGTCGCGGTCGAAGCGGCACTCGGCAAGCGCGAACGGGTCGGCGTGTTCGGCACTGACTTTGCCACGCCTGACGGCACCGGGGTGCGCGACTATATCCATGTGTCGGACCTTGCCGCCGCGCATGTGCTGGCGCTTGAGGCGTTGATCGAACAGCCACAGCGTTCGCTGACGATGAACTGCGGCTATGGCCGGGGGTTCTCGGTGCTCGAGGTGCTCGATGCGGTCGATCGGGTCACCAACCGCAAGATCGTGCGCGACCTGGCCCCGCGCCGCGCCGGCGATCCCGATTCGCTGATCTCGGACAATGCCCGGATCAAGGCGACGCTACCCTGGGTGCCGAAGTACGCCGATCTGGACCTGATCGTGCAACACGCGCTGGCGTGGGAACGAAAACTCTCCGAAATCCGTCCCGGCAGTTGACTTTGCCAGGACTCGTCCGTAACGGCCCGACTTCAATTTTCAGCGGCGCGAAGCCGCCCCGAGGATATCATGAAGATTCGCAACAGCCTCAAGTCGCTCAAGGACCGCCACCGGGATAACCGCGTGATCCGTCGCCGCGGCCGCACTTACGTGATCAACAAGACCAACCGCCGCTTCAAGGCGCGCCAGGGCTAAAGCCCCGGTCGGCCGGGTTCGCCCGGCTTGGCTCTTCACTCGGCCCGCCTCCAGACCGGAGCGCGGGCCGAAGTCATTTCAGGACGCGCGAATCATGACGCAATCTGTCGAAGCAGTGGTGTTCGATGTCGGCAAGGTGCTGGTGCAGTGGGAGCGCCACTTGCCCTATGTCGACCGCTTTCCCGACCCGGCCGAACTCGCGTGGTTCATGGACACCGTGATCCCGATTGACTGGCACGCCGAGCATGACGCCGGACGCCCAGCGGCAGAGATGATTGCCGAACGCTCGGCGCTGTTCCCCGAACACGCGGAGTTGATCGACGACTGGTTCGGCCGCTTCAACGAAACGATCCCCGGTCCAGTTCCCGGCAGCCCGGAACTGGTCGAGGCGCTCCACGCGCGCGGCGTGCCGCTTTACGCGATCACCAACTTCGGCGCGGACACCTGGGCCGGGTTCCAGCCGACCTTTCCGCTATTCGGCCGCTTTCGTGACATCGTAGTCTCGGGGGTTGAGAAGCTTTCCAAGCCCGACCGAGCGATCTTCGATCTTGCAGCGGCGCGGTTCGGCCTTGCGCCAGAAGCGATGCTGTTTGTCGATGACAGCAAAGCCAATGTCGACGCCGCGCATGCGCTTGGCTGGCAGGTGCATCACTTTGCCGATGCATCCGGGCTGGAAGCCGATCTCAAGGCGCGCGGACTGTTGGGATAGTGGTATCAGACCAAAAAAAGCCCCCGTCTTTCGACGAGGGCTGTTCAGGTAGATGGGGCTGTCAGGAATAGCCTGCCGGAGCGCGGGGGTGGGTCCGCGCTCCGCTAACGCATCAGGCGGCCGCGTTGCAGCGTTCGAGCTTGTCGGCGCTGAGTTCACCCTTGGGCGAAACGAATTGCGTGACCGCGCCAAATTCCTTGACGACGCGGGTGCAGACATTGGCGGGCGACGAACCGTCGATGCCGCCGACGCACTGGGTATCGGTGCACTTCCACACCGCGCCGTTGAGCACGACGCGCTTGGGCGCATCGAGCTTGGTGGCGAGCGTCGCGCTGTAAGTGCGCGCCGTCTGCGCCTGGACCGGCGTGGTCGTGGCGGTGAAGCTGGCGAAGGTGCCGACGACCGCCAGAACGCCGGCGATCATGGTGCGCGGGAAGGTGCGGTTGAAAGCGAGTGTCATTGGTATTCCCCTTATGGTCAGGCAAGCAGGGATCGGTTCGGCTCTGGAGAGGATGCTGACGATTTGCGTTGCGAATCACTACCTACTTCGATAGGTATCGAGTTGCAACCTAAAACTGTGCAGTGCAGCGAAAAGGGCGCAAAGATTTTTTTGTCGGCGATTTAGTTTCGATGCGCTACGTATGTCGCCGGGACGAGGGATTGGGTAAGACTATGGGTATGCTCCGCGAACCGCTCAATGATGATCAGGCCTGCGGGCTGCCTTGTGCGCTTGAAGTGATGGGGGAACGCTGGTCGTTCATGATCCTGCGCGCCGCCTTCAACGGGGTGCACCACTTCGAAGAATTCCTCTCCGCACTCGGCATCGCTCGCAACATCCTTTCCAACCGGCTCGCCCGGCTGGTCGAAAACGGGATCATGAAGCGCGAGCCGCTGCCCGATGACCGCCGCAAGATCGAATACCGCCTGACCGAAAAGGGCCTCGACCTGCTGCCCGCGATGCTCACCCTGCGCCAGTGGGGCGAGAAGTACGGGATCGGCGTGCCGAGCAATCCGGTGCTGTGCGACGCGCGCGACGGCCAGCCGATCGCCCACATCAGCATTCACGCCCACGACGGTCGCCTGCTCGGCCCGAAGGAGCTTGAATGGCGCGACCGGGCAGACCTCGGCAAGGCCGACAATGCTGACGAAGTGCGCCCGCAATTGAGCGCGCTGCGCTGATCTGATCGCCAGAGCCGCGATTGCGGCTTGAAACAATTGCCGGGCGCTTGCATTATGCTGCAATGCAACAAACTCTGACCAAGCCGATGGCCGAAACCGACCCCGTCCCCGAAGAACGCAAGCTGATCGAAGCCATCGCCCGGCGCCTGCTGATCCGCGCCGATTACAATGGTGCAGAGATCAAGCTCGCCCCGCATGTGCTGTTCGAACGCCACGGCGACCTGTTCATCGGCGCCTACAACCCCGCCAAGAACCGCCGCAGCGACGAAGCGCCGAGCCTCGGCTACTTCAAGCTCAAGGGCCTGCGCGGCGTGGCGCTGACCGAAGAAGCGTTCGAGCCGCTGGACGGCGTCGCCGTGGAACTGCCGCGCGAAGGTGACGTGCTGGTGTTCGGGGTTTAACTCCGCCACACCCACAAACCGACTTTCCCCAACCCCGTCATCCTGAACTTGTTTCAGGATCCATTTCGCCTCAGCAACCGGAGCTCGGAATCGCAAGCAAGCCGCTCGGCTGGGCCAACGATCCAGACCTCAGTGCAAACGGCCCGATGGACCCTGAAACAAGTTCAGGGTGACGGAGTGGCTAGAGTTGTATCGGGAAATCAATCTTCTAAAAATTGTTCATTCAGTCCCGCTCGCGACTGTCCCCACACCCAGCCGGTCACTCCGCCGCTGAACAGCCCAAGTGCAACAATCCACCAACCGCTTTCGGCGTCCATCCACCACAGCAGCCCAACCACGACCCCGACCCCGGCAATCGAACCAATTTGAGCGTAGGTTTCGGGCGTTTCGCGGTTCATTCGGGCTAGTATCGCCGTCACCGGCAAGCCGATCAGCACCGCCGACGGAACAACGACGCACAGTGCCACCAGCGTCGGCAGGACAAGCAGGTAGAGCACCGCGCCGAGCGGCTCCCAGACCCCTTGGTTGCGTCCGATCATCGAAAGGCCGATTATGGTCGTGCCGAGCGTCGGTAGGCACGAAGCAGAAAAAGCACCCATCAATACAGCCTTGATGAACGCCCGGATCACCCCCTCAACTCCGCGCCACGACCCGCCGATAGCTCAACGCCTCGGCCACGTGAATCCGCCCGACCCCTTCGCTCCCCGCCAAGTCCGCTATCGTCCGCGCCACGCGCAGCATCCGGGTGTAGCCGCGCGCGGACAGGCGCATGGCTTCGGCGGCCTGCATCAGCAGCTTGCGGCCCGGTTCATCCGGTGTGGCGTGGGCTTCCAGCGCATCGCCATCGAGCTGCGCGTTGGTACGCATCTTGGTCCCAGCCAGCCGCGCGGTCTGGATCGCCCGCGCCGCGGCGACCCGCGCGGCGACTTCGGCGCTGCCTTCGCTCGGGGGCGGCAGCGCGAGATCGGCGGCGCTGACCGGGTCGACTTCGACGTGGAGGTCGATCCGGTCGAGCAGCGGCCCGGAGACCTTGCTTTGGTAGTCCGCCGCGCAGCGCGGCGCGCGCGAGCAG
>Ga0114940_10001063_pt1 | contig 10632 bp, 10 predicted proteins | sample ColdCreekSource_FD_87195 | JGI IMG/M metagenome (GOLD analysis project Ga0114940, IMG submission 87195) | Groundwater microbial communities from Cold Creek, Nevada to study Microbial Dark Matter (Phase II) - Cold Creek Source | ecosystem: Environmental > Aquatic > Deep subsurface > Groundwater ...
AGAGAGTCGATGAAGCGAAGGTGCAATCCCTGGTTTGCCACGCAGGTAGCAAACTGGGACGGGCTGATGCTGATTTTGTGATGCTCAAAACTGGTTTCTCAATTGGGGGTGTAGCACCGGTCGGGCATCTCACTGTGCCTGTGACTTTGCTGGATCAAGAGCTTTTTAGATTTGAGACAATTTGGGCTGCCGCAGGCCATCCGAATGCTGTGTTTGAAATAAGTCCACAAGCCTTGCAAATGCTGTCTCAAGCACCCGTTGTCGATGTTGTTATCGATGTTTTTGTACAAATTTTATAGCTGCTCAGGCAATAAATACAACGGCTACAGCCATATTTAATGAGTAATTTGATGCGCGTTTTGTCGCCATGCAACTCTGTTTGCAAAATGAATGAAAATTCCGGTTTGTGCTTGGGCTGCTGGCGCACGATTAACGAAATCGTAGCTTGGGGTTCTCACTCTGATGATGCAAAAAAGAAGATTCTGGCTTTGATTCAGGTGCGAAAAGACTTGGCTGAAAATACGAGTTCTTCAGCATCTAAGTTCAATACGGTTGATAAAACACCATAAATACATATTTACATTAATGCGATGAAACACATCACTTTTTATTTCGATGTCATTTCACCATACGCCTATTTGGCTTTTGAGCGCTTACCCGAAGCTTTGCAGGGCATCAGTTATGAAGTTACTTACAAGCCGGTGCTTTTTGCAGGTCTGCTAAAGCACCATGGTCAGTTAGGGCCGGCAGAGATTCCTTCTAAACGTGAATGAACGTATCGGCAGGTTCAGTGGTTGGCGCATGAATTGAGCATTGAGTTGCATCTACCGGCTGCACATCCGTTTAATCCCTTGGATTTAATGCGCTTGGCTGTGGCGACTAACTTTTCGGGGCTGCCGAATCGTTATGTGGTCGAGAAGTTGTTTCATCATGTCTGGCGCGGTGGTATTGATGCCGTAGATGCTCAGCGCTTAGAGACTCTCAAAGCGGAACTGAAGCTTGTAGCTGAGCCAAATTCTCCAAATGTCAAAGCACTACTGAAAACGCACACGGACAGTGCCATCGAACAAAGTGTTTTTGGCGTTCCCACTTTGCAAGTGGATGGTAAATTGTTTTTTGGACTTGATGCATTGCCTATGCTGGCGGCTTATTTGAAGCAAGATCAATGGTTTTCGGATGATGCTTGGCTGAAAGTTGCTGAATTGCCTGTTGGAACTAGCCGCATAGCAATCAATTGAGAAGATATTTTTTTTGAACCACACTAATTTGCCATATTATGAAATGAAGCTTGCGGGATAACCCTTTGGTTGTCAGCGGGGCAAAAGTTTGAAGTCAGGGGAGGGTCAGACCCATTGTTGATACTTAGACATCACCTAATTTAAGGTGATTTAATAATTATCTAAGGAAAACTAATGGCGACAGCAATAGCAAACAAGCCCATGACGGCTGAGGAAAAGAAGGTTATCTTTGCCTCATCGTTGGGTACTGTATTTGAATGGTATGACTTTTACTTGTATGGCACTTTAGCGGTGATCATCGGTAATCAATTTTTCTCTGCACTTGACCCTGCATCACGCACGATCTTCTCTTTGCTGGCTTTCGCTGCTGGTTTTATTGTTCGTCCTTTTGGTGCGTTGATTTTTGGTCGTTTGGGCGACATGATTGGCCGTAAATACACCTTCTTGGTGACGATTTTGATCATGGGTGTGTCCACGTTTGTCGTGGGTTGTCTTCCAAACTACGCAAGTATTGGCGTTGCTGCACCAGTCATTTTGATTGTGTTACGCATGTTGCAAGGTTTGGCTTTGGGTGGTGAATATGGTGGTGCAGCTACGTATGTAGCTGAGCATGCGCCTCAAGGCAAGCGCGGTGCATACACTGCATGGATTCAAACGACAGCTACGCTTGGTTTGTTTTTGAGTTTGATGGTGATTTTGGGTGTGCGAACCAGCATTGGCGAAGCAGCTTTTGCCGATTGGGGCTGGCGCATTCCGTTCTTGGTTTCTATTTTGTTGTTGGCTGTATCTGTGTACATTCGTTTGAGTATGAACGAGTCACCAGCTTTCCAGAAGATGAAATCTGAAGGTAAAACTTCTAAAGCACCATTGTCTGAATCTTTCGGTCAATGGAAAAACTTGAAGATCGTTATCTTGGCTTTGGTCGGTTTGGTTGCTGGTCAAGCAGTGGTTTGGTATACAGGTCAGTTCTACGCCTTGTTCTTCTTGACGCAAGCGCTCAAAGTTGACGGTGCTACTGCTAATATTTTGGTTGCCATTTCTTTGGTTATCGGCACACCATTCTTCATCGTATTTGGTGCACTGTCAGACAAAATTGGCCGTAAACCAATCATCATGGCTGGTTGTTTGCTTGGCGCGTTGACATTCTTCCCTGCGTTCAAAGCATTGACTGAATATGCAAATCCTGATTTGGCTGCTGCACAAGCTAAAAACAAAGTTGTGATCACTTCTGACCCTGCTGAGTGTTCTTTCCAGTTCAACCCAACAGGCACTGTCAAGTTCACTAGCTCATGCGACGTGGCAAAACAAAAACTGTCTGCTGGTTCAGTGAGTTACGAAAACGTGATTGCTCCAGCTGGCACACAAGCTTCCATCAAAGTTGGTGAAACAGTCATCAACAGCTATGACTCAACAAAAATCAGCGATGCTGACATCATAGCAGCTAAAGAAGCAGCGACTAAGAAAGTTGCTGATTTGACTGCAGCGGCAGCTAAGCCTGAAGACTTGAAGAAAGCTGCTGATGCGTTGGCTGCATTCGACAAAGATGCTAAGGGTTCTACTGCCAAAGCTAAAGAAGCTGCAATGTCTGCAGGCTTGTCTGCAGCGCTCAAAGCAGCAGGATACCCAGCTAAAGCTGACCCTGCTAAAGTGAACAAGCCAATGATTGTGTTGATCTTGACTTACTTGGTGCTGTTGGTAACCATGGTTTATGGCCCTATCGCAGCTATGCTGGTTGAGCTGTTCCCAACACGTATTCGCTACACATCCATGAGCTTGCCTTACCACATTGGTAACGGTTGGTTTGGCGGTTTGCTGCCTACAACTGCTTTCGCGATTGTTGCGCAAACAGGAAACATGTACAACGGTTTGTGGTATCCAATCATCATTGCAGCTGGAACGTTTGTGATCGGTATGCTTTTCGTTAAAGAAACGAAAGATGTGGATATTTACGCGGACGATTAATAATTAACCCTTAGTAACGGCTTTGAGCATTCTTGCTAAGTAAGTAAATTTTGTAAAAGCCCTTCTCAGCCTGCTGCGGAGGGCTTTTTAATCTTAAGTCTTGGACTAAATGTTTTTGTTAATTTAAGTTGTTAAAAGGAAAAGATCATGTGGAAAATAATTGTTATGTTCATCATATTTGCAGCAGGCGCTCTTTACCTGTTAAGCAAAGGTGGCGATATCGATATGAGTGGTGAGAAGCATGGCGCTATTCAAACCAGCACTCATCAAGTACAGACATAAGTAAATTCTTAGTCGACGACGAGATTTCGCAATGCAAGTCTTGAAAATGCAAGTATTACGTAAGGGATAACCCGATAAAAAACGGGTTATCCCAAACAATGTCAGAAAATAGTCAGAAAAATGGAACACATTCACGGGAAAGGTCTAATAAAAATTACGTTTTAATACAAATAGGTTTCAATGCTGCTCACTATAGTTATTCTAAAAAGCCTGATAGAGCTATCGCTGATGTTCATCGTCGCGAGATTTATTTTGGGCTTGTTAGCTGGTGCCAAGAAGACCGTTAATATTTTTTGGCAACTTTTGGATGTGGCCGCTAAGCCTGCTTTATGGCTGACTCGTAAAGTGAGCCCAAAGTTGATTCTTGACCAGCATATTCCTTTCGCAGCTGCCAGCTGGCTTGTTATTGCTTGGGTGTTTGTTGTTAAAGCAAAAATTGATATGTGCGTGAACTTAGGAATTGCCACATGTCAATAAATCCCTCACAAGTCGATAACATGAACATATCCACACACCCTGTCAACGTTGGAATGGGTTTTCTAGAGCGTTTCGTGTTGACTTGGAAAGCAAAACTTTTGTTATTTGTTGGTAAGCGTGACTTGGCTGCAGATATTTTTAGGCAGGTGCTTGTTAAAGAACCAAATAATGTTTATGCGCTAAACAGTTTGGCTTATGATGCTTTGCAGCGAAAGCATTTTGTTTTGTCGAACCAATATTTTGAGAAAGCTCTTGCGCTGAGGCCTGAGCTTTCAAATAGTCATTTCAATTTGGCTTTCGTATCCTCTGAATTAGATCGACTACCAGAAGCTGAAGCTCAATTTCGCGCGGCTTTGGCAATAGAGGAAAAAATGGATCGTGCATGGTACGGTCTTGGACTCGTTCTGATCAAACAACATCGATTTGAAGAAGCTGTCTCAGCTCTTAAACGCAACACCCAATTGCAACCCATGAGTCCTTTTGGTTGGTATCAACTCGGCAGAGTTTACATGGAGCTTGAACAACCCGATGAAGCGCAAGCAATTTTGCGCCATCTCAATGGCTTTGAACCCAAAGTGGCTAAGCAGTTAGCGCGTGAAACTGGTTTGAAAATTGAAGGTTTTTAGTTCGTTTTGAGTTAAATTTTTCAGTGGAAGTTAGGGTGCATCCGTGCAGCAAGGGTCTAAAGGACTGGCGGTGTGGATTGTTAGGTTAAGGATATACCTGCTCTTAATCTAGCGGTTTTGGATGTTTTTATTTACTAAATGAGAGGAGCAAGCATGAAGCTTACAGCTAAGCACCAGGAATACTGGGGCAAAAATCTGCGAATCACAGCCATACTTTTGGCGATCTGGTTCTTTGTGACATTTGTGGTGATTTATTTCGCACGCGAGTTGACGTTTAGCTTTTTTGGCTGGCCGTTTTCGTTTTGGGTGGCAGCGCAAGGTGCTTTGGTGATTTACTGCCTGATCATCTGGTTTTATGCGCGCTACATGAACAACCTTGACAATGAGTACGGCGTTGCCGAAGGAGAATAATCATGAGTATGTTTGGTACTGCAGATCAGTCACAAAGTGACTTTAAAAAAGGCCTGAACAAGGTCTACACATGGTACACAGGTGGTTTTATCGCCTTTGTGCTTATTTTGGCAGTCTTGGAACAAATGGGGCTATCTAAGAATTGGATCGGCTATTTGTTTTTAGCAGCTACTGTTTTGTTGTATGCCGGTATTGGTGTGATGAGTCGCACTAACGATGCTGCCGAATATTATGTTGCTGGTCGTCGTGTTCCTGCGATGTATAACGGTATGGCAACAGGTGCTGACTGGATGTCAGCTGCTTCCTTTATCGGTATGGCGGGTACTCTGTACTTGACCGGTTTTGGGGGCTTGGCTTTCATTTTGGGTTGGACTGGCGGGTATTGCTTGGTTGCTTTGTTCCTAGCCCCTTACCTGCGTAAGTTTGGTCAATTCACAATCCCTGACTTTCTTGGCGCACGTTTTGAAGGCAATATGCCGCGTCTTATCGGTGTGGTGGGTGCAATTTTGTGCTCATTTACGTATGTTGTTGCGCAGATTTATGGTGTTGGATTGATTACATCTCGCTTGACTGGCTTAGCGTTTGAAGTGGGTATTTTTGCTGGTTTAGCTGGTATTTTGGTCTGCTCATTTTTGGGTGGTATGCGTGCCGTTACTTGGACTCAAGTTGCACAGTACGTGATTTTGATCATTGCCTACTTATTGCCAGTGGTTTGGTTGTCAGTGAAACACACTGGTGTACCTATTCCACAAGCAGTTTACGGCTACACATTGGAAAAAATCACCGCTAAAGAAGATCAGTTGTTGAAAGACCCGAAAGAGCTAGAGGTTCGTGGTATTTTCAAAGCACGTTCTGATGCAGCTGTTGAAAAATTGAAAGACGTTCCTGCTTCAATGGCTGCTGATAAAGCTGCTGCCACTAAAGCTTTGGATGATTTGAAAGCTGCAAACGGCTCTCTCGATGCTATCAAGGCTGCTGAAGTTGCTCTGGCTGCATTGCCTAAGGATGAGGTAGCTGCAAAAGCAGCGTACACAGCTGCACGCACGAGTAATGCTGCTAAAGCTGCACCTCCAATCCGTCATGCACAGCCATTCCCTGGCAAAGATGAAGAAACACAAAGCAAAGCACGTAAAAACTTTTTGGCTTTGGTCTTTTGCTTGATGATTGGTACTGCTGCATTGCCGCACATTTTGATGCGCTATTACACAACGCCTTCAGTCAAAGAGGCGCGTGAGTCAGTCAGCTGGTCATTGTTCTTCATCTTCTTGTTGTACTTTACAGCACCTGCATTGGCGGTATTGGCCAAGTATGAAGTTTATACAGTGCTGGTTAACACGCCTTTTGACAAGCTGCCTGAGTGGATTGCGCGTTGGAGTTCTGTAGATAAATCATTGCTATCAGTTGTTGATATCAACAAAGACGGTATTTTGCAGTTGGCAGAGATGTCAATTGGCGGTGACATCATTGTGTTGGCAACGCCTGAAATTGGTGGTTTACCGTATGTCGTCTCTGGCATGGTTGCTGCAGGTGGCTTGGCTGCTGCGCTTTCTACAGCGGATGGCTTGTTGTTGACTATTGCTAATGCTTTGTCTCATGACTTGTATTACAAAGTTATCGATCCAAATGCATCTACTGCACGCCGTGTGGCAGTGTCAAAAGCACTGTTGTTAGTCGTAGCGCTAGCTGCTGCATATGTTGCTGCTCAAAAACCAGCGGACATTTTGTTCTTGGTATCGGCTGCATTCTCGTTCGCTGCTGCGACTTTCTTCCCAGCTCTTACCTTGGGTATTTTCTGGAAGCGCGCAAACAAATGGGGTGCATCTTTAGGTATGCTAGCTGGCTTAGGTATTACCTTTTACTATATGGTGACCACCCAGCCATGGTTGTACAAGTTGACACATGGTGGAGCAGCTATCACACCTGAAATCTTAAAGGCCAATACATGGTGGGATATTGCTCCTATTTCTGCAGGTTTGTTTGGTGTGCCAGTCGGTTTTGCAGTGATTATTATTGTTTCATTGCTTACAAAAGCTCCAGGTAAAGAGGTTCAAGATTTGGTAGAGCACGTACGCTTCCCAAGCTTGGATGGTAAAACCTCAGCAGGCAGCACAGCACATTAATTGACAATTGTGTAATTAAAAAACCCTCCAGTGCTACTAGCGCTGGAGGGTTTTTGATTTTTGAAGCTAAGTTTCTATTCGTGTTTGAGCACTTACATTGAATTAGAAAATGGCAGATTTAACAAACTCATCACCATGTTTTTGTGTGCGCATCGTGCCTACAATTTTGCGAAATTCCAATACTTTGGCGTTGTATTCGTCCTTTGTTTTACATTTTTCTAGTTGCATGCAAAGTACGTCCGAGTTGGGGCCAAGCATGTCGGAAAGCATTTTTGTGGCAGCGCGTATCGCAGTTTGAAGATTTTTTGCTAGATCAGTCGTCGTGTCTGCACTTTCAATTGTTGAATTTTGATTGATGGCGTTTTGTTCCGTCACTATACGTGTTGGATGTTGGATGGCTTCCGTGATAAAGCCAGCATCTAATAGTTCTTTGATTCGCAAGTGTGAATCTGAGCCAATAGTCAATAATGGAGTCAAATCGGAAAGCGTTTTTTTCCCATCAATAAGAATCAATAAAACACGCGATTTTTGAGGCAAGGAAGCATCTCTAATTTTTAGAGCTTCCACGCCCTTATCAGTTTTTTTGTAAATTGCATTTAAATTATCAAAATCCATTATCCGTCTCTCACCAGTTTATAAAGTAGTCACACTTTACGCTTAAATCCCTTATGTAAACAGAGTGAAGACCAGAATATTTATACTTAACTAAATGACAGTAACAACTAAGTATTAATTTGCCTGCCACATGAGTAAAAACTTAATTCGCATTCGCGGTGCGCGTCAGCATAACCTTAAAAATCTCGACCTCGACATCCGCACCGGTGAATTGACCGTGGTGACGGGGCCGAGTGGTTCCGGTAAATCAAGCTTGGTATTTGATACCTTGTTTGCCGAAGGACAGCGTCGCTACGTTGAAACTTTCTCGGCTTATGCCAGGCAGTTCCTAGACCGCATGGACAAACCGGCGGTAGACCGCGTTGATGGTGTTCCGCCAGCCATTGCCATCGACCAGACGAATCCCGTGCGCAGCTCGCGTTCAACAGTTGGCACCATGACCGAGCTGAACGATCACCTGAAGCTGTATTTCGCTAGGGCGGCACAGTTGTTTGACCGTGACACGGCACTGCTTGTTAAGCATGACTCGTCTGAATCGATTTATGCTCAGATGCAAGAGCGTGCTACAGCTGTGGGAGACGACCCACGGCTGGCTGTGACCTTCCCGGTTGAGCTCCCCGCGCAAACCACCGCAGAAGAGGTCACCCAGTGGCTGTCAGCCAGCGGTTTTACCAAAGTACAGGCAGAGCGCGAGGTCGCGACTGTCACCGGGCCGCGCAAATTGCTGGATGTGGTGGCTGATCGCTTTCGTATCGGGACTGCAGACAAGTCGCGTGTCATCGAAGCCATCGAAGTGGCGCTCAAACGAGGCAGTGGCCGTGTCAATGTGTATGCAGGCGATGATGGGGTTATGTGGAAGTTCTCGACGGGTTTGCATTGCCCCGAGAGCGACCATCGCTATGCCGACCCTATACCCTCTGCTTTCTCTTTCAACTCGCCCGTCGGAGCTTGTGAAAAATGCAAAGGCTTTGGTCGTGTCATTGGCGTGGACTACGGCTTGGTCATCCCCAACGACAAGTTGACCCTGCGTGCTGGTGCCATCAAACCCATGCAGACACCCGCCTGGAAAGAATGTCAAGACGACCTGATGCGCCATGCCGAGGCAGCGGGTATCCCGCGCGACACGCCGTATTACAAACTGACAGCAGAACACAAACACTGGGTCATCAATGGTTCACCCAACTGGAACGGCAAATGGAACCAGCATTGGTTTGGCGTCAAACGCTTTTTTGAGTACCTAGAGACCAAGTCTTACAAAATGCACATCCGCGTGCTGCTGTCCAAATACCGCAGCTACACGACGTGTGAAACTTGCGAGGGTGCGCGCCTGAAAACTGACAGCCTGATCTGGCGTATCGGCAGCAAGGCAGATGCCGATGCCGTGTTGTCACCAAGTAAGCGGTTTTTACCGAGTGGTGTCAAGTGGTCACGAGATCAATTGGAAGCTCTGCCAGGTCTGTGTCTGCACGATCTGATGCTGTTGTCGATTGACAAGCTGCGGCTATTTTTTGACCGCCAAGTCGTTGCGCAGGTGGTTGGGGCAGATACTTCGCGCAGTGCCACTTCGGGTGACCAGCAAGCGTTGGCAATGTTGCATGAAGAAATTAACACCCGCCTCAAATACTTGTGCGATGTCGGCATCGGTTATCTGAGTCTAGACCGCCAAAGCCGCACCCTGAGCGGTGGTGAAGTCCAGCGCATCAACCTGACCACCGCACTGGGCACATCGTTGGTGAATACCTTGTTTGTGTTGGATGAGCCGAGCATCGGCCTACACCCGCGCGACATGGGGCGCATTACCCAAGCCATGCTGCGGCTGCGCGATGCAGGTAACACATTGGTGGTGGTTGAGCACGACCCGGCAGTGATGCTGGCCGCCGACCGCATGATCGACATGGGCCCGGGTCCGGGAGAACGCGGTGGCCAGATCGTCTTCGACGGCACGACCGAGCAGTTGCGCCACGCTGACACTTTGACGGGTGCTTACCTTGGTGGACGCAAACAAATCGGCATGGGTTTTCAGCGTTTGGTGAGCGACAGCACGCCACGCTTGATTCTGGAAGGCGCGCGTGAGCACAACCTCAAAAACGTTACTGTTGATCTGCCTTTGCAGCGCTTGGTCACCATCACCGGTGTCAGTGGTTCTGGCAAGTCGAGCTTGGTGCAGGATATTTTGGCTCCGGCTTTGTTGCGTTATTTTGCTAAAGCGACCGATACGCCAGGAGAGCATGACCGTCTTTTAGGCGCCGACCACCTAAGTGTTGTTGTGTTTGTCGATCAGTCACCCATCGGAAAAACGGCCCGTTCCAACCCCGCCAGTTACGTGGGCGCGTGGGATGCTGTTCGCGAGCTGTTTGCGCAGGCACCTTTGGCCAAACAGCGCGGTTACACCACCTCGAAATTCAGCTTCAACAGCGGTGATGGTCGCTGTGCTTTGTGCGGCGGTTCTGGTTTTGAGCACATCGAGATGCAGTTTTTGAGTGATGTGTACTTACGCTGCCAAGACTGCAACGGCCTGCGTTACAGACCCGAGGTGCTGGAGGTGCGCATTGAACGCCAAGCGAATAACCAGAGATTAAGCCTGAACGTCGCCGATGTACTGGATTTGACCGTGAGCGAAGCCGCTGTCATCTTTGCCGCCGATCGCGACGTTATCCGTGCCCTGCAGCCTATCGTTGATGTGGGCTTGGAATACGTCAAGCTCGGCCAGCCCGTGCCTACGCTGTCGGGCGGCGAAGCACAGCGTCTCAAACTGGCTGGCTTCTTGGCCGAAGCCGCTAAAAGCGGCAGTTCCAGCCGCCAGCCTGTTGCGAAAAAAGGCACACTGTTTCTGTTTGACGAGCCCACCACAGGTTTGCATTTTGACGACATCGCCAAGCTGATGCGAGCCTTGCGCAAACT
>Ga0114940_10001064_pt1 | contig 10631 bp, 6 predicted proteins | sample ColdCreekSource_FD_87195 | JGI IMG/M metagenome (GOLD analysis project Ga0114940, IMG submission 87195) | Groundwater microbial communities from Cold Creek, Nevada to study Microbial Dark Matter (Phase II) - Cold Creek Source | ecosystem: Environmental > Aquatic > Deep subsurface > Groundwater ...
ATCGGACAGACGGAGGAAAACGCACGCAGCGACAGCGACTTGCACACAGCGAGCGCGCCACTAAAAATGCCAAAGTCACCAGAAATATTACCAAGAAGTCGAGTGTGTTGTGTCACTTTGGAGCATTCAATTTTGTAACAAAAGTGCTCAAAGCGCGGCGATGAGGGTCAGCGGCCTGCGCTCTCCAAATTGCTGTTTATTTTGGGTGAATAATGAAAATAACTTTTCTTGTGCCCAGGCACAGCGTGCATAGAGAAACTTGTTTGGATTTCGAAGTCGCAGTTTATATACACGCTGAGACCGGCTGACAGATATAAATTGCTGTGCTGCCTGGACGGAGCAGCTCGCGCCTCCAGACTTGAGAGCAATCACTCCCGATGATGCAGATCCCACATTGAGAAACCCACCAAGCAAAGCCCTCCGACAATGGGAACGTTACCGACGGATCGAAAGAAATATTATGACTCAACTCCTCAAATTGTTGAGCTCAATTTTCCACTGAATTAGAACGTTTGAAAGCTATTAAAATTAACACTCCTCAATAAATTTCTATAGAACACTTGCATTTTTCTCTAAATTTGTGTTGAATTTTCAAAATTTTGTATGATTTCTAGTTTGTGTTAAATTGCAATGATTTAATGTTTACTTTGCAAAGTGGTTGTGACTTTTTTTGCGAGATCAGGGCCTCAATTGCTCACTTTTGAATTTGCATATGAAGGCATTATGCGCATATTTATGGGGGTTTGCATTTGATGAGGAAATTTATGGCCCAATATTCAGGTATCGCCGTGGTATAAAATGGTCTCCTTTGGTTATCCACACGAGGAAATTTTATGGTGTGCGCCGGCAGCCAGCAAAAGCCATCTCTCTCTTTCTCGACTGTGTGTGTATACGTAATAAAATGTTTCACGCACATGCAAAACTGTAAATCAAAGCTTGTTATGTGTGTGTAGCTAGAGCGGCGCCGGAGAAAAATTGGAGTGAAAGCAAATTGTGTGCGCTCTGGCATCAGGCGTCTCGGGGGATATAATTTAGCGGCTGCGATTTTATAGTTTAATCGGCGCGAAAACTCGTTCTTGTGTCGAAAGCGGCGGCGGCTGTTTGGCGAGAATGCCTTAATTGAAGCACAGGTTGCTCTCTGCGCAAACACGCATAATGCACGCCCCTCTGTATGATTTGATCGGACACCGCATGCGAATTTGAGAAATTCGAGCCGAGCCGCGCACACTCAAAAAGCTCCTGTTACTTTTTGAGAGCGCATTGGTGCTGGTGCGAGAGGGCTAGGATTTCGCCTGCTCCAGTCTAATACATAGTCGAGGACGCTTCCCAGATGCCGGCCGAGGAAATAAAATCCGAGACGCTTTGTGTCTGTCTCTTGACGGTCACTTTTGGACCACGCTGCACGTTGTAAAAATAGGAATTTACGAGCTGCTTTCTGTACCTTGTTAAAATTAAATAAACGCAAAATATCCTTCCAGTGCTTGTGTGTGTATTTTTATGGAGCAGGGGGTTATTAAAAATCGGTTTGTGGAAACAAGGCGCTGATCCAGAACCATAAAAACTCTCATCCACGCAGCACCGAGCGCTGTAAAAATTTATTGTTTGGACGTTAAACTCTCTTTTGTACGGGCAGATAAGCCATCGCAAATTCACCGAATTGCCAGGCGGTTGAGAGACCTCGACGCTCACGGCAGCAGCTGGTGCAGCTTTCTCACAAAATCTCAAGATTCGCCACCAGATTAGTGCGATGATGAGGCTCCACACGGTGAGTTGTAAATTTAATCTGTCACACGAGAATGGCAAACTTTTATTGCAATTTTATGGAGCCAAGCGTAAAATATTTCTCAGAGAACCGAATTAATTTTGTTTTGGTTCTGTTCAAATTAGAAAACACAGCTCTGTGATAAAATCATTGCGGTCGCATTAATTTCTGCAAGGAAGTGACTTGTAAAAATCAACAATCCAAGTCAGCTGAAAATCGGTGCGCTGTGGGCTGCCTCAACCGATTCCGCCGATGCCGGGCTGCTCTTGAGCCATAAACCCACTTTTTGTTTGCGCTCCGGTTACCTGTTGCTCTCTCGCCCGCCTCGTGCAGGCCAGCCAGGCAAACTGGAATCGCATTATTCACCTCTCTGCATCACACAAGAACCAGCTTTTTCCATTCTCTTCCTCTCTTTTGGCCGGTGGGTGAGGCCCCGGCGCGCATTGTGTCCAGCAGCCAAAGGTTACTGTCAATTTTGTGCTTTGTTAATGAGTTATGTGCGAGAGCGAGAGAGTGACCCCTGAGAGCGCGCGCCCAATAGCCTTTTGAGCAACAACAAAAGCCGTTTTACCTGGAAGTGGACAGAGCGAGGAAAAACCAACATTGTGGGGTGGAAAAGGGAAAAGGAGTGACAGCTTCTTTGTGCGCTGCGCGCTCACCTTGCCAGAAAAGAAGATTTGCTTGTGAATAGAGGCGTTTTCCTCCCCAGCGAAATGGGCTTAGGAAAATAGAAAAAGATAAAGGCAAGAAGAATAATGTTTTGCTGGCTAAAAGGTGCTCTTGTGTTGATGGAAAAGGTCACTTGGACAGGAATAATGAGATTGTATGTGAGTGGTCTGAGAACTCTTCAGGTAAATGTAGAAAGTTGAAAATATCTCCACAGGACATTCCACACGCAGTGTCACTTGAAAAATCTGCTTGAGAGAAGATTAATTTTACACCTGGCACAATTTAACATTATTTTAGCATCACACTTGTAGGCTTTGAAAATTTATTCATGGGCGTGCGAACAATTGCAAAAGAAACAATCCACCCATTTGCACATCACGCACTCTCGAGAGGAATTGGAGTTTGCGGCGTCCGTCTCCTCTGCGTCATTTGCATGTGCCAAGCTTCAAACAATGGCAGCTCATTTAAATTTAATTTAAATTTTGTACTGCTGCAAAATAAGTCACTTGTTTGTTTGTTGTATGCGCACCCAGCAGTTTATTTTTGTTAGCATCATATAATCCACACACGGAGACCATCAATTTTTGTGTAAAAGACCTCGTCGCACGCGCTCATGTCTGCATTTTGAAGGGAGATTTTTCACTCCGCGCATCTCAGTGAAACTCAAAATGACTGATTCCAAAAGTAAAATCACTTGATGGTGAGGCAACAAAAAAACAATTTCTGGCAGTCTCATCATTCCCTCTCTCCATCAAGGATGACGAGACAGAATTGTACCCATAATGCGAGAGAGTTAACCTCCTGTGTCGGCGCTGGAGATTAAATTTTTCAAACCGCTTGCCTCGATATATCAACAAACATCATCTATTTTAATAAAATACAACCGCACAGCACATAACATATATACACTCACTCTCACGTCATGCGCTGTGTAAAAAGCAACAAGCCGAGAGAGACTCTGTGGTATTTGAAAAATTAGCATAATAATTCAAAATGTTTGCCGCACGTTGCATGTACCAACAAACACGGCGTGCTGTCAATTGTTTGAACAGAGGAATGAGACACAAGCACATCACGCAGCCCGAATATAAATCGACGCGCGTGAGCCGGCGCTGCGGGGATTGCTGGTGTGGCCTGTGTCGCGCCAAATTGACTTATCAATCACAACATTCACGAGAGACGCGCACCGCCAACTCAAAAATCTGTTGCTGCCCACGACGAGCACGAGAGAGATGATAAACTCAGGCAACCAATATTATATTATATACAAGGGACCATTTTTTTAAGTAATGAGATGCGCGCGGGTAGCATCTACCCCCCGGTAGGACAATGGAATGAAGTGTGGGATCCACCTATTTGTTTGGTTAGTCAAAATACACGCAAACAAGCCGGGGATTGATGAAGGAGATGTGTCATGTATAATTAAATTATGTTTGCAAGAATGTTTCAACTTGGTTTTCCCACTCTTTTGCAACGCAGTTGGAGAGGCTATATACTTTATTTACTTGAAATTTGGGAACAATTCAAAATATCGAGGTGGCTAAAAAGCCATCATATTGCTCGCATTAATTTCCTAATATGGGGAAAATTCTTATTTTTGAGCTCAATTCGTCTGTTCTCGAAGAATTTCTCTCAGGTCGCATACAAAGTGACACCACCCAGAGGCGACACTGCTGCTGAGGACCTCCAGGAAGCGCGCACGCACCAGAGGTGGGCACGAATTTGATGGATTGCGACTGCACCTCGGAGTGACGCCTTTCCGAGTCAAACGTCCCCAAAAGCCACACAATCAGTCAGTCTTGGCGACTATACTCTCGAAATGAAACTCCTGAGACGAGAGAGATTCAACCAGGGCCACACTTTTTGCTTTTTGCGCCTTTGTGATTTTTCTCACGCGCGCGCCGCGCTGCTGTCAGGCGATTATTGATGGGCCCTGATGCGATGTGTCAGATCGCGATGGCCGTCAGGTCTTGTTGGAGAGTGTTTGTGTGTCGCCATCCCTGCGTGGTTGGGTCGGCTGAGGCGTCGCCTGCACCTGCCCCAGCAGGACTCCGCCGGCAACAAGCCATCGCGGGACCCTGCCGGCGCACCAGGGGGCCCATCTCGACCCAGCTCACTCACAAAAACCCACACTGCAAAGGAATAATTTTTTGAATCGTTTCCCTCTGCTTAGATTTATTTGACCATGGAGCTTTTTTCTGTGACTTTGGCTACATTTTCATAATTTCTCAATTTATTGTTTCACGTGGTTTTGGGGATGTGACGTGCGAGTATAGCGGGATTTGTTGATGGTTTAGCAGATCGGCTTTGTTTTATTGTTTCGGGATGATTAATTGATTGGCCAGCAAACGTGCCGAGCGGCCTCGGGTAAACTTGCGCATTTTTCACAAGGCTGATGCCTCAAGACCTTTTTGGGATAGGGGCACACTCAAACTGACACACACGTGGTGCTCAACCATAATTGCCTGAAATTCCTTAACCAGCATTGGTAAAGAAATAATTCTTTTATATGACTGGAATACTAAGAAAATTTTGCATGAAAATTTTAATTAATGTCGATATTTTTCGTTGCATCAATTATTGTTTGACCGGGCGAGTGAAAGCAATTAAAAGCAAATAACTGATGCCGTCTGCTCTTCATTTCAGAGCACAGTCATTCGGAACGCCACAAATTAAAATTTTCGGTGAGGTCACTCCGCGGCTGTCTCGGCGTATCCGGTGCGCGCCAAGAAAAGGGGATAATTTATTCAGTCAATTTATTTTCCAATCCGCTTTTGTTTATTTACACAGGGCCCGTGCACACATATACACATAGAGAAGGTGCTCCGCATCGGCGTACACGCGGCAGCACCCGCCGCAGAACATTAAATGCGAGCGCTGTTTATAAATAATTTAATGGAGGGTTTACCGCCTCTGGTTATATTTGGCATTAAATAAACATCTTTTCCATCAGCGGCACTAGCAGCTTGTGAAACCCCACAGCCCGAAAGCACTGATTGTCAGCAGATGCATCTCGCGTCCACATAGAAAGAAACGCTGACTGCCAGAGATAATTGTCTCGGAATTATACATTGCTGCTGGGGCCATTCAAAACGCTTGCTGGGTAATGGGCAAAACACGTGAAGAAAGATGAGATGCTTTGACTGACTGCCTCTGAATCATCAAATTGGCTCGAGATAAAAAAAAACATTTTTAGTCTTTGCGCTATGTCGTCGCTTGATTGGCTGTCACTCAAACTTCAGCCAAAAAAGTGCTTGCTCGACATCAGCACTCAGACTTCAGACAGTGGCACAGCACCATGGACCAAATGGAGGCGAAAATGACAAATAAATATGGGCGCAAAAAATGTTATTACTTGTTCATAAATATGCTAAACGACAGGGGATAAAAATCTGGTCATTAAAACTTTTGCTCGTGAAAAAACTTGTATTGAAATATTGGAAAAATTACTTAGTTATCTTGCACGTTTCCGGTTTTAAAAATGCAGTTCTGTAATTAATTGCGTGCTTTTGAGTCTGCACCGTGTCTGACTGGCAGCGTGAAATTTGTGTGTAAGATTTGCCAGAGCATCTCGCAGCAATCTCACCTTCTCCCTTTATCACACTTGTTGCTACTTTGTAAGGCTGGAATTTTTGTTGCCACCTGTACCGCTCGCTCCATGCATACTCACACACCAACCGCACAACCAACACTCGCGTTGCCGGCGCGCAGCCCAAACACACAAAACGAACAGTCGGATTTATTTCTCCTCGGGTTCGATCTCTCAGTGCTCCAATAAAAATATATAGCTTTCCCTATTGTATTCGCTGCGCGTATGACGATCAAATTATACCTCCGGTGCGATCTGATACGTCTCTTTTATTTCAGAACACACAAAAAAACGAGTGTGTATAATTTTTGGTCTCTTGGCCGGGGTCAGGTCAGTTGCGCAGCATTGTGAGATTTCTGTGCCGAGATCCTTTTTCAATAATTCTCTCCCACATTGGAGGACGACGACGGCCGGCGCATTGATCGATCTTGATTGATGTGCAGGAATTTGATCTGGACCAGCGCGGAGGAAAATTCAATTTTTGTGGTATTATGATGTCTCTTTGGAGGTTCAAAAATTTCACTCCCAGATATCTTTGGAGGGTCAGCCAGCGTTTGATTGTTCCTTTGTTTGAGGCATTGAGGCGGAAATTATCTGATTGATCGGTGCTTCATGTTTCGCAACACAACACAAGAGGTATGTTTGTGTATGGATCTCTTAAAAACCAGTTTTCATTTAATAAAACAGAGCGATTTGTCAAAATTAATTAGTGAAATTAATTATGATGTTAAATATAATGTCAGTCATTGAAAAATCTTCAGCATTCGCAAATTATGTCGCACACAAGTGTGATGTGTGACATGTGACTTGTCATTAGTATGTGAGTAATCAGTGTGGAGAGCGAAACAGCGCGTCGGGAGCTTGTGCCAAGTGCTGTCAAACAGGTTGTGCTGCCGTCGCTTATCTATTGACTTAAATAATTATCAACGAGTGGTGATAAAAAAGATATCGCGCGCTCTCTCTTGTGCCTCGCGCGCACCCAAGATTGCTAATTACCCAAAGGCGTGAATTCGCTACTGCATACTGTGATGTGTATGCGAGACACGCGCGCACAAACAAACCCCTCTGTGTGAGAAATTATGGACGCTGCACACCCTGACACCGAATCCGCCTGAGATAAAAAACCTAACTGACACATCACGTACGATAAGGCGCGGAAACCGGAGGAAAAAGTGCGCCCGATATAAAATATGGTCTTTGTGTGCGCTGCAGCAACCAGCTCCTCTTTTCTAATAGATTTACGACGCCCTGATATTATATAGCACATGGTCTATATTCATCTACTCACCCACTGTGTTTGCCTCTGAGAGTGAGAGGCTTTTTGTTTCGCGCATTATGCAAAGGCCTGATAAAAGTCTCGAGTGTTTTCTTTAGCACAGAGAGGTATAATAATCGTTATCATGCAATAAATTGTCATTAACATGACTACCTACTAAAATAAAAATTTATTATCCAGCAGTGTGGAGATTAGTGCTGTGTGCGCATATGCAAACATAGCGCATGCTGCTGGTGCTATAAATTACTCACCTGAGCAGCCGGCTTTTTAATTAGTTTTTTTTGTATCCACACCAATTCGTATATAGCCACTCTTATATTAGGTGTACGTATGTGTAGAAGATGGAAACTGCGTCAGGACAGTGTTGAAAATTAACAATTTGCAAATGAGCATGGGGCCCCGCCAACATCAAAGAATCCAAATGCTTGTTTTTTAGCATTCCATCACATCAGCACCACTTTCATTAGCATAAGAAACAGCTTGTTTTTAAATGTAAACGAACTTCAAAGCAAAATATTTCCTCACTTCCGCAGATGACTTTTAAAAGATGGGTATTGAACCCCCTTAGTATTCTCAGTTAAAAAGATGGTTTTCATCCTCCTTTTAGTCTTAAGTGTTCTCAGTTTGAAAGGAGTCTCTCTTCTCTGCATATAGTATAACAGTATGAGAGATGGTTTCCACCTTTCATAGTATTTCAGATGGAAGATGATTCCACCCTCTTTAGTACTCTCAGTTTGAAAAATGCGATCGAGGGTATTATTTTTTTAAATTTATAATCATAGTAAATTTTCTTTGAGCCTTTCATTTGCAATGCCAAAACAGAAAACAACTATTTGATTTTAAATTTTTGCTTATTGTTAGAGTTGTTTTTACCAAGCGAGTATTAAAATGTAAAATTTCCACTTGCTCTTACTAAATATTCGTACTAATATGTTTTGTTTGTGAGGCTTTAAATCTTGGGCCTAGCGCTAAAACGCACTAACCAAACTTATTTCATTAACCTCCACGTATCAATCTGGAGATTTCCTCGCAGGGTGTGCGAGCATACCACAGCGTTTTCTCAATAAACAAACAGCCCGCGGCGTTTTGCATAAATTCGCATCAGTTTGACCTCCGCTCGGCCAATTTTTCAACTCTTGGCGAGGCGGGAGCGCTCTCAGAGCTCTCGACGGCGGCGCGTCTATCAGCCAAATTAATCATCTCCGACGGTAATTTCTATTAAACAAAGCGGCCATAAATTTTGGTGCCGCGCATACAAGAGCCGAGGCTAATTTTGAGTGTTGAGCGGCCGAACGAGATGCGAGAGTCACCCCGTGCCCATTCCGAGCGGCGGCCATAATTGCAGGTTTCGCGTCGCCCAATAAATAAACAATGAGCCGGAGCCGGGCAGCTCCTCTCAGGGAAACTCTCTCAGCCCGCAAGTAAAAAAAACGAGCAGGGAGGTCCGTCAACAAATTCCCAGTTTCGAATTTTGATCAAACATCCCGGGGCTTGAATATAAACGGACGTATGCATTACAAGTGTTGATAATTATACAAGAGGCTGCTGCGGAAAACAATTGGCGATCGCCATGCTATGAGATTCATCTTTGCGCGCAGCACCAGGGCAAATTGCCGGCCGTCCGCCCAAACGCGTTCGAGTATCACTCTCTGGGGGCTAGAGTTCTCTGTTTGCGTTTTCCGACTGACGGCATGATTGCATGCGCGCATACTCTACTTACGCCAATTACACGACCGCATCATGTGCCCATCAGCGCAAATATACACACACACAGCCGCGTCTCAAGATTAGCGTCTCGCAATGCATGCGCGCACGATTTTTCGCTGCCCCGATGGTGCGCATAATTGGACGCGCACGCATCAATCATCTCCGCGCAAAACGACTCCTGCGGCCCCGAATTCCTCTGCTTATTAAGATGTGCCATCAACGTGATGTGATTTTGATCATTCTGCTCTGCAAGGGTCATCGCACACAGAAATAAAGCAGAACACACAATTATATTGGCAAAAAGCTCCGAGCTCCACTTACGAAATTAGATCGCATTTAAAAAAAAGTGCACTATAATTTGTGCTAGTTTATAACTTTTTTAGCTGATTTTCTACATAATGGGCCTTTGCTTTCTTAATTATATTGACAAAATCGTGTCTCGTTATTGTAATTTGATTTCAACTAAATCTGTATTTCAAAAGTATATGATTTTTATGCCAAACTCAGAAACAGGATGTAAAAGATTTTAGTTTCCATAGCAGATTGCATCCCTTCTTTCGCCTCTCTTTTTTACTAATAACAATTTTCCCATTTGCTGAGTAATGAGAAGCAGTGCCCGGCGAGTGCGCAAAAAGAGATGTTTCAGCAAAAGCACTTCCCGTCAGCATCCACAAACGAAGTGTTTGTTTACTTATATGTATTTCAATGTCGCTGAGCCAGAGTGCTGGTGCAGATAAAAAATTTATGAGGCATCCCCTGCCGCCCGCCCATTTAATAACCCGTCAAAACTCTTCTCTCTGAACAAAAGCTTCCACTCACACACAGACTGTAACAAGGTTGGGTTGTATATTATTTTATATTGCGCGCGCGCACGGTTCTCTCTCAATATCTCTCTAGGCGCTCGACGAGTGATTAGACCGTTTCGGAGCATCGAGCAAAAAGAAAGAAAAGGGCACAAAAAAAACACTGACCCACCTGCAGCTCAAGCCCGGTAGTTTTCGGTTGATTTTGTGTGTAATATTTACGGCTGCCCATTGGGGCCGATCGAGCATGTCAAAAGTAATTATATTCTCTCTCATTGAATCAAGCTTCAAGCCCATAGAGCGGCCAGTTTGTTTGGACCCATCAAGATAAAAAGTGTGCCCTCAGTGTACATAATAATTTCATTCTTGTTTATTCAGCGCTGAGAGTGATGTGCGCTGCGTGCTGACTGGTTTTTTGTTGTTTAAGGAGATGAACACACTGAATTAAGATTTGAGAGCTGCGCGGTACAACATTGTTTCAAGGCACTCCTTTTTATTCACTTGCCACAGGGGAAAAAATTAAAATTTATGACTCATCCCGACGCTTAATTTCGAATTACTTCATCATGAATATTAATTTTTGGGTGCTCCGTTTTTGCAATGCTTTTCATATAAGAAAAATGAAACCAAAAGAGAACCAGATTTAGTGTGATTAAAATAGGTGACATTTTTCCACCCAAACAATTCAATTAGTGAAATGAAGTCTTCATCAAGTGCCACCTGTTGCGTAATGTGGAACAAAACAAAATTACAGTGTTGGCGAATGGCCGCATTTCATGCCTTTTAAGATAATGAAGGGGCGTCGGGCGCCAGGTTAATGGGCTG